>ERZ772960.2783-NODE-2783-length-12338-cov-5.673451_pt1 | contig 12338 bp, 11 predicted proteins | sample MGYA00580678_ERZ772960 | MGnify/ENA primary metagenome ERZ772960 (study PRJEB29015, sample SAMEA2737930) | human oral metagenome | biome: human oral; feature: human-associated habitat; material: dental | place: China | collected 2059 ...
AAAAAACAGCAATTTCTGACGAAAAACATGCGTTTCTGAGCAAAAAACAGAAAATTCTGATGAAAAACACGCGTTTCTGAACAGAAAATGAAAATTTATGACGAAAAACGCGCGTTTCTGCTCCCCTCCTTCGGAGGGGCTGGGGGAGGCTCCCCTTTCTTCCCCCTCCTTCAGGATGGCCGGGGTGGGTTCTTAATTTCTCTCCGGCCCACGAACGCGGTCCTTCGTCGTCAAGCCCTGCTTAATCTCTATGTTGATGCCGTCGCTCAAACCCGTCGTCACTTTGCGCCGCTCGTAAGTTTGCTGTTCGCCACGCCCTTTGATAACGTAAACATAGGTACTGCCGCCCGTAAACTCGATAGAACTTTCGGGCACCGTGAGCACGTGGCTGGCCTGCGCGAGTACAATCTCCGCATTCGCGCTGTAGCCCGAGCGGAGCCGCGTACGACCCAGCCCCGTGACGGCGGCCTTGAGCTCAAACTGATTCGCGCCATTACTCTCAACCGCCTTGGGCGATATATACTCGAGATTTGCCCGCAGCTTCTCGTTTTGAAGCGCCCCCACCGTAATCTTCATGGCCATTCCCGTCACGAGACTTCCAACCTCAGTTTCATCGATGTTCCCCCGGAAGATGAGGTCGTTCATGTTGGCTACCGTGGCAATCGTCGTCCCGTCGTTGAAAGTATTGCTAAGAATTACTGTGTTCCCAACCTTCACGGGTATGTCGAGTATGATTCCGCTCACCGTGGAGCGAATGAGCGTCGAGCTACTGTTAGCGCTGCGCTTCGACACACCGTCGCGCACCACTTCGAGGTTGTCGCCGGCCGCCCGCACCTCTTCTTGCGCCTGTCGGAGCGCCTGTCTCACCTTATCATACTCGTCGGCGCTGACTAAACCCTTGTCGAAGAGCACCCGCTCGCGCTGGTGGTCCGTCGCAGCCTGCTTCACGTTGACCTCCGCCAAGCGCACCCTCGCCTGCGCCGCACTAAGTTGCTGCATGTCGGGAATTACCTTTATCTTAGCGATAATCTCGCCAGCCTGCACCGTTTGCCCCGCTTCTTTCGTGATTTCTGTGATGATTCCGCTGATTTGCGGCTTCACACTCACTTCGTTGCGCGGTTCAATCTTTCCCGTCACCACCGTTGTCTTCTTCAGGTCCATCACCTTCGGTGTGAACTCATCGTAGGCAATTGCCTCCGGCCGGGACTTCATCCAGAGGAATACAAAGGTGAAAATGAACACCAAAGCGATGATGCCTGCAATGATAAACTTCAAATATTTCTTCATAAGCCTGACCCCTGCCCTTCCCGAAAGAAGGGAGCGCATCGCCACGGGGATTTGTTTTTAGTTGTTGTTTGTATTTAATTATCTCATTATAAATATTTCTCTATCTCACTATTTGCATGAAATTCGCTGCAAGTTTGGGCTCCCCTCCCTTGGGGAGGGGCTGGGGATGGGTGCTTATTCGTCCCTCATTGCGTCCACGGGCTTGACGGACATCGCTCTCGCGGCCGGCGCAAGACCGGCCAGAATGCCCAAGACGCTCAGCAGAACTACGGCGCCTATAGCCGTCCAAAAACCGATTTGGAAATGCGAGTTCACGATACCGTCGCTTGTATTTGCAAGCTCGGCGAGTTGCAAAATGACCACGGCAAAGAGGATACCGCTCATGCCTGAGACCGCAGTAAGAATGATACTCTCACTGATTATCTGGCTTAATATATTCTTAGGTGTCGCGCCGATGGCCCGCCGAATGCCTATTTCCGTGGTGCGTTCCCGCACGGTTACCATCATGATATTCGACACGCCGATGGCCCCCGCCAGCAAAGTTCCGATGCCAACGAGCCAAATCAGGAAGTTAACGCCTGCGAAAAGACTGTCCAACATGCCGAACATCACCTCGCTGTTGAACACGGTTATCGCCTTTTCATCAGTAGGATCTACTTGGTGAGCACGGGCAATCACGCTACGCATTTGCTGTGAAATGCTGCTCATAGTGACCCCCGGTCGGCCCGTGACACATATCAAATGCACCGCATTTCCATAGTTATAGGCCTGCTGCATGAGCGTAAGCGGAATGGAAACTCCCTCTTCTGCGTCGCCTCCGATGCTCATATTGCCAGATTGATAATCCACACCTACGACGCTATAATAAATGGAATCGATGCGCACAAGCTGTCCACATGGGTCGCCACCTCCAGGGAATAGCGACTTATAAAGCTTCTTTCCTATGACGCAAACCTTGCGATGTTGCTGTATGTCCATGGCGTTCAAGTAACGCCCGTACCGCAGTTTAGGGGTCTCGACCTTGGCATATTCGGGCAGGACACCCCTCACATTGCACGACGATTTCTTGTCACCAAAAACGATATTGTTACCTCTCCCGAACAGCATCGGCGACACGATATCCAGCCCGGGCAGCTGTGCTTTGAGCCTTTCCACGTCTTTATACTCCATCGTCCACTGCCGTCCTTTGCGGTAACCGCCATAGGCTTTCGTCGTAGGTTGGGCAAAAATGATGGCCGAATTGGTGGCAAATCCCTCGAAATTCTTGGACAATAGTTCCTTCAAACCCTTGCCTCCGCCAATCAATCCCACCAACATGAACACGCCCCAGAACACGCCGAAGCCTGTCAAGAACGACCGACTTTTGTTGCGAGTCAGCGTGTCTAAGATTTCTTTATAGGTATCGATGTCAATTCTCATAGGTAAATTAAAAAGTAATTATGACTTTTCTATTCCGCCCGTAATGCTTCTATCGGCCTGATTTTTGCCGCTTTTCGTGCCGGAATAAGGCCCGCCAGCGTACCCGCAATGACCATAACGAGCGTAGCTTCCACGCAAACATCGAGGCCAACCGTAGGGTTAACGAACATCATTGCCTTGAAGGCTCCCGCGTCAACCTCCTCATGTCCGATTGTCATATCCATGTATTCATTCGCCATAATGCCCAATACCATGCCCGTATATCCAAAGAATGTGGTGATGATAACACTCTCGATGATGATGAGTTTCAGTATAGACCACGGTCTTGCTCCTATGGCTTTGCGAATTCCGAACTCTCTTGTTCGCTCCTTAACCGTGATGAGCATGATGTTAGAAACGCCCACAATGCCACTCAAAAGCGTGAAGATACCGATGATCCAAAGGGCAGTTCGAATGATACTCATACCCGTTTTCATCTGCAAGGCCTGCGTGAATCGGTTCCAAATCCATATCGCTTCTTCGTCATCGGGGGCCGCCTTGTGGTTTCGGTTCAGGCTTTCCCGATAGGCTTTCTCAAAGATTTTATTGTCTTGTTCGGTCTTCAGTCCGTGGAAAGAAAAGTGGAACTCGTCCGCTTTGTCACCTTTATTATATATCGTGCGCACGGTATTGAAGGCCGAATATGCCCCGGACTTGCGCCCCGAATCATCTTTTTTGCAGATGCCAACAATCTCAAAACCGAATGAACCCACGTTGACATACCGCCCAATAAGCCCCTGAATGTCTCCCGAAATAAGCTCCCGAGCCTGCTCATCATCAATCACTAAGACCTTCCGCGACAGCTCATTATCGATGTTATTCACGAAACGTCCGTAGCGCATTTCAATCTTATTGATAGCCAATTCATTGGGAAACACACCCAAAAGAGTCGTGCTCGTGTAGTTCTCTCCCAACGAAATCGTGACGCTGTTCTGCTCTACCACGGCCCCCATTTCATCGACATTGGCGGCGAACTTCTCGGTTGTCGTCTTGAAATCCTTATCGTCAAGCGTGATCGAGCGCCCCTCTTTCAATCCCTGATACTCCTTGGAAGTGCGCCCACCGAACACAGCCATGGAGTTGGCCATAAAGCGATTGCTGTTCTGTTCGGTGGCATTAATGAGCCCGTTTCCCGCACCAAGCAGGAAAATCAACATGAAAATGCCCCACGCTACGGCAAATCCCGTGAGACCGGTCCGCAGCTTATTGCGCTTAGCCGTAGCCCATATTTCAGCAAAAATGTCTCTCATTCCTTCACGTTTTGTTTTACATTGTTTCCCTTGTCCGGTCAGGGTGGTTTTCAAGAAGCCTTTCCTTCGTTTGCAATATGGCCCATCTTAGCGTCCAATATGGCTGACATTAGCGTGCAATTTGGGTCATATTGCGTGGTAAAATGGGCCATATTGAAACGCAGTCCTTAACATCTTGCGTGTCAATCTCTTACACCTACTTCATCACGCCGTTGATACCAAAGGGCGAAGCATGGTGATCCAAGTTCTCTTCAATGCGGCCGATGATGCCGTCTTTGATGTGGACAATCTTGTTGGTCTCGTTGGCCACGCCGCTTTCATGGGTCACAACAACAATCGTTTTATGCTCCTCGGCGTTGAGTTGCTTCAAGAGTTGCATCACTTCCACCGACGTTTTGCTGTCCAAAGCGCCCGTAGGTTCGTCGGCAAGTATGAGGCGTGGCTGCGTAATCAAGGCGCGGGCGATGGCCACACGCTGCTTCTGTCCGCCCGACATCTCGTTGGGATAGTGCTCGGCCCAAGGCAAAAGGCCGAGCCGTTCGAGGTATTCCATGGCCATCTGATGGCGCTTTCGTCGGCCTACTCCCTGATAGAAGAGGGGCAGTTCCACGTTTTCAACGGCGGTTTTGAAGCCGATTAGGTTGAAACTTTGGAAGATAAAGCCGATCATTCTGTTGCGGTATGCCGCGGCACGCGACTCAGAAAGGTCCTTGATAAGGGTGCCGCCAAGCACGTATTCGCCGCTGTCGTAGTTGTCAAGAATGCCGAGAATGTTCAAAAGTGTGGACTTTCCGGAACCCGAAGCACCCATAATGGAGACGAATTCGCCCTCCGCGATGTCGAGACTGATGCCTTTCAGCACGTGCAAAGGCTGTGCTCCCTGATAGGTTTTATTGATATCTTTTAAATGAATCATACGCTTTAGACGCAAACAACAGGCATGAAGTTGCACTATTCGGCTGAGAAAGCGGGCTGTTTGCCATATTTTTCCAATTTCAAAGTCTGGTCGCAATAGTCAATTACGGCCGGGCGATGGGTAATAAAGATGATGGTTTTGTCGTGTTCCGACAGGATATTGCGAAGCAACTGCCGCTCGGTTTCGGGGTCGAGTGCGCTCGTTGCCTCGTCAAAAAGCATCACCGAGCGGTCGCGAAGCAGGCTTCGGGCAATCGCAATGCGCTGGGCTTGCCCCTCACTCAGGCCTCCTCCCTGCTCTGAACAATAGGTGGAGAGACCCTCGGGCAGCTCGCTGACAAAATCGGCACAGCTGGTGTGTAGGGCTTCGAGCATCTCCTCGTCGGTGGCATCCAGTCTTCCGAGGCGCAGGTTCTCGCGTATCGTACCGCTCATGAGCGTATTTCCCTGCGGCACATAAACGAAATTGCAGCGATGGCGGGGTGTTAACGTCTGACTGGCTGACCCATGATAGATTTCAACCTTGCCCTGCTGGGGTTGCAACAAGGCCAGTATCATACGCACGAGCGTGGTCTTTCCGGCCCCCGTCTCACCAAGGATGGCCGTACAGCTGCCCGGTTTGAAGTCGAACGAAAGGTCGTCTATCACCCGGTCTTCGCCATCGGCATAGGTATAACCCACGTGATTGAGGCGTATGCCGCATGGCCCTTTTATATAAATAGGTGTACCCTGCTCCTCAAGTGGGTCTTCTTCGAGTTCCATCAAACGCTCGGCTGCCGTGAAAACACTCACGAATGCCGGCACAAGCTTCGTCAGGTTGCGTGCCGGCCCCTGTATCTTGTTGACCAATTGCAGGAAAGCCGTCATGCCACCGAAGCTCAACGTGTGGGCAGCCATGCGCAAAGCAGCCCACAGAAAGGCCACGAGATAGCCGAAGGCAAAGCCGAAATTGACGATGACATTGCTGAAAACGCTGAACTTCGTGCGCCTGACAACACGCTGACGAAGCTCATTTTGCGTGCTTTCCAAGCGGCCGACCATCTCCTCATCGCTCTCCAATGTCTTGATAAGCATGCGATATTGAATGGTTTCTTGCAGGACACTCTGCACCTTACTGTCGCTGTCACGCACCTGACGTGTCAGACTTCGCATCTTTCCGATGTAGACTTTACTCATCGCAATGAATGCCGGAAAGATGGCAATCACTGTCAATGCCAACCCTTTATCCATGGAAAAGAGATAGAAAAAGGCTCCGATGAACATGGCCAACACTGAAAGTGTGTTGGGAATGGTCTCGGTTAAGAAGTTCACAACGTTGTTTACATCGAACTCAAGTCGGTTGAGTACGTCGGCAGAATGATGGTATTCGCGTCCCCGCCACACCGACCTTAGAATGCGATCGAGCATGCGTTGCTGCATTCGGTTCTGTGCTTTGATGCCCAAAATGTTGCGAATCCAGATGCCGGCAATGTTCAATACGAAGTCCGAAAGAATGAGAACGGCCATCAATCCCACGGCCCTGTAGATGTCACCTTCAACGGTTCCCGAGGCCACATCAATGGCACGCTTCACCGCCCACACCTGTCCAAGACTGATACCTACCGATAACAGTCCGATGACGGCATTGAGAATAGCTTGCAATTGATTGCCTCTCCACGTGTGCCAAAGCCATTTCATCAACGTCTTGGCATCGTATTTGAATTCCGGAATCCTTAATAAGGCCTTGTAATTCATTGTCTGTTATCGGCTCCCCACATCAGTTTCTCGTGCAAGGTAGAGAAGTAACGCCGGTTTTTGAGTTTGATGATCTTCACAGTATAGGGTGCTTTGCGAATCGTAAGACGTGTTCCTTCGGCCATTTTCAGGCTGCGTCCGTCCACAGCCACAAGGAAATTGTGCGACCGCGACTCCACTTCAAGCTCGATGACTCCCGTGTCGTTGATGACAATCGGACGGATATTGAGACTGTGGGGAGCCACAGGCGTAATGCAAAGGCTGCCACTTTGGGGCACGATGATGGGACCGCCGTTCGACAAACTGTAGGCCGTGCTGCCCGTCGGCGTGGCAATAATGAGCCCATCGGCCCGATAGTTCACGAGAAAGTCGCCGTTAACGCGTGCCTTGATGCTGATCATTGAAGCGCTGTCACGCTTCAACACGGCAATATCATTCAGCGCAAAGGGATTGCAGGAGACCGCTTCTCCGTCGCTTTCGAGCTTGATGACGGTATGGTCTTCTATGATATAATCACCCGAAAGCACGCGGTCGAGGGTCGATTCTATCTCACTTGGCAACACATCGGCAAGGAAACCGAGTCGTCCCATGTTGATACCTAAGATGGGAATTTGGCGGTTTCCGACCCTTCCCGCAGCCCGAAGAAAGGTTCCATCTCCGCCCATTGAGATCACAAAATCAGCGTCATTGAAGTCTTCGGGCTCCACTAAAGCTGTTGCATTATGGCTGTCGAGGTAGGTCAATATGCGCTTTTCGAAGGGCAAAGTCTCCTGCCGTTTGTCCGCATTGTCAAAGATAGCGAATACCTGTTTACGCGATGACATGTTTTAATTTTTGTCGTTTCGGATTTTATTATTATATTTGCAAATATAACGAAAAAATCAGAAAGTATGGCAAAAGTATATGAATTTTTAGCAAACGGCTTTGAGGAAATCGAAGGTTTGGCCCCGGTTGACATTCTAAGAAGAGGCGGTGTGGACATCAAAACGGTCAGTATCACGGGCAACGCCTTTGTTGAAACGTCGCATGGTGTGACGGTCAAGGCCGATTTGCAGTTTGAAGAAGCGGGCGATTTCAGCGATGCCGACATGCTGTTGCTGCCGGGTGGCATGCCCGGCTCAACGAACTTGAAGGCCCATGAGGGCGTGAAAGCCGTCTTGAAACAGCAACATCGGGCCGGAAAACGCATCGGAGCAATCTGTGCAGCGCCTATGGTTTTGGCCGAATGTGGCATTCTTGACGGTAAGAAAGCGACCTGTAGTCCGGGCTTTGAACAGTATTTTAACGCCTCGACCACCTACACCGGAGCCCTCTATCAAGAGGATATGAACGTCATAACCGGCGAAGGTCCGGCCGCAACCCTGCCTTATGCGTATCGGATTTTGAGCTATTTCATCGGCGAAACTGCCGTGAAAGATCTCGAAACAAAAATGCAATTCGCTCACTTGATGGCTCGATAAGGCGCATGGATTACATCATCATCGTAGCCGGAGGCAAGGGAATGCGCATGGGAGGAGACGTTCCCAAACAGTTTATTCCTATTGGTGGGAAGCCCGTTCTCATGCGTACTATCGAGCGGTTTTACGAATATAACCCCGCTTTGGGCATCATCTTGGTGCTTCCCGAAAGCCAACAAGCCTATTGGAAAAGCCTTTGTAAGGACTATGATTTCACCATTCGACACACGATTGTAAATGGAGGAGAGACGCGTTTTGAGTCATCAAAGAACGGACTTTCGGCCATTCCTGATGACGAAGAGGGCGTGGTCGGCATTCATGATGGCGTGCGTCCGTTTGCTTCTGTCAAGGTGATTGCCGATTGTTTTGAGGCAGCTCGCGACGAATATGCAGCCATTCCGGTCGTTCCTGTGGCCGAAACGCTCCGCTATATCGACCGCCAAGGCGGTGGAAAAAACGTCATGCGCAGCGATTACCGCATTGTACAAACACCGCAAGTCTTTGATATTTCGCTCCTGAAACAGGCTTTTTCGCAACCCTATCAAGCCCATTTCACCGACGATGCTTCCGTGGTCGAGGCCCTTGGTTGCCAGATATCAATGGTCGAAGGCAACCGCGAAAACATCAAACTCACCACGCCTTTTGACCTCAAAATCGCCGAAACGCTCCTCGAATGACCGCTATTCTCGATCAGGATATCATGTATCTTCCGGGCGTAGGGCCCAAGCGTAAGGAGATATTAAGCAAGGAACTCCATGTCAATACATGGCGCGATCTGCTCGAATGCTACCCTTATAAATATGTAGACCGCAGCAAATTGTATACTATCGACGAGCTGAATGGCACGATGCCTTTCGTACAAATCAAGGGAAAGATACTCAGCTTCGAAGAGTTTTCGGCTGGAACAAGGAAGAAAAGAGTCGTTGCTCACTTCACAGATGGGCGGGGAGTGGTCGACTTAGTGTGGTTCCGTGGGGCACAATATGTCTACAAAACCTACACCATAAACACCGAATATATCGTCTTCGGCAAGCCCGTTGTCTTCGGAGGACGCTATCAATTCGCCCATCCGGAGATAGAAAAGGCAACCGATCTGCAGCTCAATGAGATGGGTATGCAGCCTTATTACTCCACAACGGAGCGGATGAAGAACAACGGAATGACGAGCCGTGCGATTGAAAAGCTCACGAAGACACTCATCAACCGACTGCCCGAAGGTTCGTTTTCCGAGACGCTTCCGCCCTTTATCACGCGCCCTTTACACCTCATCTCGCGCGAAGCAGCCTTCCGAGGCATTCATTATCCGAAGTCACTCGACGAACTTCAGCGAGCACAAGTACGTCTGAAGTTCGAGGAACTCTTCTATGTACAGCTCAATATCCTGCGTTATGCCAGCGATCATCGGCGCAAATACCGCGGCTATGTCTTCCAACATGTGGGCCGATATTTCAACGATTTCTACCATAACAACCTCACTTTTGAACTCACCGGTGCCCAAAAACGTGTCATGCATGAGCTACGTGCCGACATGGCGAGCGGCAAACAGATGAACCGTTTGCTGCAAGGCGACGTGGGATCCGGCAAAACCTTGGTGGCATTGATGACCATGTTGATTGCCATTGACAATGGTTTTCAGGCCTGTATCATGGCACCTACCGAGATATTGGCCGAGCAACACTTCGCCACAATCAAGGAGTTTCTGAAGGGAATGGACGTCCGTGTGGAGCTACTCACGGGCATCGTGAAAGGCAAAAGACGCAAGGAAGTGCTCGAATCGCTGGCCAATGGCGACGTGAAAATACTCGTCGGGACGCATGCCGTCATTGAGGATACCGTGCAATTTGCCCAACTTGGTCTTGCAGTTGTAGACGAACAACATCGCTTCGGCGTTGCCCAACGCGCCCGACTTTGGGCAAAAAGCGACAATCCTCCACACATATTAGTGATGACAGCGACCCCTATTCCTCGCACACTTGCCATGACTATCTATGGCGATCTCGATGTAAGTGTCATCAATGAGCTGCCACCCGGTCGCAAACCCATACAGACTTTGCATAAGTATGACACCCAAACAACGAGCCTTTATAATGGCATTCGGCAGCAAATCCGGCAGGGACGGCAGGTCTACATCGTGTTTCCGCTCATCAAAGAAAATGAAAAAAAAGATTTAAAAGACCTTGAAAAAGGATACGAATCCCTGTTGGAAATCTTCCCGGAGTTCCGCATCAGCAAGGTACATGGCAAGATGAAGCCGGCCGAAAAGGAAGAAGAAATGCGCCGTTTCGTCAGCGGTGAGACGCAAATCCTTGTGGCTACGACCGTTATTGAGGTGGGGGTGAACGTGCCGAACGCCTCGGTCATGGTGATACTCGACGCACAACGCTTCGGACTTTCACAGCTTCACCAGCTCCGGGGCCGCGTGGGAAGAGGCGCAAAACAGTCCTATTGCATCCTTGTCACGGGCTACAAGCTCAGCGAAGAAACCCGAAAACGCATCGATATCATGTGTGATACCAACGATGGGTTCCGCATTGCAGAGGCCGATCTCAAGCTCCGTGGCCCGGGAGACCTTGAAGGAACGCAGCAAAGTGGCATCGCCTTCGACCTCAAGATTGCCGATATTGCACGCGACGGTCAACTGGTTCAGCTTGCAAGAGACGAGGCCCAAAAGATTGTCGACAACGACCCTACATGCCAAAAGGCTGAATATCAACTGCTTTGGAACCGTTTAAAAGAGTTAAGAAAGACTAATATCAACTGGGCATCTATCTCTTGACAACCCTCATAAATAAGGAGATTACGACGCATGAAGACCTATTTTGAGACTGTTAAAAATGCCATAAAACACGTAAAATAGACCACTTCTTATCGTTTTTTTTGTAACTTTGTCCCACTTTTGATTGGAAAAACGAGGCTTGTTTGCCCGTTTATTGCTTGTGATATGTGGATTATCGCCCCTTAATCTGTCTATTACTTGACTTAAAAACCATATGATGAATTTAGGAAAAAGTATTGGAAAGTTCTTTATAACAGCTCTTTTTGCAGTGTCAACCCTGCCTATTTCCGTTCAGGCACAAGACCTTTTGGCCCGTCAGGCACCTATCGATCGCAAGATGAAAGCTGTAGATACGCTCGTTTTGAAAAGCATTGTGGAACGCGAACAAGAGCAATCTCCCGCCGCAAGTCTCTACCATGACTGGGATAACCGCTATGCACACCGTCGTATTGAGATGCCCGATACGTTCAAAATTGACCTCCGTCACTTCTGTATGCCTACCAATAGCCGTGTCGTTACGAGCAATTTTGGCAGCCGATGGGGCCGACAACACAAAGGACTTGACATCAAAGTGTACATCGGGGACACCATTCGTGCGGCCTTTAGTGGCAAGGTTCGCATCGTAAGATACGAGCCCGGAGGTTACGGAAAGTATATTGTTATCCGCCATCCCAATGGACTTGAGACGATATATGGACATCTTTCGGAACAGTTAGTCACTGAAAATGAGGTGGTACGAGCTGGAGAAATCATTGGCTTGGGCGGCAATACGGGTCGCAGTACCGGCTCACATCTCCACTTCGAAACACGGCTTTGCGGTGTCGCACTCAACCCCGCTCTGATGTTCGACTTTAGAAATCAGGACGTAACGGGCGACTTCTTCGTCTACAATTCAAGCACATATGACGAGCAATCTGCTGAAGCCACACGCCTAAGAGGAAAGGTTGGGAACGGTGGTTACACCCGCGATCTCGTGCAAGACGGCGAACTTGGCAGCTATGCCAACAAGCATTCGGCCGACAAAGGCGAATTGCTTTACCACAAAGTCAAGGCAGGCGAGACGCTTTCTTCCATCGCTCGGCAACGCGGTGTGACAGTAGAAAAGATTTGTTCGCTTAACCATTTGAACACCAACTCGCATGTTCGGCCGGGCATGATCTTGAGATATTCATAGCAAAACGAGTGGCCACGTGCCACAAAGAGATAGCAACAAAAAAGCAGAGACGCCCATGCGCCCCTGCTTTTTTCATGCCCTCCCGCCTCCGTTCAACGCGATTGAAATGCCCCACCCGATGAAACCGGCTCGCAATTTTAACCATTTTGCACATCAATACGCCCACGATAAGCATATAGGGACGCACGGTCCGTGCGTCCGCTCCAGCGCAGTCGACGAGTAAATAAGTTGACATGTGGACGAGTTACATGCTTTGAAGCATGTAGGGACGCACGGTTCGTGCATCC
>ERZ772960.2784-NODE-2784-length-12337-cov-3.431037_pt1 | contig 12337 bp, 9 predicted proteins | sample MGYA00580678_ERZ772960 | MGnify/ENA primary metagenome ERZ772960 (study PRJEB29015, sample SAMEA2737930) | human oral metagenome | biome: human oral; feature: human-associated habitat; material: dental | place: China | collected 2059 ...
TTGTAAAGAGTGTTCAAGCCATAGAAAGCACCACGCTTCTGTTGTTTCAACTCTCTTATACTGCCTGCTACATCATAATAGCTACGACGTACAAAGTCATACCAACGATCGCCTTCGATAGCCAACTCTAAACGACGTTCCTTCCAAACGTCCTCCCAAGATATGCTTGTTGGACGCCCTGCCGACCTAATAGCGCGACTGCGTACTTTATAGTAGGCGTCAATAGCACTGGCATCAGTAGTGCTACCATTATTACCTATGACAGCCTCTGCATAAATAAGATAAATGTCTGATAAACGGAGCACTGGTGTTGCCAAACTACTATGCATATTTGATGCAGATATACCATCTACAGCATAGGTCTTGTGGTCGTAGGCATCACCATAGAGGTGCTTCACACAGTTTGCACCTGTTGCACTCTGCAACCTACCTGGTCCACCTGCTCCATATCCATTAGCATTATAAAGGAACTCCAGATAGTTGAAGCCCTTACGCCCACGATTGTCAGTCTTATCTGTCCAAAAGTAATCGTAGAAGTCGCCAGCCATCATCATCGTTGCTTTACGACGAGTGTCTACATCACTTCTTGTGGATGGGTCTTCTACAGGTGATACTCCAAAGGCTTCTTGCAAATCGATTGAAGGACCATTGTAACCACCCCAACAATCACCAAACTCATCAAATCCTTGCATTCCAAGATCGCTCTGAAGTGTGTTTTGTACGGTCCACATACTGGCATCAGCAGTCCACAACCATGAAAAGAGACACTCTCTATTGAGCGCATTTTGTAGACGGAAGACATCAGAATAGTTCGACATTAGTTCGCGTCCACTATTATCTATAACGTCTTTGGCATACATGGCAACCTTGCTCAAATCGCCTGCATCTCGCTGTCCATTACCATTCGCTTTAACACCACTCTTATAAAGATATACCTTAGCCAGAAGCCCCTCGGCTGAATAGTAATCGATTCGACCTGGATTACCCTTACGAGGTAATAGTTCCATAGCTTTTTCCAACGTCATGATAATATAATCGTACACATCTGACTTTTGTACACGGCTCACCCTACTATATGAGCCATCTGCCAACATTTTTGAGTTGTCATGTATAATAGGAACATCACCAAACGAACGAACGAGGAAGAAGTAAGCCATTGCTTTCCATGCAAGACATTCACCCATACACTGGTTCTTGACTGCCTGAGATGCTGATGCGCCCTTCAGATTGTTGTAGACAGTATTGGCATGTGCCACGACCGACCAAAGAGAGTTCGACATATTTGTGAGGTCTCCATCTGTACTGTTGACTGTGAGCGTCATATACGGGCTTGAACTCCAATAGTAGTTACCAGACATTACCTCACCCACCTTAATAAATCCTCTTTGGAAGTCATACCAAGGAGAGTTGTAAAGGTAGTTGACTCCTTGCACACACTGATTGTCATCCTTATAGAAGGTTCCTGCATTATAGACTGGAAACGTCCTACTAATGGATGCGTATTCACTGTAAGCTCAAGACCTGTATTGCGAATGGTTCCATAGTTTCCGTATGGAGGTGCTAAAACAGATGATACATTACCCGATGTACCCATGTAGGAAGGAAGCTGGAGTGGCATCAACATATCCTTTGACTCCTTACGATACCAGTCAAGCGTAAGATTTACTCGATTGTTCAGTAAACCTAGGTCGAGCCCGAGATTCCATTGTTCTTGGCTTTCCCATTGTATATCAAGATTCGGAATATTATCAGGACGATATGACTTACCCAATAATGTTGGCATAGCCTTCATAAGTGTACCCCACTTGTAAGAGCCAATAGCTGAGTTACCAGTTTGTCCCCATCCTGCCCTCAACTTACCATTTGTAATATATTGGTTAAGGAAACTCTTCTTAAAGAAACTCTCATTGGTAAAGCGCCATGATGCTGCAAACGAGTGAAATCCTGCCCATCGCTTGTTAGGACCAAAATTGGAACTACCATCATAACGATAAGTATAGGTGGCATTATAACGGTCATTGAAAGCGTAGGTAAGACGTGTGAAGACTGATGCCATAGCAGAACTACCGAAGCCAATACCAATTGACGGAGTACCTGTTCCTAAAGCTGGATTGTTTATAGTATTGGCTGGCAGATTAGTATTCTCGGTACGATTATTATCATATTTACTTTCCCACATTTCCTGACCAAGCATTGCAGAGAAGCTATGCTTACCTATTGTGTTTGAATAGGTTATATAGTTCTTCAACTGCCAGAATGTTCCTGTACCTTTCTGAACTGATGCAGAGTTGATGCTACGCTTCCAACTTCCTAAGTCAACTGTTGGGAAGAAACGAAGACCACGATCAGCACTAAGGTCATAGCCTAACTCGGCATGCCATACTAAATGCTTAATAGGTGTAACCTCAAAGAATAGGTTTCCATTAAGTTTGCGACGTTCAAGTTTTATTTGGTTTAACATAGCCATCGCAATAGGATTAGGATTGGTGAACCCTTCCTTTGAAACTGATGAATAGCTTCCGTCTAAATTATAAATAGGAATGTCAGGAGGAGTCGTTAACGAATAGTTGATAATACCTTGATCACTATCAGCCAACTTCAAATTGTCATTTGTGGAGGAGAAATTAGTACTCAAGCCCATCTTCAACCACGATTTCAGTTGTGCATCCAAGTTAACACGCATACCAAGACGATTGAACTCACTACCTATAATGGTTCCCTCTTGATTCATATAGTTGGCTGAAACATAGTACTGTATCTTATCAGAACCTCCTTGCGCAGAAATCTGGTGTGAATGTTGGAAAGCTGTTCTGAAGATAGCATCTTGCCAGTTTGTTCCTTTTCCTAACAAAGATGGATCTGCATAATGCTTGTCTGCTTCATCTTTATTAATCTGACCTGTCGTAACAAAGTCGTTGTAATAATCAGCAAATTCACGAAGATTCATAATATCTAACCGACGGTTCTGACGACTCCATGCCATCATCCCATCGTATGAGAACTTTGCTTCGCCCGCCTTTCCACGGCGTGTTGTAATAAGAACGACACCATTGGCACCCTGTGCACCATAGATAGCTGTAGCAGAAGCATCCTTAAGAATCTCCATTGAGACAATGTCATTCGGATTGATTGTGGAGAGGGGTGATATTGTTGACACCTTACCATTTCCCAAGGCATCCCCCAATCCATAGGATGAACCACTGGCACCACTACTCTGAATAATCACACCATCAATAACATAGAGTGGTTCGGCATTGGCATTGATGGTGGCTTGCCCACGAACACGAATACTTGATGAGGTACCAGGAGCACCCGAAGTACTCGTAGCAGTAACACCTGCAGCACGTCCCTGTAAAGTTTGGTCGAGTGAGGTAACTATGGAACCACGCAACTTCTTCTCATCCATCGTAACCGAAGCACCAGATATATCGCTCTTCTTCATAGAACCATAACCAACAACAACGACTTCATTAAGAGAGACATTGTCTTCTGATAGTGTAACTTGATAAGTCGACTGTCCTGTGACCTTCACCTCTTTCGTCACATAACCTACGTATGAAATAACGAGCGTACTTCCAATCTTCACCGAAAGCAAAAAGTTTCCGTCAAGGTCGGTAACCGTAGCATTGTTTGTTCCTTTCTCCTTTACTGTAGCACCAATAATAGCTTCCTTACCATCAGTAACTTGTCCTGTAATCTTTAGAGTCTGCTGTGTAATAGAATTTACAGCCCTTACACCTGCTGCTTGTACATGTGGCGAATGTCCAAGCATTGTAAGTGCTAAACAGCTTACAACTAATGTAGTCTTTTTGTTATTTAATTCCATTATAATTGGGGTTTAGATAGTTCCTCTTTAATTAAACGTTATGACTTTCTTGCCTTATAGGGTAGAGACTCATATGTTAAATTGCTGTTATACAACGTTTTTAGTTTCTTATTTGTATTCATCTTTCCTCTGTATTCTTTGATTCCAGATGATAAACTTTTGTTCAATTTAGGTTATATATTCAATGCTATTTAGCAAAAGAATAACTTCGGTGCAAAGATATATTTAATTTAGGAATAGTTATTGTATTATTTTGTTGGTTACTGATACTATATTGATAACCTTTTATCAAGAGCAATTTTCTTATGAAAAAATGCTATATTATATGACTGTTTTTGTCTTTCATAGTGGTTGGAATGTAGAAAAACAGGGAAAAACAAGTACTTTTTCTCCAAGTCTTACAAGTTTTTCATCGGGAAATGATGCTTTTTGGATCATCAAACAAAGTGCTTTTTGAAGCATTGCAGAATAAAGAAAGGGGAAAAAAGCTCGCTTGTTTATAGCTCGTAACCCATTTATTCTTTATTCATTTCTACCCCTGTTGATTATCTGAAAGATACAATATTCTTGAGTCTTTTGCGGGCTTATTCCTCATTATCGTGTTGTTATTGCTATCACAAAGGTACATATTTTCAGGCAAAACACAACTTCTCCGACTTATATACTGACGATGAAATAGTTGTTGTTGCTACCATAAAGGTACATAATTTTAGGTAAGTTACAACGCTAATAATGCTATTTAATGACACTTTCTCTTGCTGTTTAATAAGAAAATAATTAACTTCGCAGATGTTCTGATATAATTAAAACAAGGTGAGGAGACGCCGATCTACTCACTTAGAAAAATCTATTATGCGAAGACTTGCTATATTATTAATAGTGCTCTTGACGGCTGTCTTGGCTTTTGCTGACGGTCGCATTAAGGTGGCATGTGTGGGTAACAGCGTTACATGGGGCTATGGTTTGACCAACAGGGAGGCTGATTGTTACCCAGTGCAGTTGCAGAGGATGTTAGGAAATAAGTATGATGTGCGTAATTTCGGACACTCTGGTAGTACGCTTTTGAGCCACGGTCACCGTCCATATATCGACCAGCAGGAGTATAAGGAGGCGTTGGCTTTCAAGGCAGATAGGGTTATTATCCACTTAGGACTCAATGACACGGATCCGCGTAATTGGTCGGAATACGCCGAAGAGTTCAATGCTGACTATATAAAACTCGTCAACTCGTTCCGCAGAGTGAACCCGAAAGCACAGATATGGATATGCTTGATGTCGCCAATCTTCGAACGTCACCCTCGCTTCGAGAGTGGAACAAGGGACTGGCACACGCTTATCCAGCAGCATATCAAGCAAGTGGCAGTGGCAGAGAAGCTCCCATTAATCGACCTCTATACGCCTCTTCACAGTCGTCCTGACCTCTTTTCCGATGCGCTCCACCCCAATGCTGAAGGCGCAAAGATCATTGCCGAGACCGTTTATAAGGCTCTGACGGGTAATTATGGAGGTCTTTCTCTTGCGCCACTCTATACCGATGGAATGGTAATGCAGCGTGATGTACCGATCAGCTTCCGTGGTCTTGCCAATGTGGGGAGCGTTGTCAAGGTCACTTTCGAGGGTCAGAACCAGTCAACGACAGCGGCTACAGACGGCACATGGAGCATTCGCTTCCCTGCTCATGAGGCTGGCGGACCTTATAAAGCGGTGATAATTGCAGGGAAAGAGAAGCTGATGTTGAGGGATATATACGTTGGTGAGGTGTGGTTGTGTTCGGGTCAATCGAACATGGAATTGCCTGTCTCTGCCGTACAAAGTCGTGAGCAAGACCTCTCGGAGGCTGATCAACAATCGTTGATCCACCTTTTTAATATGCCAACACGCTATCCGACGGATGCAAAGAGTTGGTCTTTAGCTGCGTGCGATTCGGTGAATCGGCATCAACTCCTGCGTGTTGGTTCCTGGAAAAACTGCTCGCACGAGTCGTTGTCGGGCTTCTCTGCAGTGGCATATCACTTCGGTAAGACCTTAGCGGATAGCCTGCAAGTGCCCATCGGACTGATTTGTAATGCTGTGGGAGGCACTACCACCGAGTCATGGATCGACCGATCGACGCTCGAAAGGGCTTTCCCAGCCATCTTGCGCAACTGGTTTCATGGCGACTTCGGTATGAAGTGGGCGCGAGAACGTGCCTTGCTGAATGTCGCCAACAGCACGAATCCTTTGCAACAGCACCCTTATTCGCCTGCATATATGTACGAAACGGGCTTGACACCATTGTCGGGTTATGCGGTGAAAGGCGTTGTGTGGTATCAAGGAGAGTCGAATGCACATAATATCGAACTGCATGAACGCCTCTTCCCATTGCTTGAGAAGAGTTGGCGTAACTTCTTCCACCAATCGAATCTACCCTTTTATTTCGTACAATTATCTAGTCTGAACCGTCGTTCCTGGCCGCGTTTTCGCGATTCACAAAGGCGTATGGCATCACAATTAGAGCACACTTGGATGGTGGTAACGAGCGACTTGGGCGATTCACTCGATGTGCATTACACGAATAAGAAACCCGTTGGTGAGCGATTGGCAATGCAGGCTTTGCACCATAGCTATGGGCGGAATATCACGTCCGAGGGTCCTGTTATAGAGCGAGTGGAGGCTGTTGATGGAGGGTTGTTATTGACCTTCTCGAATGCAAAAGGGCTCCATGCCACGGGTAACCGATTGATTGGTTTTGAACTTGCAGGTGCCGATGGCATCTATTATGAAGCGCAAGCAACGATAGTAGGTACTAATCAGGTGCGTGTGACCAGTGCGCCTTCAGTGCCCCATCCTGTTAGTGTTCGTTACGGTTGGCAGCCCTTTACTCGTGCCAACTTAGTTAATGATAAGGGGTTACCATGCAGCACATTTGAAATAGAGGAACATTAGAACAGAGTACATAGTAGGGGATAGTTAAGGCTGAGTAACATATTAACAGAGGTGCTGGTAACGGATTCTTTCGACAGAAGAAATGTGTTTTAACGACAGAGTAACATATTAACAGGGGGATTAGTAACAGAGTATTAGATAGGAAGTGTATCATGAATAGAACTTGGTGGAACGCATTTTTATCACGGAAGGAATATAATGAACAGAACTTAATGGGAATACAGAGTTCCTAAAGGATCATGGGCGTGTACTGGAGCTGATGCCATCGCGTAATTCAAGAAAGCCTCTTCTTCATTTGAAGAGGGCGTTTCTTCATAGCGAAGAGAGGCTTTCTTCACATTAAAGAAACGCCCCCTTTGTTTTAAGGATACCTTTTCCTAACCTGCTCCCGCTAGGCACTCCTCCCCTTGGGGGAGGCTGGGAGGGGTTATTCCATTCGGAGAATGGTTTGGGGGAGAGGCTTCAAAGTAGGGACAGAAACCCTCGTATGTCCGCTTTTTCATTCTTTTGTGGCATCTCATCAGGCAACAGACCTTCCCTCAGAGGGGGTGGGGGAGGCTTTTATTAGCTGCGTTCTGGCGGACAGACGAGGGCGTCTGTCCCTACTTTGAAAACTCTCCTTCGTTCCTTTTTCGGGTTCCCTCACCTCTACTCCTTAAACAACTTCTGCGCAAAGGTGGTTAGATAGATGCGCCAGTTACGCCAAATGTGACCGCCATCGGTCTCGAGGTAGGTGTAAGGATGATGCTTGGAATCAAGGTAATGACGTAAGTCTGCATTCTCTTTATATAGGAAGTCGGTGTTGCCGATACCTATCCAAAGGAGCTTAGGAGAGTGCTTGAAGAGGTTGTCAACCTTGCTTTCCGGATCTTTGTATATCGGTGATGAGACCTCTTTCTGACGAGGTTTAATGGCTGCAGAAAACAGTCCGATGTAATCGAAGGAACTAGGGTTATTGATGGAGATGTACAATGAGTGGAATCCTCCCATTGATAAACCTGCGATTGCCCAGTGCGCCTTATCCGCCTTTACTCGATAGTTTTGTTCAACGAAATTAACCACATCTTGAAAGGCAGCCTCAAAGTTTCCATCCATCGTCTTAGGCAGTTGCATGGATGGAATCTTCAGTCCTTCGGAAGTCTCACCAGGTGCTGCTTCCTGCGAAATGTTACCATTGGGCATCACAACAATCATTGGTTTCGCCTTGCCGGAAGCAATGAGATTATCCATAATCTGCGTTGCCCGCCCTAGTTCCGACCACGCATTTTCATCGCCGCCCATACCATGTAAGAGGTAAAGAACGGGATATTTCTCCTTACTCTGTTCGTATCCTGCAGGCGTATAGATGGTTAGGCGGCGTGTCATATTAGCCGTTGGACTCTTATACCAAGTCTTTGAAACGGTGCCATGAGGTACATTCTGCACCTGATATAAGCCGTCAACACCTCCCTTAACCATAAAGATACTGAAGGTACTAGAGACATCTCGGATTGCATAAACATTGAGTGGATCGGTCACCTTGATGCCATCAACGAGGATATTATACATGTAGAGTTCTGGTTGAAGGGGTGCAGAAGTGAATGACCACACGCCCTTTTCATTCTTTTTCAAGGCTTGTGGACCTCGGCGTTCAGATTCTCCTTGCTCGGTCTTCACCTTCTCTATAGGGAGAAAATCGCCCACAATCTCCACCTTTTGAGCCTCGGGAGCAGCGACATTAAAGGTTACGGAGTTGTCAGCATTTACCACTGGCGATGCCAGAGGAGCCTTGTTCCAATCGAGCGCTTGCTGTGCGAATCCCGTTGCAACAGCCATTGTGCAGGCAAGGGATAAGATAATTTTTCTCATACCAGTGATGTTTTTTATGATTGATAATTTGTTATCTCAGCTTCTAAAGACCCTCTTCTGGGTCAGATATACTGCTCATTATAAATACGATTGATTGTTTACAAAGATACAAAAAATAATGGCTAGTACGTCAGGAGTTTGTAGGCAGGAGTGAAGAAGAGAGCCAATTTTAACAAAAATAAGTCTCACGTGCAATATTGTTAATACTTAATAATTTCCATTGGAAATTTGGTTGTATCGGTAAAAGTACGTATCTTTGCATCGTTTTCCATAGGAAACAATATTAAAAGAGTAATTCTTTAAGGAAGCTCGAAACCTTTAAGTAATAATAAAAATAGGTAATATTAAAAGAATATGAAGCGTAAATCTACACTTGCATTAGCCTTCATGCTATTAGGAATGACGGCATGCACTGCAAATAGTAAGCCTGCCAGTGGTGCTGATAAGGGTACAACTGGGGGGAAGACAACGGAACAAACAAATACAAATAACCATAACGAAGGAAAGGAAACAGAAATGAATGTAACTGAAATGACCGCTGAGATGTTTAAAGAGAAGGTGATGGACTATGAGAAGAACCCACAGTCTTGGGTTTTCAAGGGTGACAAGCCCGTTATAGTAGACTTCTATGCGACATGGTGCGGACCCTGTAAAGCAACGGCTCCAGTGCTTGAAGAGATAGCAGGAGACTATGCCGGTAAGATCGACGTATATAAGGTTGATGTCGATAAACAGCCTGAATTGGCTTCTCTCTTTGGCATTCGTTCAATCCCATCATTGCTCTTTATCCCTAAAGAAGGTAAGCCAACAATGCAGACGGGAGCAATGAATAAGCCACAGTTCGAGGAAGCTATCAAGTCAACCTTGCTGAAGTAAGGGCATAGAAGGGGCTAATGAATAGTGAATGTATTCGTAAGATCCGTGATATATCACGTGTTGTAACCGTCTTCGAAACCGACTTGCAGCAGCGAGTGGGGCTGAACATCAATGAGGCTGCACTGCTTTGTCTGCTCTCCGAACACGATGATCCCATGTTAGCAAGTGAGATTGCTGATGAGCTGGAGATGACTCGTTCGAATGCTTCGAAGGTGATTGCAGCACTTGAGCGATGCTCGTTGATTCGTCGCCGAGCCTGCTCGGAGGATGGGCGGTGCCAACGATTCCACATTACCAAACATGGTTTAGAGAAGTTGGCACAGATACATTGCGATTCAATTGTGGTTCCTGAAGGATTGAAAGGACTTATCGAGTAGTTGCTTGATAGGTCCTTTTAAAGTGGTAAAATGGTGGCAGTTCTATTTAAGCAAGTGTATTTTATCTATTAAACGATAGCTTTTACTGCCGAATGATTGACGTATATCAAAAAGTAAGGGAAGCTCTTCTATCTTTCTGAAACTATGACAATGACTATCAATTATTTGTAGTATCTTTGCAAAAGGAGGATTGAGAAGGTTAGAGATAAGTAGTAATATGCAACTGTTCCCATCTTCTTTGATTAAATAACTAGTAATTGTTACAATAGAGGAATTGGTTTATTAAGATTAGATTAATTATTGTTCAAGAGAGACACGTTAGACTGTCTGTTGACAGTCAAGGGGAGGCATAATTACAGGTAACTGTAGCTATGCCTCCTCTCATTATATATTACTTTTGTTGAAAAGAGCTTTTTGCTTAGCAGCCAGAGCCATCCAAACGGCAAGAAGCTGCTGCGGGTGCATCATCAAGATGAATACCAGCCTCCTCGGGAGATAGCGTCACGGTGCCATCTTCAAGTAGGAAACAAGGAATACCAGCGTAGCCATGCTTCTTCGCATCGTCGAAAACAGGGCTATTATCACGTAGACGGAGGAATTCCTTGAGGTTTCTTACGTGTGCGCCAATGTCTATCACTTCATAACGATGGTCTCCTTTTACATGCTTGTCAACGGCTGTGCAGTCCGGACAAGTGCTCATTCCATATATCTTTATCATGTTTCTTTGTTTTTATTAAACGCTTGATTATTAATTAAAAGACCTTTGTTTAGTGATTACAAATCTTTGTTGTATCCACTGTGAAGCCGTCAGTTGCAGGTATAAATTTGCCTTTTTTTGTGAGGAAATCAACTAATTCTGTTGCATTCATACCCTCTCGAGAGCAGGTGTGAAACTCCTCCTCTGGTCCGAAGTGCTCAATGATTGCTTTTACTAAATCCTCTTTTGTTTTGTAACTATTGCCCTCCATCATGTGGAGAACATCATGTCCATGTGCCATATTATTGATAGTTTGATATGTTTATAATAGTTGCCAAAGAAAGAATCTCTGTACGTTATATGTACTAACAAAGGTTATGCCATTAAAAGTATTAACCTCTTTTAAGGGCAAAAGTGTACTTTTTTAGCGATAAAGTGGTTACTTTTGTGATAACAGATAGCTTATTATGGCATTCTGTCAGTTGTGGTACAGGACTTGTAATAGGCTTTAGGACGATATGAGGAGGATATGTATTTTTAATAATTAAATGATTTTGATTTTAAGAGATGAAGAGACTTTTAATTGTTTTTAGTGTTGCATTAATGTTGTTATCATCATGTGTAACAAGTAAGAAGACTTCTAATACTGGTAATCTTGTAGCCTTTGTGGAGGCGAGAAATTACTTTCATATTGGTGACGAAACGAAACCTATCATCAAAAAAATTACTTCTCAAACTGAGTTTGAAAAGCAATTTGGTGAAGCAGCATATATGGGGAAGGGCGGTCAGCCTACCCACATTGATTTTAAGAAAAGCTTTGTAGTGGCTTACATCCTACCTGTTACGAATCTAAAGACTGATCTTCGTCCTATCTCTCTCACGGAGGTTGGCAACAAGGAGTTGCTTTTAACTTATGATTTAAAGCAAGGCGCAAAGCAGAGTTATTCTACACAACCGTTCTTTATCCTCATTGTTAATAGGAAATATGAGGGTTACAAAATAAAGTAAAGGTGGTATTTTTATTTACATAAAACTTCTCTCTTAATGCTTGCCTAAGTGTAGAAAGAAGACAAGAGTAAATGATGATAGATTGATATGGAGGTTAACTGAAAATCATCAGTTTTCATTTTCCTGTCACTTCTGTCATCTTTTTGTCATGTATAATTCATTAATAACCAGTAAATTAAGTGAAATGTTAAAACTGACAGCAACTATGATTAAAATATAACTTGCATATTTAGGGAAAGTAAGGGGTCTGTGTAACATTGTAGAAAGTATAATAGAATGCACCTCTCAATATTTGCTTCATCTTCTATCAATACTATGAAAATACTTTATCTAAAGTAAATTACAAAAGAGTTTATGAATCCTATAACCTATAGTGTTGGATGAAAAGGATGGTTTTAGGATTGAATTTCTTTGTTTGCGTTTATTGGTTATGTAGGAATAGATGGTGTTTTGCATGGTTACAGGCACTTACTTGATATCATACTAACACCTAATTGATATGGTGCTAACACTTTAGAAACAAAAAAGGTATCAGGCTTTATTAGCCTGATACCTCATATTTATCAGATGTGCAAGTAGTAATTACTTACTCTCTTCCATCTTCTTCTTCAAATCAGCAAGTACGTCAAGGTCGCCGAGAGAGGTGCTAGCAGCTACATTGTTAATGCCCGCTGCATCCTTCTGTGCCTTTGGTGCGCGTTGACGACGTGGCTCTTCCTTAACCTCCTCGAATGTACGAGAGTGAGAAAGGATAATACGCTTTGTGTCCTTAACAAACTC
>ERZ772960.2785-NODE-2785-length-12333-cov-8.582994_pt1 | contig 12333 bp, 10 predicted proteins | sample MGYA00580678_ERZ772960 | MGnify/ENA primary metagenome ERZ772960 (study PRJEB29015, sample SAMEA2737930) | human oral metagenome | biome: human oral; feature: human-associated habitat; material: dental | place: China | collected 2059 ...
GCCCCTCCAAGGACTCTGCATCCACAGGCATAGCACACGCATCCCACTTGTCCATCGGCATCCACCGCACGGACTGTTTCACCCATTGATTCAGACGTAGCTGACGGAAACTGTTCTCCTCGGCGGGATTCTGCCGCGCAGAGTCGCACGCTGCCTGCACCTTGTCCAGGCCGACCGTAATCCCGAGCGAAGGATTGGCTTTTCTCCACACCGCAGGATCCGTCCAGTCCTCATCGACTTCAGCCCCGTAAATCACGGGATAGAAGGTCGGGTCTGCCTTGCGCCCCTCCAGAATATCCTTCGCCTTTTGGTGCGTCTCGTAGCAGATGGACTGTGTATCCGTTCCCGCTGTCGTGATGAGGAAATAAAGCGGCTGCATACGCGCATCGCCCGAGCCCTTCGTCATAACGTCGAAGAGCTTGCGGTTCGGCTGCGTGTGAAGCTCGTCGAATACGACGCCGTGAATATTGAAGCCGTGCTTCGAGTAGGCTTCTGCCGAAAGCACCTGATAGAAGCTGTTCGTCGGAAGGTAGATCATCCGCTTCTGGGAGGCGAGGAGCTTCACGCGCTTGCTGAGTGCGGGGCACATCCGTACCATATCGGCAGCGACCTCGAAGACAATGCTTGCCTGCTGCCGATCAGCAGCACAGCCATACACCTCTGCTCCAGCCTCCCCATCACCACAGCAGAGAAGTAGCGCTATGGCGGCGGCGAGTTCACTTTTTCCCTGTTTCTTCGGAATCTCGATATATGCCGTATTGAACTGCCGGTAGCCGTTCGGCTTCAGAATACCGAACAGATCGCGAATGATGCGCTCCTGCCAGTCGATCAGCTCGAAGGGCTTTCCTGCCCACGTTCCTTTCGTATGGCACAGGCACTCGATGAAACCCACGGCATAGTCCGCAGCGGCTTTGTCGTAATGCGAATCCTCTGCCATGAACTTTGTCGGTTTGTAGTCCGCCAATTTCCGCAAAGAGTCACCTCCCTACTTTTGCATGCGCGTCCGCAACAGTCTCTCCATCGGGTCTTCCTGCGGCAAGCCGTTGAAAGTCGTGGTGCTGTTCTGCTTCACAATATCAAAAATCTCGTACCAGAGCATATTGGACTGCTTCTGGAACGAAAGCGCCATCTGCACAAACGGACTTGCAATCGCACCGCCCGTGGTCGGATGCTTGCCGAGCAGACCGTATTGACTCACCGCCTCCTCGCACTGGATATAGCGGGCAAACGCCTGCGCATAGCTTTCGATCAAGCGGGGATTGACAAGCTGCTCACAGCCGCGCTTCTTGAGCCACTGCCACGTTTCACGGAAAATATCGTCTGCACCGAGCGTCTTTCCATCTTTCTGACATGCCGACAGATATGCACTTGGACGCGGCATGTCAGTGCCGCATAGATCTGCCGCCCCCGCGCCGTCAGCACTGCCGAGATCCACTCCCGGAAATTCCAAAACATTTGCGGGCTGCCCGTCCGCGACCTTATCCGACAGTACCTGCGGTTTTCTTCCGGCGCGGGGGCGTCTGCCGCCACGGTTCGTACCATCTCGCGCCATCTTCTCACCCCATTTTTTAATCCCCCGTTTGATTTACCATTTTTTCACGTACGCCCCAGCACCGGTCGCAAAGCAATGCGTTTTTAGAGATTTCACCGCCCCCTAGGGGTTAGTCATCGCTTTTCCGACGTTTGTGCAGCCGCTCGTGACAACGAATGCAGAGCGACATCAGATTGTCCGCATCATGCGTACCACCATCGGCAAGCGGCTTGATGTGATGTACAAGCGTCGCGAGAATATATCTGCCCTGTTCTTTGCATTTCTCACAGAGCGGGTGCCCTGCCAAGTGTCGGTCACGAATCCTGCGCCACGCACTGCCATATCTTTCGTGCTGATCGTACCCGCGTGTGAAGCGGTCATAGTGCCGCTGCATCGGCTTCTCATGAACGTCACAATAGCCGCTTTTTCGGTCTGTGAGATTCGGACAGCCCGACATACGGCAGGGCCGTTTCGGCTTCCTCGGCATCTGCACCGCCTTCCTTCTTACCGTTTTCATCATGCGCCCCAAAATTTGTCAAATTCCCTATTGATATTTATACGCATAGGTTGTTACACAAACAAACCCCGCGCTTCCTCTATGCGCTTCTTTGCCCCGCTATCTCCTTCATCCGCTCGAAACAGTCCCCACGGAGCAGGGTTATATCGTCCACACATCCGCCTCCCTATATACTGCCCACATCCAACTGCCCGCTCATAAGCTCCGGCAGAAGTGCGTCGCGGAACTCCGTCAGCAGCTCGTTCTCGCATTCATTGAGGTAATAAATATGCTGTTTCCACATAGGCAGGAAAAACCGAAAAAGGCTCGACATACTCTCCTTGCTCGTATTTTCAATCTTGATTTCCCCTGCTCTCTTTGACGTGGTGAAATAGGATTCACCTTCCAAGGGTTCAAGTCCAAGAAGCCTGATTGCGCCCTCGTTGATGTTTTTTGTAGTCTCAGCACTCTTCTTGAGCAGCTCTAGAAGCTCATCATACCCCATCTTCCGCGCAAGTGTCTCATTCATCGTAATTTTGACGGCGTTCTTCTCCCGCTGGATTTTCCGTATATCGTCCACAATGTCCTTGAAGAAGCGATGCTCTATCTTCTCCTCCTCAACTGGCATATAGCGAGATGGCGAGAATATATAATTCTGCTCGGCAAATTGTGCAACATCGACAACCTGCGAAAGTCGCGACAAATTTTTAGGCTCGTCGACCATCGTCGCAATCTTTGTAAGGTCGTCGTCACTGTATACATTCAGCGTCTTTTTATAGATTCTGTTTGCGTGACCCGCACTCCCCTCACCGCGCTGTTCGCGTATTTCTTGATGTGTCGTGCCACTACCGTCAATCAGAACAACATCCTCAACCGCCCCCCGCTTCTCACAAAGGAGTATGCAGGTCGGAATGTTCGTCGATTCAAACATGTTGGGCGGGTTTTTGATGACGGCTTTCAGCAGACCGTTTTTTATGAAATGCTGCCGAATCTCCAACTCTTTGGTATCATTCATGACACCACACGGAAGGATAAATGCCGCACACCCACCTTCTTTCAAATGGGCGAGTGCGTGATAAACAAAGGCATAATTCGCGTTTTCTTTGCACGGTACAGGGCATCCCACAAATCGGTTATCCCCACCAAACAGGCCATCGTCCGCCGGGGGATTCCACGGGATGTTATACGGGGGATTCGAGATACAGGCATCGTATACGCCAAGCACGTAATTCTCCAATGCACGCACAGCCCCGTATTTTCCGTTTGGGACGATCTTCCACGCCTGTACGATCTCGTTTTTCAGCACATCGCCGCGCAGTACAACTGCCTCAATGCCACGAATTGCAAGATTGAACAACAGGACAGGAATAACGCCCGCATCAAACTCGTGGCAGACAAATCGGAGGTTCTTGTTATTGTTCCATGCAGCAATCGTCAGTGCACCGCTTCCCGCACATACATCATAGATGGTGTCGCCGTCCTGTGCCTGCATGAGCACTGCTGTGAGTTTGGCAAGACTCGCAGGTGTAAAGTCCTGCTGCTTGCTTCCACTGCCACGATCTGCAAGCCAGAACTGATAACTCTTTTGAAGATAGTCCGTCTGCAAATCCTCAACGACTGCAACATACGAGTCAAAAATCCTTTCACGATCAGAGCTCTCGATAATTTGCATCAGTCTTTCGGATAACTTTGCCATATCCGATACACCTAATACTTCTCTGATCTTCGCCGCCATCTCTTTCAGTTCCACACATCCGCCTCCTCCGCATACAAAAAGAGCACCGCCGCAGCCGTGCCCTTATGTATCTCAGCCTATACTATAGCACATGTTGTATGTGAGATTCTATGAGAACTTTCCGAAGACAGCAAAACTCTGCAATGCTTTGCCGTGCATCCACAGCACATGCCGATAGGTGTACCCGAGACCGACAGCCACCTGTTCCCATGATTGCCCGTAGAGATATCTTCCCAGCAATATCGCACGATAGCGCCCATCCGGTACGCGATCAATCAACACCTTTGCAGCTTTCCGCAAGGCAATCAGGCGATCCCACTGTGCGTTGACATCTTCGGCATATTGCTCCAATGCGGCGATCGCATCCGAGAGATCACCAATGCGCGAGGTGCTGACCCTCTCCTTATCGTATTCGATTGCCTTGAGATGCAGCATATCGTCCCGCGCCTGCTTGTATTCCATCTCGAGTTGGCGCAGTTCCTGTTCGGCGTCACGGACGCGCCAGAGATACTCCTTCGCCGTCATTCGCTTCCTCCGCATCCATCGCTCACGCCATCATGCACCGCATGGAGGCATTGACAAGATGAGGCTCACTGCGGTCGCCCATACGGTAAAGAGCTAGGTGCCGCAGCGCCCGTGCGGCGTGTTCATCGGCGGGGATGTCCTTCCACGTTTCCCCCGGATGCTTCTCCGCACCTGCTGTCAGCCCGGTCGCCACCTGATCGAGCCACCAGCAGTCAATATAGCGGTACTCGTTCTTCTCCGAATTCTGCGGATATTTCTGTGCTGCCATGCTTTGTGCCTCCAACCTTACAAAACGCTCGCTTTACCTTACCGTCAAAAACGCAGCAACGGCGTGGCTTTCAGCCCATATCGACGCCGAACCTTACAAATCTCACGATCTGCCTTGCAACGCTGCATTCGTGCAGCGGATTCTTGCAGATATGCAGCACTTTACAAGTTCTCATTGCCTTTTCGAATCTCTGCATCGGGAATCACGTCAGCCCAACGGCCTTCCTGGATTTTGTACGTTGGTGCGAGAACCGCACCGGAGGGCGTTGAAAATTTTGCGTCCACATCCATCCGCAGCGGTGTGCGAATCTTGGGCGTCGCATAGAACAGGACGGGAGCCTTACGCTGTCGGAAATATTCGATGATGGGAAGAAGAAGCTTCACACTGAAAACGGCATAGAGCACCCGATCTGCTGCAAGGTTCTCCGTTTTCCCCGCAAGAACGTATTCCGCACGGAGATTCTGCCCGCGCGCGTACATGCGGAGTCCATCGTTACGCCAGACCAGCATAACGCGATCCGTGTGCTTCCGATCAGGTGCGCACGCATCCACGGCTTTCAGTACGGCAAGGAATTTCGCAAGTTCTTCGACACCCACGGTCGCATATGCGGGTGGCTCAGGCAGTCTTGGAAAGACACGCTCAAAATCAGACGATTCAACATTCTCCAATCGTGTGCCCGTGTCAGCGTCATATGAGCCCTCGCGCCCTGTATTGTCTTCCACCCAGACTAAGCTGTGCGGGTTCGCCACGCAAACCCGTCCCGCATGATAGTGCAATGCAGACAGTCTATCTCCTTCCCCGAGAAACTTCTTCGCATTCTTCATGAAAATCAGCATTCGTAAGCCCTCCTCAGTGTGGCCGATACTTATCGATACGCGCTTTGAGGCTTTCCAGAACGAACTCCTGTGCGCGCTCCTTCATGCCGATCGCGCGCAGGATGTCCTCATCGCGCGTATTCTCAGAAACAAGATGGTGAATAATAACGGTCTGCGTCTGTCCCTGACGGTGCAGGCGCTTATTCGCCTGTTGGTAAAGCTCGAGACTCCAATTCAGCCCATACCAGATGACATGATTGCCTCCATCCTGCAAGTTCAGCCCATAGGCGGCACTAGCGGGATGCGCAAGAAGGATATCCACCTCGCGGCGGTTCCACGCAAGCTCATCCTCTGCCCCGCGCAGCACGCGGACACGCAGCGAATGCAGTCGCGGATCGTCGAGAATCACTGACAGATCATGCTGAAAGTTATAGAATACCAGCGCGGATTTCCCGCCCAGCCGCTCAATCAGCTCCACGAACGCCTCCAGCTTGCAGTCATGTACCATGCTGAACCTATGCTTATCGTTATAGACCGCACCGTTCGCCAGCTGCTGCAGCTTGTTCGAGAGTGCCGCAGCACTCGCCGCCGTGATCTGCTCCCCGCTCCGGAGGAGCTCCAACACCATCGTCCGCTCCATCTTGTCATACGCCTTGCGTGCCTTTGCATCCAGCACAACGGGAATCGTATCCTCGATGACCGCAGGCAGCTCCAGATAGTCCTCCGCCTTCATACTCACCGAAATATCGGATATAGCGGCCGTAATCGCCTCCTCAGCGCCTTCTTTCGGGTCGTAGGTATAGATGATGTCACGTGACCGCTGCCCCGGCGTGAAGTACCGATTGCGAAAGCCTGAGAAAGTGCTGCCGAGACGCTGCCCCCGATCCAGCAGATAGATCTGACTCCAAAGATCGATGATGCCGTTCGGACTTGGCGTCCCCGTGAGAAGCACCGTCCGATCGATGTGCGGATACATATACGCCAGAGCCTTGAATCGTTTCGCACGCGGATTCTTGAAGCTGCTGGATTCATCAATAACCACCATATCAAACGGCCAATCATTGCGATAGTGCTCCACCAGCCAGGGGACATTCTCCCGGTTGATGATGTAGATATCGGCGGGCGTGTTCAGTGCCCGCAGCCGCTGCGCAGATGAGCCGAGGACGGTCTGCATGCGCAGGATGTGTACCCCGTCCCATTTTGCCGCCTCGCGCTGCCACGTCGCCTCCGCCACCTTCTTCGGCGCAATGATGAGCACCTTGCGGACGGCGAACAGCGCGTATTTCAGCTGATAGATTGCAGAGAGTGTGATGATCGTCTTGCCAAGCCCCATATCCAGGAAGAGGGCAACGCGCGGATCGGCGATCAGGCGCTCAATGCAATACCTTTGATACGGATGCGGCTTCAGTTCCATTGCCTATCAGCTCCTCCAACTGTACCAGATACGCCCGCACAGCGTCCGCGCCGTACAGTGTGACGACCTCGGAGTCAAGCCCGCGAAGATTCGCCTGCTGCACCTTCTGCAGACGTGTCAGCCGCCCGTCGTCATTCTTGAGTTCGACAAAGTGCACCGTGCCGCCCGGCAGCACGACGATGCGGTCGGGCACACCTGCGTTCCCCGGAGACACCCACTTATACGCCTTTCCGCCCAGCTGCCGCACACCATCCCTCAGCAGTATCTCAATTTCTCGTTCCTGCATGCGTTCACCTCCTTCCTGTAACATCTCGCGCGCGCGTTTATGAGAGGTTTTAATTAGGCTATTTAGGCTGCCTAAATATTGCCTAACTCGTTGCCTAATTGCCTAATTTTTTAGTTATAAGAAAATAATGTTACATTGTTACAAAAGTAGTATAAACCTTAGAGATACAAGGGTTTAGGCGTGTAACATTGCGTGTAACAAACGTGTAACAAATCGTGTAACGTTACACGCAATGTTACACCTATGTTACGCCTATGTTACACGTTTTGTTACAGGCGCTTTCAGGTGTTGCTCAGGAAGCCTCTTTGGTCAGCACATCCCCAAAATAGGAGTTTTCAGCTTGTGATCAGAAAGCCTCTTTGGACACCACAGTATCCAAAACGGGCGACCTTCCCGAGGCGTGTGACGCCCGGGAGGTGTTCCAGAATCAGATTGATCTCCTTGGCATCGCTGCGCTTCATGAGTTTCGGATCGCCGTCCAGACACTCGCACCAGACCTCGAGTGCACAGATACGGTCCCGCCTGATGAGTTCTCCCTTGTCCTCTACGTCACCGCTCCAGAAGATCAGACGCTCCCGCAGCGGCATTGCCTGATAATCCCGTGGGACAGGCTTCTGCATGAACTCTTTGATCAGACCTTCGCGAACGTTGCTTTCCCTGTGACCGTCCTGCATCTCCTGTGCGGCAGCTTCCAGCACCGGAGACAGATACAGAGGTTCTCCTGCACGGAACCTGTGCACCGCCTCTGCCCAGATCTGATCCACCTCACGCGGCAGATCGGTCCAGATGCTCTTTGGTGCGGGCGTCAGCCCGACATCAATCGGCCAGAAGCGGCGGTTGCCCGTGAGATCACGCAGGAACTCGGTCTCGTTGCATGAGCCGAAGAAAACACATTTGCGCGGATACTCCGCCGCCCTGCGCCCGAACGGCATACGGAAGAAGTCACTCGTGCGTGAGAGGAACTGCTTGATGATGTTTTCTGCGGACTTCGAGTAGCCCGTCATTTCCGCAAGCTCTATGACCCATCTGCCCTGGATGCTTTCCACTGCATCCTTGCCTTCAAACGTCGCGAAGCTATCGCTGAACCAAGACCGTGCAAGCGTCCGCAGAAATGTGCTCTTGCCAAGCCCCTGCCGGCCGACGAACACCGGAACAAAGTCGTACTTGCATCCAGGCGTCATCGCACGCGCCACGGCCGCCACGAAGGATTTGCGGCAGACCGTGCGCACATACGGCGTGTCCGGTGCACCCAGATATTCGCTGAAAAGATCATCCAGACGCTCTTTCCCGTCCCACGAGACGCCTTCCAGATACTCTACCACATCGTTGAAACTGTGCTGCTCCGCAACGAGAAGCAGTGCGCCGAGGATCTTGTCCTTGCCTGTAATATCGAATCTGTATTCCAGATACCACTGCATGCCCGCGTCGTCGGCATCCGTCCACAGCCTCCGATCCGCAGACGCATTCCACGGCAGCGCCCCGAGGGCAAGCACGCGGACGCTGAACGCATCATAGGCAAGCTTTCCCTTCAGGAGAGGATCGTTGTTGAGAATGCGGACAATATTGTCCATCGTCCGCTTAGGGGCTCCCCGATCGTTGAACTGAATCCCGGCCGTCCGCATCCAGTCCACATCGACCGACGTTTGTGCCGTCCCGCCCCTCTCTGCCGTATCTGCAGGTACATCGGACGCGCCGAACACATCCGCCGCCTTCGCCGCGCGCGCTGCCTGCAGCTCCGTCGCAACGGCGGTGTCCTGCAGGGCGAGCTTCTGCATCGCAAGATAGGACGGCAGACGATTGATCGGAGTCTCCTCCTTCGCCCCCTCGTCCAGTTGCTCGAATCTGTGCAGACGGACGAGATCGAAAGCATTGACCAGCTGCCCGCTGCACGGATCGGTCGCATGATGTGAGTAAAGGAACTTGTCATCGTCATAGATCACCGCGCCGGCGACCGTTGAACCACTCGCAAACGTCAGACGGTCGGGCTTGTCCGTCGGCTCGTATGCGTGCGGGATGAACTCCGCAATCGCCTCGAGAATGCCGTACACACGGCAGAACGCGCCGACAACACCGGTCTTTTTCGTTGGATCGGCCTGCTTGGAAAGCGCCAGTCGCTCCCGCGCCTCGTTTGCCCCTGGCACCTGCGGCCACGTTCGGACATCATGCCAGTCCTCATACGTATTGAGGATCCCGTCCGATGAGAGAAACGGCTTGTCCTCATACGAGAACACATACACGGCGTCCCTGCTGCAGCTCGGCCAGAACATGAGACGGCTTGCCTCGAACGTCGTCGGATCACACAGATCAATCCCGATGAGGCTTGCGATCTTGCGCGCGATCGGCTCGTACTCGTCCGCCGTGACGCTCCTGTCCGTCGGAAAGATGGCACGCAGACGCGGATGATGCTCCGTGTGACTGCGCGTGCTGTAGACCGCATAGCCAATTCCGAGGCCTGCAATGCGGCGGATGACGGTGTCCGTCTCTCCGGGGCCGATGGCGTCAAGGTCGAGCGTGATGAGATCGCGTCTTTCGACGTTCGCTGCCTTGCGCCGGTGTCCCTTCAGTGTGCCCCCGACGAAGCCGCCGACATCCTTGAGCCTGCCCTGCTCGCGCTTTGGCAGCGCATGATACTCCTCAACGGACTCATTCGTCCTGCGCGGCGTGCGGAGCGCACCAACAAACTCGCTCCACAGGTACTCGGTATTCTGCCACACGATCGAGGTGCGTTTTGCGCCGACGCTGACGTGTATCCTACGGTCGTTTTGCAAAACGTCGCCCCCTCTAGTCTTTCATGTAATATGGATTCGTGAATCCTGCTGCGGTCAGCTGCAGCCTCGGCGCCCACAGCAGAGGCTCCGCCATAATGGCATTGACTTTTTCGAGCGTTTCGTCCGCTCCTTCTTCGGGGATCTCGATCACGACTTCATCATGGACGTGCATGACGATGCGATAGCCCGCATCCGCAAGGCGCGTAATCGCCGTAGCGAGACAGTCGCGTGCAACCGCCTGCGTGATATTCTCCGTGAGTTTGCCACCGTAGGTGCTCGTCGTGCCCCACACGGCGCCCACCTGCGTGCGGTAGTGCAGCGCCGCGCGTCCGAACTGATTGACCGCCGTATGCGGGCTTGGATAAAAAAGTTTGCGTCCCGATGGCAGCATGATCGTGAGAAAGTTGCTTCCATCGGTGGGGTTGCTCTCCCGCACGAACAGAATCCCCGGCTCGATTCCTGTGGGTCGTGCCGTATTCATCGTATAGAGTGCGGCGTTTTCCACCTTGCGCCAGAAATCCACAATGCGTGGGTTTGCCTTCCGCCATCGCTCGACAATATCCGGCAGCTCCTCTTCGGTCAGCCCCATCTTGAGCGCGCCCATCGAGATCAGCGCATTCGGCCCGCCCTGATAGCCGCTCGCAAGCACCGCAATCTTCCCCTTCTGCCGCAGATGACTGTTCTCGCCGTGCTTTTCTACGGGGACGTGGAACATACTCGAGGCGGTCGCACAGTAAATATCCTCTCCGCGCTCGAACGCCTGCAGCACCCACGTCTCGCCCGCAAGCCACGCGAGCACGCGCGCCTCGATTGCAGAGAAGTCCGACACGCAGAGCACCTTGCCCGGCGGCGCAACAATCGCCGTGCGGATCAGCTGCGAGAGCGTATCCCCCACATTGCCGAAGAGCAGCGCAACCGCCTCCCGATTGCCCTTGCGTACGAGATCGCGTGCGAGGTCGAGATTCTTCAGATAGTTGCGCGGCAGATTCTGTCCCTGGATGAGGCGCCCCGCCCAGCGGCCCGTACGGTTCGCGCCGTAGAACTGCAGCACACCACGCACGCGATTGTCCGCGCCGGCCGCTTTTTCCATCATTTCGTACTTCTTGACGGAGGTCTTCGCCATACGCCGCCGTATGTCCAGCACCCGCGCAGCCGTATCGTCGGCCACCGCGAGCGCCTCCACGACAGACTCCTTCGTCAGCTTCTCCATCTCGACATTCGTGTTGTCGTTGAGCCATTTGAGGAGCTGATCACGGCTGTTCGGATTGTCCAGCCCCGTGATCTCGGATGCCTCCTGCACGAGACGCTGCCGTTCGGCCGCATCAATCCTGAGCGCCCCGCGTACGAGATCCATATCAAGGAGAACCCCGTGCCGGTTAATCTTCTGGTCGGTCACCCACTCCGCTTGCAGCGCGTCGGGAACGGGGAACGCTGTGAAACGGCGGTACACCTCCATCTCCGTCACAACGTCCTGCGCGTTGTACGCCTTGAATGCCTCCCACTTATCTGGATCATGCTCCGGCAGATTGCGCGTCCTGCCCCCGTTGCGCTTCGTCGGCTTGCATGGCAGGCAAAAATATCGGATGAGGGCTTTGCCGCTCGCACTCTTTTTCTTGTCCTGCGCGAGTCCAAGAGCCTTGCCGATGCCGTCAAGACTTTTGGGATAGCCGAGATAGAGACCGTGGAGTTGCGTGCACGCCCACTGTTTGTAAGGTGTAAGTACGCCGCTGCGGTGCAGACAGTGCAGCTCAAACGCCGCGTTGAATGCGTGCTTCGTGACGTTCGGATCCGTGAGCGCATCAATCACTTCGGGGGGAACTTTCTCCCCGCGTGCCAGATCGACGACGTACACGTCGCCGAAGTCCCACGCGTATGCGAATAGCAGTATTTTGAAGTTCGGACACTCTACATATTTCGGGATGCCCAGCTTGATGTCGTTTTCACTGTAGGTCTCAAGATCGACAGATAAATGCTTCATGGCAGCCCCCTCAAAGCCGCGCTACCCTGCGGCAGCATCCCCTCAGATCAGAGCGGCGCACCCGTCAGCGGATTGACCGGACACTGTGCGGCCGCGACGGCCGCAGGAACGCCCGGCTGTGCCCAGACCTGCGGCTTGACGTATGCCGTCGGCGCTCCCGCCGCATACGGCAGCCCCGCAGCGGCAGGAACAGCAGCCCCCGGTGCACCGAACACATCATCCGCCGAGGGAATCGTCCCGCCCAGCGGATCGCCGTCCGCAACCTTCTGCACGGGCCCCAGCCCCGCACCGACGCCGACGGATTCGTTCTTGTAAAAGTAGAAGTTGACGAGGACGTTGGCGTACATTCCGCTGTAGATCTCGCTCCGGTTGAGGATCGGGTTGCGGCCGAGATCGACCACCTCCACAGGTCCCTTCGCCTCCGGAAGCCCCGCCGTAAAGACCCAGTGCCCCTTTGCCTCGGGACCGAACTCCTTGCCCGACTGCGTGTAGCCGTCGCCATCCCAGACCACCGTCT
>ERZ772960.2789-NODE-2789-length-12314-cov-2.537564_pt1 | contig 12314 bp, 11 predicted proteins | sample MGYA00580678_ERZ772960 | MGnify/ENA primary metagenome ERZ772960 (study PRJEB29015, sample SAMEA2737930) | human oral metagenome | biome: human oral; feature: human-associated habitat; material: dental | place: China | collected 2059 ...
ACTACTCCGATAATACTTGCCTGCCCCGTTCTTACAACCTTTAAGTCTATGTATTTGGTGGAAAGGGTTGTCAGTTTTAAATAGTGAGGAACAGGATAGCTTCCCATAGCACTGCCGAAAACGAGCAAGATGGTCGATAGGATGGCAGGTCTTAATAATGGAAGGGTTACTTTGCGGAAAATCTTTGATTTTGAGGTATTTAAAATCAAGGCGGCTTCTTCCAAATTGGAATCCATATTTTTAAATATGCCGCCGATTAAAATATAGGCAAAGGCTGCATAGTGCAGGGATAGAACAACAATTGAAGGGAATAGGCCCTCAGCCCACCATGCAGGCATTGTAACTCCGAAAATATCTGCAAGTATTCCGTTAGAGCCTCCCGTAACGGCAGTACTCTTAAAGAGGTTCATCCAAGTAAGAGCCAATGTCCACTGAGGCATTATATACGGAAAAATAAAAACGACATTAAGATATTTTTTGCATTTTATATTTGTGCGTGTAATCAAATATGCAAAAATTCCGCCTATTAAGATAGCCCCTATACAGCTGAATATCGCAAGCAGCAGAGTGTTTGTAAGCGGGTTCCAAAAATTCCTTATGGCAAGAGAGCCGGTAAAAATATCTTTCCAGTTAAAAACGGTAAAACCGTCAGGCCCATGCATAGCATCTATGGTACCGGGATGAACCGTAACCGTGTCCAAAAGAATAGTTACTATCGGAGCTATAGTCGTAACAGAGAGCACAATACCGAATATAAGCAATATCAGGTTTTGAGGCTTTCTAAAAAAATCTTTGCTTTGATTTAAAAAAACCGGAATTGTCTTAGCCAAAATCTCCTCCACACATTATCTTCCTTTGATTATACTATAACTCGAGCATTTATGCAATATTATTCTTTACCGCACAGGCGGACGCATACATTTAATAATAAAGCCTCTAAAAACCTGACATAGTTTTTAGAGGCTTAATAAATTCAGCTTAATTTTTTAATAATCTTTTAGTTTCGTAAGGAGCTGATCCATTCACCTACGGTAAAGGTTACACTTGCACAGTATACGGGCTCTTCGACAATTAAGCCGCCTTTTCCTTCACCTGTCCACCAGTCATAACCTCTATCGTTTTTAGCGGGGAATTTATTTATTTTTTTAACTTCGCCGTTTACTTCTTCATCAACATATCCGTCCATGCTGTGATCTTGATTGATAGCAGGATTGGAGCTGTATCCGCCCATATCCTTTCCCCAAGGATGGAAGCCTTCCTTTGTAGTTACCATGTAAGCGATAAAGGCACATGCCGTCCAAGGAAGAGGAGCATTGTTTAGAACCTGCAAATAGTGCTTATATGCATAGCCTCCGAAGCCGATATATCCGTCCTGATAAGCAGCAACGGTAATATTGTTTACGGAAGATTCGTCTGTTTCCTTTATAGAACGTAATTTGGAATAAACCAATAAACCGGTTTGATCTTTAGAGGATTTTTTTACCAAGTCTACGCTGATGGGGCCGTCATCGGTTTTCATGTTAAACTGAGAAACAAATAGTTTGATCCATGCGAGGGCATATTTTCCGTTTTCATTTAAGCCAAGCTCTTTAGCCGTTTTTTCCAAGCCGTCTACAATGGGCTTAAAATAAGCTTTATCGGCTTCAGGCAAAGCATCATAAGCGGCTTTTACAACCTTTGAATACTTTTCATGAGTAAGCATGAGCAAAAAGTTTTTTCCGATAGGTTCGGATTCCAAGCCCATAAACAGCGGACTTTGACCTTCTTTTACAAAATCCCAGACATTTAAAAACTTGTTTGAAGCTTCGACATTATTGTACATAAAAACTTTACTCAAAGTTTGCAAGGCCAAGGGATTTCCGTTTTCTTTCATATCGGTACCCGCAGATTCTTTCCATTCTTTAGGAACAAAATTATGTAAGATGCCCGTATCAATCATCTTAGCCTTAATCTGTGCTCCATCCTGAATAAGAGTCATAGAAAATTCGGGATTAACGTTTTTATTATCGTTTGTAAGCTGGTCAAAAATAGTATTGTTCTTAGGCTGAGACCAATCTATTTTTCCGGTATAGTCGGGATATTTTGCCTTCATTGCCTCAACAAAGGTTTCTCCTGCAGTCTTACCTCGGCTTGAGTTACCCAAACCTTTTAGAACCTTTCCGTTTGACTCTTCATAGGCCTTTTCAAAAAGCTGATCAAGGGTCATTCCTTCGGCTTCTTTTATTACTTTAAGAACAGTGCTGTTCTTTTCCGACTTGCCTCCGCAGCTTGATATTGCAAGCAATAGCAGTGCGATTGATAATACTGAAATAATTTTTTTCATTTAGAATCTCCCTATGGAATATATCTTTCTATAAATATATTACATATTCTTTAAATGCACAAGAGCTATTTGCTTCTATGTATAAAATAAACTGCTCACCTCGTTTGAAAAGGTTAAAAATTTACGGTATAATATCTAGTTTATTTACAAAAAAAGATATATAATGTTAGAGCGTGCTTAGACTTAAAGGAGATTTTACGTGTTTTTTGACAATTATCCTATTAAACTTTCAGATACAACGAAGCCCTTTTTTTTAAAAGGTCTAAAAACCGCTCCGGCTATTTTACTGATTCATGGTTACACGGGCTCTACGCGTGAAATGATTTGGCTGGGTCATCAGCTAAATGAAGCCGGCTACAATGTCTACATACCTCGGCTTCCCGGACACGGCACAAATAAGAATGATTTTTTGGCTAGTAACTGGAAGGATTGGCTGCGCAAAGTTTGTGATGAGTACATTGATCTCTGTGCAATGTATGAACGAGTTTTTGTCGGCGGTCTTTCGATGGGGGGGGTACTAACCTCTCTGATTGCAGCACGTTTTAATCCTGAAAAGATATTTTTATGTGCTCCGGCTTTTATTGCAAAAGATAATCGGATAAAACTTACTCCTTTTTTAAAGTTTTTTATCAAAAAGGCATCAACCGTCAAAAAAACTTATGAAAACGATCCCGAATACGGCAGAGCAATAGCGGACTACAATGGTATAGAGTATTTAGAAAAATCTGCTGACCTGTATAAGCTTCAAAAATTAGCAATAAAAAATATGATTTTTATCAAATCCCAAACTCTTACAATTTTATCAAAAGCAGACAATTTAGTGTCATTTAAAGTAAAAGACCTCATGGATAAGAATTTAAGAACTCAAAATGAGTATCTTATACTCGAAAAAAGCAGTCATGTTGTTACAAATGATGTTGAAAAGGAGCTTGTAGCAAAAAAAATAATAGAATTCCTAAAGGATTAAACTTTTTAGTAAAATTTACCGATAATATTGCAGGATTATTGTATATTTGATATGACTTTTTTAAAAAAGAGTGATATACTTATACTGTATAGTACAAGGAAATATTAATGAGAGATTTTGATTACTATAAAAAGCAGCCCAAAGCTGATACTCATAATCATTTAAATTTAAGTATGGAGTATTCCGACTATAAAAAATGGGCTGGTTTTGAAATTCCCAATTTTCCCCGAAAAATGAACGGTCTTGATGAAATGCATGAGATAATCGGAAAATATACCCGTCCTGCATGTCCGACATCAAAACACGTTATAGATCTGATAGAAATGTCCATACTAACTGCAATAAAAGACAATGTTGTTTCTATTGAAGGATCCGTTGATATTAGCTTTATCAGACAATTTAACGAAAATTTGGATGCTTTTTTGGAAGGAATAAGCAATATAGTAAAAAAATATAAAAATAAAATCAAAATCATTCCTGAGCTGGGAATATCAAAGACCATAGATCAAAGTTTTTTAAAACAATGGATAGAACCAATGATGTCATCAAAGGTTTTTAAAAATATAGACCTTTACGGCCCTGAAGTTTCCGAGGGTATTGAACATTGTGTATATATATTTAGGTTGGCCGAAAAATACGGCTTAAAAAAGAAGGCCCATGTCGGCGAATTTTCAGATGCGGCTTCAGTCAAGTATTTTGTTGAAATGTTTAATTTAGACGAGGTTCAGCACGGCATAGGGGCAGCCCAAAACGATAAGGTGCTGCAATTTTTAGCCGACAGAAAGATACGCTGCAATGTTTGTCCCCAAAGCAATATCATGTTGGGGGCAGTCAAAGACCTAAAATCCCATCCGTTACGAAAAATGATGGATGCAGGAGTTCCTATAAGCATAGGAACCGATGATATTCTATTTTTCGGAAAAACAAACAGCGAGCAGTTTTATGACCTTGTCAAGGTAAACCTAATAACCGAAAAAGAAGCCGATAAGCTGATGGCCGTTAGATAATTTAAAATAACCCTAAGATCATTTCGCCGAATACATCATAAAATAATTTTGCAATCAGTAAAATTATAACAACAATCATAAGAGGCCTGATAAATGCTGCACCTTTCTTTAAAGCAAATCCGGCACCTAAGTAATTCCCGATAATACCGCAAACAGCAGCAGGAATTGCAATTGAAAAAATAACCTTATTATTCAAAAGAACGGCCGTCAACGAAGCATAGTTTGAAGCAAGGTTTAAAAGCTTGGCATTCCCCGATGCCGTTTTTAGGTCATACCTCATCCATGCAGAATAAGCTATAATCGCAATCGTCCCTGTTCCCGGCCCTATAAGCCCGTCATAAAAACCTACACAAGCACCTATCAAGGCAGCCAAAGCAAAAGCCTTTTTTTGAGGTATTTCCTTTGATTTATTTTCATTGCCGAAGTTCCGTTTTAACAAAAGAATACAAGCTATTGCCGGAAGTATTAAAATCATAGCTTTTTTTAGAAAAACTTGGTCTATTCCTAAGGCAATTTTCATTCCCAGATATGAAGAAATAAAAGAAAATAAGGCAGAAACTAAGGCTATACGCCACTCAAGAGCTCCGTGCTTAAAAAACCGAAAGGCAGAAAAAGTTGTCCCGCATGCTGCCGAAAACTTATTGCAGCCTATAGCCGTATGAGCCGGAAGCCCTACAAAAAAATAGGCCGGAATAGAAATAAGTCCCCCGCCGCCGGCAGCCGAATCTACAAAACCTGCAAGAAAAACACAAAAACATAAAAAAATCATTGCCTGTATCGATATATACATAAATTATTCTCCTCCACATCAATTTAAATCTACATTAGCTTTTGTTTTATCTTCATGGTGTAAGAACATAAAAAGAGCGACTGCAAAGATTATGGCAAATCCCAAAAGGCTCCATCGGTCAGGAAGTTCTCCTAAAAAAGCAAAACCAAAAATTGCAGAAAAAACTATTTGGGTATAATCATAGACCGAGATTGAACCGGCCGGAGCATGGGCATAAGCTGCGGTTACACAAAATTGACCTCCCGTTCCCAAAAGCCCTGCAATTAAGAGCATAATGATTTGATAAAGGCTCATCGAATAATAAAAACCGGAAGCAGCATTAAAATCGAAAAAAATGAAAAGAAAAAGACGATGAGAGGCCCCTTTTCACCCTTAAGAGAAAGGCAGCGGACGCAAGTATAGGCGGCACCGGCCATCATTCCTCCGCACGCCCCTACAAGAGCTGCAATCACATGGCCTGTTTCTGCGAAAACCGGTTTTATTATAAGAAGGCTTGCCGAAAAAGCCGTAATTACCGCAAGGATTTGATATAGTTTTATTTTTTCCTTTAAAAATAAAAAAGAAAACAGAATGGCAAAAAAAGGAGCCAACTTTGCAAGAATAGAAGCATCCGCAAGGAGCATGTGCTCTATCGCATAAAAGTTTCCGACTATCCCCATAGTGCCGAAAATTGCCCTCATAAAAAAGAAGGGCAGATTTTTTTTATTCAAATGAAATTTTTCCTTTGAATTTATAAGCACGGCAAAGGACACAACAGCCGCTATTAGATTTCTAAAAAAAGCCTTTTGCATTGAAGGCAAACTACCGGCAAGCTTTGCCGACAAATTCATCGATGCAAAGCAAAGAGCCGACAAAATTAAAAACATAATGCCCTTTTGTTTTGATGTTAATTTCATTTTTTTAACTCCTAAATAATTTTACATATCCCCAATATCATACCTGTTCATACCTTCATATTCATAAGATGCCTGTATACCCCTCATATAAATTTCCCTATTTTGAATATCATCGGTCAGAGCAGATTCCAATAAAACCTTAAGTTCCAGACTGTTTATCGGAGAGCGCTCCATCGCACTTAAATAAGAAAACTTATCTATCTTTGACCAATCAACACAGCGTCCCAGACGGTGCTTTAAAAGAGCATCCAGCCATATCCTCATACTTCTTCCATTGCCTTCCCTAAAAGGATGAGCAACATTTAGTTCTACATATTTATCCACAATTTCGTCAAAGGATTCCGACTTCATCTTATCGATTATTTTAAGGTTTTCAGCTAAAAATAAAATCGGAGCAAAGCGGAAATTCCCCTTTGAAATATTTACCTTTCTAATTTCTCCTGCAAAATCAAAAATATCTTGAAACAGGTACCTATGTATTTCTTGCAAGCCCTTAAAGGTTCCAACTTCAATATTGTCAATTAAATTTTTATCCCAAAGTTCGAGAGCCCGCATCTTTGTCAGCTTTTCTTCATCTTTCATGGCTCATCTCCTTTGTAAGTTTTTTTAACTCCCGATCAAAGTCCGATTCTATTTTTTGCGTTTTATTAAATATATCGTATTCCGATTCGGCTTTTTCTTTTGCCTTAGCATGTGAAATTTTTCCTTTATTTTGAAGAATATCATATCGGCGGAAAGCTAAAAATTCGTTTACACTTTGGGCAAATTCCTGCATAGTAAAGGTATTTTCCCTTTCGATTATGTCTTCGATATAATCAAAATATCCGGTAATAGCCCGTTCAAGTCTTTTTATGGATTTTTCATCAAGATAGTTCTTTGCAATACTGACATCAGATTTTAAAATACGCCCCTTAGGAGAATTCTTCCATGTCATAAGCCCCATATTTTCCTTTTTGCTGTCTGCACTTTCATATACAATTTCAGCAGCAGTTTTTCCGCTTATAGCATAATGGAATTTATTTTGCACCATAGCATAAAAATCTTTTGTAATTTGATCGTCTTTATTATAATCTATGGAACATTCAGCAAAAATATCGGTTATCTGCTGCCATATACGCCTTTCACTTGCACGGATTGAGCGGACACGCTCCAATAACTCTCTAAAATAGTCCTGACCGAAAAGTGTTTTACCCTGTTTTAATCTTTCATCATCAAGGGTAAAGCCTTTTATCATATATTCTTTTAAAACTCCTGTCGCCCAAATACGGAATTTAGTTGCTTTTTGGGAATTTACGCGGTAACCGACCGAGATGATTGCATCTAAATTGAAAAATTCAGTATCCCGTTTTATATTACGATTTCCTTCTTTTTGAACTATTTCCAAAATGGAAATAGTTGAAAAACGGTCCAGCTCTCCCTCATCAAAGATATTTTTCAAGTGTTTGGATATGGCCGGAATTCCCACACCAAAAAGTTCAGCCATGGCTTTTTGGGTAAGCCAAATGGTTTCATCTTTTACAATAACATTAACCGATATGTTTTCCTCTTTTGAGGTGTACATTAAAAACGAAAGTTCTTTTAGTTCTTTCATATCCCAAGCCTCTAAAATACTTTTCTAAAATTTTTTTGTTCTTTTTTACAGGTATATCCCATTGCCTCGTAGAATTTATGGGCCTCGGTACGGCCTACACTTGAAACAAGTCTTATACCTGCGGCTCCCGTATCCCTTGCCCAAGTTTCAGCCTGACTAAGAAGAGCTCGGCCTATTCCCTGCTTTCGGTACGCGGGATCAACGGCAATACCTATAATATTTTTAAAGCTGTCATTAAAAGAACATTCATAATCGGCAATATGTACATAACCGATTAATTTATCGTCAACAAAGGCTCCAAAAATTTTAGCTCCCTTGCCTGTTAAAATTTTTTCCAACTGATTTTTTGTTTTTTCCAAAGGAAAATCATAACCCAGATCATTCTTATTTAAGTTCCAAATATCTTTATAGTCATCTATAGTAACTTCTCGTACTACCATAACAGCCTCCTCATAAGTTTTCGTTTAGCCATAGAATGGCCTCATCCAGCATTTGAATGCTTATATAATGGTTCATTCTTTCAACACTCATAAGCCTTAATAGCTCTTTGTTTTTATAAAGCGGTAAGGTTGAATCGTAAAATTGTTTTTGGATTTTATAAGAAACGAGGGAGTCCTTTATTCCGTGTAAAAGAAACAGAGGGCGGTTTATAAGTTTGCCGATGTTTTGAGCGGGATCGGCTTTTTTTGTTGCCTCATCAAATTCGATATGGGCTTCATCATATTCTTTTTCGATTTGAAGAATTGCATTTTGCCAATCACAAGCACCGTTAAAAACGACCGCAGTTTTTACGCTTGGATTATGGGTAAAGATTCCTGCCGTAGTAAAGCCGCCCATAGAATGGCCTGAAACGGCAAGGCGGTTTTTATCGGCATTACAATTTTTAACGGCATAATCTTTTAGTACGGAAAACTCGGCAAGGTTTTGCATAATTGTAGGCAAAAAAAATTCGTTTAAAGCCTTATCATAATCTTCAAACTTATTTCTTTCACCGTGATGGACTGCATCGGGTAAGATTACCTGATAACCCAAAGTCGAAAAAACATAGCCCATCAGTTTTTGCTTATTTTTTTCTGAAGACCAGCCGTGATAATAAAATACGGTAGGAAAAGGCTGAACAAAACCGCTTGTTTCTGAAGGGTAAAAACGCAAGCAGGGTATATCCTCAATTTCTATACGTTCTTCGATTATGTTTTGATTTTTGTATTTGCCCATAGCTTTGCCCCCTTTTATTCCGTCATCCCCTTATTCCGAAAAAATAGAATTTTGAATCAGCTTTATTTTTGAAATATGGGCTATAGAAATTTTCAGCTTGTCATTAAGATTACCGCATGCAAGTATAAGAACAGCATCTTTTTCTTGTTTTAAAATTTCTTCAGGAACCCCGCTTATCTTTTCCTTTCCTTTTTCAGTGTGCAGCTCTATTTCAAGGAGGTGCTTTCCTAAAATGGCCTGCTCTGCTATTTTTTGTTTTCCTAAAAAATCAAGACCGGTCGCTTCTTTTTTTGTAAATTTAAAAACTCCGTCTTTAAGCTGCTCCTCCGTAATTATAGCTTTACGGTTTATACGGCTGCTTACAGCCTTAGCATCTTCCTTTGTTAATTGCAAATCTTTTAGTATTGCACTTAATTGAGATAAGGTTTTTGAGTGTTTATTTTCCCTTTCTTTTTGCTGTTTTACCCAATCAAGCTTTTTTGTGTAATCTTTTTTTTCTTTTTGAGAAAATAAATTCAACTTTTGAAAATTTCTTACGGAAGAGGATTGAGGAGGTTTATTTTTATAAAAGATAAATTCCAAACCGCTTTTATAAACGGCTTGTTCAAAATCTTTTAAATCTTGAACATTTAAAAGATAAACGCCCTCCGCTATTTTTTTACGGACAAGTTTTTTTAAAGGCGTATCAAGTTCAAAAAACTTTTCCTTTTCCTTGTTTACGGAAACGACAAAGCCGCTGTATAATTCCAATGAAGTAAAATTCTTATACCACTCATTTATAGAAACTCTTATATTTTGCGGAATCTCATGCCCTGTTGCATCCGATAAGATTTTATATATATTTTCAGAAGTTAGTTCCGACTGAAAAATTTTGGAACAAGCTTTTTTTGTGATTTCGAATTTTCCTGTCGTTTGAATTAAAACAGGCTCCATACACTCCGCTGCAGGAAGAAGATTTTTTAGGTTGCTGTCGGGCAAAACCGTAACTTCAAATGAGGGGTCAATTAAAAGAGGCTTTTGAGGCTCTTCAGCATTTTTAAATAATTCGGGATTTAAGTAAATCAAATTTTTCTCTCTGCATAAAATTCCGAACAGTTCTGCGGTTTCGATAAAGCTTGTATGTAAAATATTCTCATTTCCAATTTCATTTTGTACTGATGAAGAAAAATTTTGCATACATAAAAGAAGAAAAAATTGCTCTACATCTTCTTCTTCATAATATGCATCGGGATAAAAACTATTTAAAAATTCAAAAAGGATTATAACAAGTTTTTGTAAATTTTCTTTCCTCATTTTAAATAAAGATGCTGCCGTAAAATATACCAAACGCTCAAGTTTGCTTAATTGCGAAAAAGCCCCCCATTTTGCTCTTTGGACTGCAAATCCGTTTTCGGTTCTAAAAACAAGCCCTAAAGATTCGCATGCTAAAAAAATAGAGTCAACATGTTTTGTCTTTTCCGAAAGCCACGGAAAAACTTCTTTGATCAAATCTTCGTATTTTTTTTTAAAAGAACCGTCATTTTTTAAAACGGCTTCGTTATGAATACAAAAGGAATAAAGTCCGGCAAGGGCTGTATCGTTTATATTTATTTCTTTAGATTTTACCTGTCCTATTTTTTCCGGCATAAAAAAAAGATTGGCTGATAAAAAGGGTTCTATAATTTTTTGTAAAATAGGATTTATCTTGTATATTTTATCCCCGTCATTGTTTTGAACTCGGTACAAAAGAAGGCGCTCTTCCGCATTTAAAAGTTTTTCGGACAATTCGGAATAAGATATTTTTTTTGAAAAAAATATAGACAGCATCGCCTGTGTAGGATTGGGAATTTCGCTTACGGCTTTTAAAATCAATATATCGTAAGAATCCAGACTTTCTGCAATTTTTTCTTGTATTGCCGGTTTTCGCAAGAAAGCACTTAGCTGTTCCGCAAGCCGCTGCTTGTTAAAGGGGGTTTTTATTTTTCCCAAATACAGCTGTATTAAATCAAAAAATTGATGATCGGGCAGCTTTACAATGCTTTCCCGCCATTCTACAACATCGTTGGGATTCATCTTTTACCTCCTCTTATCGAAAACTTTTTAGCGAGGTAGTATTTTATCACATAAGATGAAAAAATAAAAGTAGGAGGAGGCTTAATTACCTATCTTAACAATACCTAATACGACAAAGTATGCGGCAATATTATGGGATAAATCTTTACTCCCTTATCTGCAGCAAGTTTATCTACATTTTCTTTTGTTACCTTGCCTCGAGGTTTGGGATGGGGAGGAGCATCTCCTATAAGAATAAGTTTTTTATCCACATCAGCATCTAAGGCACGCCATGACTGACGAAGCCCTAAGAATATACCCTCATATACGGCTTCGGGAATATCTCTTCCTCCGAAAACTCTAAAGCCGTATAATGCTTTTTCAAATTTTTTTAAGTTATCGGTAAAAACACAGGCTTCCCGTACCAAAAAGTCTTCACGGTAATCTTTATATAAAACTAAAGCTATTCTATAAGTTTTATACTGAGGCAGAATCTCGGCAAGCATGGAGCTGATATTTTTACGCACCTCTTCAATATCATCTTTCATGCTCTCGGTGGAATCTAAAGCAAAGAGTAAATCAAGATGGTCCTTTTCTCCCTTTTTTAAAATTTCTTTTATTGTTGGAAGAATATCCTCAGGCCCCTTTGCATAAATCATTTCTCCTTCAGTCGTATCGGCTAAATCCGTAAAAGTTTTTACGGCCTCATCACTGTACGAAAGATCAGGGGGCGGGTCTTTTTCAACAGGTTTTTGGGTTACCCTCAAGGTAAAAGGATTATCTTGAAAATTTCCCGTATAATCTCCGTAAGGTTTTGAGAAAGTGCGTATATTAAAAAAGGTTCCGTCTTTTACTTCGACCTCGCCGCTTCGCGACCAATCATATCCGTATAAAATTATATAGGGAATCCAAATATGATAGGCCTCCCCCAGAGGCGTATTTTTTTCGGGAGTAGAATCTATAAGGCTGTAAAGTTTTTTTTCGGGCAACAAAAATTCAGCGTTTAAAAGTCTTTTTTCATCTCCGTTTATTTCATTATAATTGGGATCACGGTAGGCATAGTTATCCAATTTTAAATCGGGATCCTTTGTCGTCTCCGTTAAAAGAACGCTTTTTATATCGGGTTTGGCTCTTATATATAAATGATAGCCGCCCTTGGGGTTTTGTATAACAAGCAAATCTTCTTTTGAAAGGCTTAAGTCCTCAGCCTCAAGAAAAACAGAAAGGAACCCGACAATAAGAATCCATAAAAACTTTCTTTTTTGCATATATTAATTATCGGATAGAATTCTTATTTTGTAAATAGAAATTTTTGGTTGTAAATATTTTACACCTTCCCTTATTTATGGTATGGACTTCGTATATTCTATCTGAAATTGCGGAATTTAGCGTTATTTTTTATCATTACCTCTTATGCCGGCTCTCCCGAAATCATCCGGTCATTTTTACAAAAAGAATCCAATTTGATTTTATGCGATTTACATTCTGCCGAAG
>ERZ772960.2790-NODE-2790-length-12311-cov-6.592771_pt1 | contig 12311 bp, 14 predicted proteins | sample MGYA00580678_ERZ772960 | MGnify/ENA primary metagenome ERZ772960 (study PRJEB29015, sample SAMEA2737930) | human oral metagenome | biome: human oral; feature: human-associated habitat; material: dental | place: China | collected 2059 ...
AAGGGCGTTAAAGCTCTAGCGGTCTCACTTTTAGCGGAGTGAGACGCCGCCCTTTTATTTTTGTGATAAAATAGCGCCAAAATATTACCTAGGTCGCAGTTGCGACTGACATTTGCATAAATCTTAAATTTATCTTTTTTTGCAAATTCCGTTATTGATTTTATTTTTTATAAGGAGTTTTGTATGAAATTTTCTAGTGCTTTTAAATTTGGTGTGCTCTGTGTAGTTGGCTGTTTGCTCTCTTTAAATTCTGCCTTGGCAAATTCTTACGAGCAGATCAAAAAAGATGGCGTCATAAGGATAGCAACAGAGGGCGTTTATTCGCCATTTTCATTTCACAATGAAAAAGATGAGCTAATGGGCTATGACGTGGAGATAGCAAGGGCCGTGGCTAAAAAACTAGGCGTAAAGCCAAAAATTTATCGAAGCTTCATGGGATGCGATGCTTGCGGCGTTTGACGCTGGCAAGGCGGACGTGGTGTTTAACCAAGTTAGTATAACCGACGAGCGAAAGAAAAAGTATGACTACAGCGTGCCATATATGGTCTCTTACTCGGCCATCGTCGTGCATAAAGATAATAGTGACATCAAAAGTTTTGCTGATCTAAAAGGCAAAAGAAGCGTGCATTCAGTAAATAGCATGTGGATACCAACCGTTGAAAAGTATGGCGCCAAGCTAGTTGTGGCTGATAGTTTGAGCGATCAGATAAATTTGATCATCACAAAAAGAGCCGATGATACGATAGATGATGCGGTAATGTTTTATGACTACATCAAACAACACCCAAATGCCCCTATAAAGATCATCGAAGCTGGCGATGAGCCGATGTATACGGCTGCGATTGTTAAAAAAGGTAACACTAAACTTCTAAATGAGATAAACCTTGCCCTAAATGAGCTTAGCAAAGAAGGAGTTTTAAGCGAAATTTAGCTTAAATACTTCGGCAAAGACATTTCTAAATAAGGAGAATCAATGAATTTTAAGCCCATTTTTGGCTTTATCGCAGGTGCTTTTTTAGCTTTAAATTTAAATGCTTCAACTATCAAAAAAGGCGAGCTTATAGTTGCAACTGAAGGCACTTACTCACCTTACTCATTTTATGACGAAAAGGGCGAGCTAGTAGGTTATGACGTAGATATCGCAAAAGCTGTTGCAAAGAAGCTAAATTTAAAGATAGAATTTCTAACAGCCCCATGGGACGCGATGCTAGCTGCATTTGACGCTGGCAAAGCAGATGTCGTTTTTAACCAAGTTAGCATAAACGAAGATAGAAAGAAAAAGTATGATATGAGCGTGCCTTACACCATGCCATATCCCGTAATAGTCGTGCATAAAGACAATAACGACATCAAAAGTTTTGCTGATCTAAAAGGCAAAAAAAGCGTGCACTCTGCAACTAGCAACTGGGCAGCGATAGCTGAGAAAAACGGCGCAACAGTGGTCGTGGCTGATGGCTTTAGCAAAGGCGTGGAGCTTATCATCTCAAAAAGAGCTGACGATACGATAAATGACAATGTCACATTTTTTGACTACATCAAACAACGCCCAAATGCACCGCTAAAGATCGCATACACTAGCAACGAGCCGATGCCAACAGCTGCACTTCTCAAAAAAGGCAACACCGAGCTACTAGAAGCGATAAACAAAGCGCTTGATGAGCTAAAAGCCGAGGGCAAGATAAGCGAAATTTCGATGAAATATTTTGGAAAAGATATTTCAAAATAAAGGATCAAAATGAAATTTACAAATTTATTAAAAGTAGTAGCAGTGCTTGCAATGGCTCTAAATTTGCAAGCAAAAACTATAAAAGATGGCGTGCTAACAGTGGCAACAGAAGGCACTTACGCACCCTTTACATTTTATAATGACAAAAATGAGCTAGTAGGATACGACGTAGATATCGCAAGAGCTGTAGCACAAAAGTTAAATTTAAAAGTTGAGTTTCTAACAGCCCCATGGGACGCGATGCTAGCGGCATTTGATGCTGGCAAAGCAGACGTTGTGTTTAACCAAGTAAGCATAACTGATGAGAGAAAGAAAAAGTATGCTTTTTCAGTGCCTTATACTGTGACATTTGGTGCTATCATCACTAGAAAAGATAATAACGACATCAAAAGTTTTGCTGATCTAAAAGGCAAAAAAGATGCCGACTCAGCAACTAGCAACTGGGCGAAAGTAGCCGTAAAATACGGTGCTGAGCACGTCGTAACAGATAGTTTTGCTAAAAGCATGGAGCTTCTTATATCAAAGCGTGTAGATGCTGTTGTAAGAGATAACATCGTATTTTACGACTTCATAAAAGAGCGTCCAGACGCACCTGTAAAGATAGCTGCCTCACTTGATGAGAAAGACTACACAGCAGCAGCTGTTAAGAAAGACAACGCCGAGCTTGCAGAGCAAATTTCAAATGCTTTAACTGAGCTTTCAAAAGAGGGCAAACTAGAAGCCATCTCAAAAAGCTACTTTGGCAAAGACGTCTCAAAATAAATTTATAAACCAACAAGGCAAAAATGGAAAATTTAGATAGAGTGATCGAGCTTGTTTCAAGCTCGACGCTACCGATGATCATCGCGCTTTTAAAAGTGACGATCCCACTTACTTTGCTCTCGTTTTCGTTAGGGCTTGTCATCGCAATTATCACAGCAGTAGCGAGGCTTTCAAATATAAAAATTTTAAAATTTATATTTGCCACCTACGTTTGGATATTTCGCGGTACGCCGCTTCTTGTGCAGCTTTTTATCGTATTTTACGGACTTCCTAGCATCGGCATCACGCTTGATACTTGGAGCGCGGCGACTATCGCATTTAGTCTAAACGTGGGTGCTTATGCGTCTGAGTCCGTAAGGGCTGCCATTCTTTCTGTGCCAAAGGGTCAGTGGGAGGCTGCCACATCGCTTGGCATGACACACTATCAAATTTTAAAGCGCATCATCGCACCTCAAGCAGTGAGGATCTCGCTCCCTCCGCTTTCAAACACATTTATAGGCCTTGTTAAAGACACTTCACTAGCAGCTTCTATAACGATGGTAGATATGTTTATGGTCGCTCAAAGGATCGCAGCAAGGACCTTTGAGCCACTCATCCTCTACATCCTAGCAGCGCTCATCTATCTAGTGGTTTGCACACTCTTAACCTATCTTCAATCAAGGCTTGAAAAAGCTGTCTCAAGGTATGTCTAATGGCTATAAATTTTAAAAATATAAGCAAATCTTACGGCGATCATTTGGTGCTAGATAACATAAATACAAGCTTTAAAGAAGGGCAAACGACCGTGATAGTTGGCTCATCTGGTTGTGGCAAATCAACACTTCTTAGATGCATAAATTTACTTGAGATCCCACAAAGTGGCACTTTAGAGGTAGATGATAGGAGTGTAAATTTTAAAGAGAAGCTTAGCTCAAAAGAGCTTTTAGAAATTCGCAAAAAAACAGGCATGGTCTTTCAAAGCTTCAACCTCTTCCCGCACCTAACAGCGCTTCAAAATGTCACTGAAGCTCCGATCTACGTTCAAAAAAAGGATAAAAACGAAGCGATAAAAGAGGCAAAAGAGCTTTTATCTAAAGTAGGGCTTAGCCATAAAGAAGATACCTATCCAAACAGGCTCTCAGGCGGACAAGCACAGCGCGTGGCCATAGCTAGAGCGCTAGCTGTAAATCCATACTTTTTGCTACTTGACGAGCCTACAAGTGCGCTTGATCCAGAGCTTGAAGCTGAAGTTTTAAAGGTCATCTTATCTCTTGCAAAAGAGAAAAAGTCTATGATCATCGTCACTCATAATATGAATTTTGCTAGAAAGATAGCTGATAGAATTTTGTTTTTAGATAAAGGTGTGATCGCCTTTGATGGCTTAGTTGATGAGTTTTTTAACAGCCAAAACGAGAGGATAAAAAGCTTCATCTCGGCTATGGATATATAAATTTAGCTAGAAGATCTAGCTAAATTAATTACGCAAAGTATGGTTTTATCTGCTCGATCCAAGCTGAAATTCTACCCTCAGTTTTGTCGCTCTGGTTATCAGCATCAAGCGCTAGACCTACAAATTTACCGCCTCTTACGGCATCAGAGCCATCAAATGTATATCCATCAGTGCTAACTTCGCCAACTACCTTTGCACCTGCTTTTACGACCTCATCGTAAAGCTTTGCCATGCCGTTACAGTACTCATCAGAGTAGCTCTCGCTATCGCCCATGCCAAAAACTGCGACCGTTTTACCGCTTAAATTTAACGCTTTAAAATCAAACGCATCCCAGTCATCTTGAAGATCGCCGCTACCCCAAGTCGATGTGCCAAGGATGAGCTTATCAAAACCATTTAGCTTCGGTGCATCCACGTCAGAGACGTTTAAAAGCTCGTTTTCAAGTCCCAAGCCCTCGCTTATAAGTTTTGCTGCATCTTCGGTATTTCCCATGCTGCTTCCATAAACTATACCTATCATTTCTATCCTTTTTAAAAAATTTTACTAATAATCGTATAAGGCACGAGCTTTATGCACCCTCTTGCAAAGCAGTGCTTAACCTCAACGTGCCGCCTAAATTCCTCATTTCTAGGGCAAACGATATAGACCATCTCGCACTCTCTTTGCAAGGCGCAAACGGCTGCATCGATGTCGTCATTTAAATTTCTCATATCATCAAAACTCACCCTTTTAAAGCTTGGCATGATGCTGAGCAAATTTTTGCCATCTTTTTTGACCGAGATGACACCGCCATTTAGCACGACCTCTTTGTCCTGATGGCGGAGGCGTATTTTATCATAAACAAACTGGCAAAACATCTGCGCTGCGTCAATGAAAAACTCAAATTCCCCGCTTCTATAAAGCATCTTTATCATCTTTGCAGCTGCCATTTTTGGCTCTTTTGCTACAAATCTTAACCCTTTAAAATCATTTTTCAAATAAGCATTTATAACGACGTTTGAAGGTATGCAAAAGCTATCAACTAGTTTGAAATTTAAAAATTTATCACGCAGTAAGAAATTTATCCTAGCCTCAAAAATGTCTTTGAAATTTAGAAATTTAGCGTAAGAAAGCGGGATCTTTAGCTCGCTTTCAACGCCAACATTATAAAGTGCGATGAAAATTTTCGCACGCGAAAGCTTGTCAAGCTTTGCAAAAATACTTGGAGTTATTTCGCCAATATCTGATAAAAACCCGAACTTCATCGATTATTCTTTGCATCCAAATTCCTTATCTAGGCCAAAGACCTTACAATACTCGCAAAATACGCAACTAACGCTTCTTTTGGCACAAACGATAGGGATATTTCTCTTTTTTGCTTGAGTTTTAATAGTCTTCATCGTGTTGTGGTTTAAAAAGCTAGTTAGCATCACCACGCACTCGGTGTCTTGTGGGATCGGCTTGCGATTTACGCGGTTTTCGTTTCTAGCGTCCCAGTGCTCTATCTTCTCAGCTCCTAAATCATGCAAAACAGCCTTAATAGGCGTGATCTCATCTGCTCCGATAACTAAAACTGACATAACAAGCTCCTAAAATTTATTCGTTTTCTGATAACGATTATAAAAAAGCTTAGCTAAAATTATTCTTAGTTATGATATTTATTATCACTTATTTGTAGAAATTTGTAACGTTTTTGGTTTTTTAAAAAAGCTAAATTTAATTAGCCTTTTTAAATTTAACCGCCGCAACGAGAAAGATGACAAGTCCAGCCGCTGCAAAAAGGCTACCAACGTTGCCGATATTTTGCTCGCCAAGATGAACTATCGTTTGATGACCTATTAGCGCGCCAGCTCCTATGCCGATATTATAAATGGCTGAATATATCGCCATCGCAGCGTCTGTGGCATTTGAGGCTAAGCTTAGCACCTTTATCTGAAAGCTCATATTTATCCCAGCTATGCCAAGCCCCCAAATAAAGGCAAGCGCAAGCATCAAACTCTCATTTGTAGCGATGAAATTTAACGTCAGCAAGCAGGCTAAAATGATCGCTATTGAGATAGCTGTAAAAGCAGTTGGTATGAGCTTATAAAATTTAGAGAAAAGCACGCTTGCTACGATACCAGCGACGCCAAACAAAAGCAAAAATATGGTGATAAATTTACCATCAAAGCCACTAATATCTTTAGCAAATGGCTCGATGTAGCTATAGGTGCTAAAATGCGCGCTGATAACGATAGCAGTTAGCAAAAATACTACCATCAAAAAGCCATTTCTTGCAAGCTCTGGTAAGCTCTTTAGCGAGCCTGAGTTTTTGCTAGGCAAAAGTGGCAAAATTTTATATAGCCAAGCGCCAACGCCCACAGCAAAAATTCCTATTAGCCCAAATGTGACACGCCAGCCCAAGCTATCGCCTAAAATCCTACCAAGTGGCAAGCCAAGTATCATCGCCATCGATGTGCCAAGTGCTAAAAGCCCCAGAGCTTGCGAGCTTTTATTAATAGGCGCAACTCTAACAGCAAGCGAAGCGGTGATCGACCAAAATATGGCGTGTGAGATGGCTATTAGCACGCGAGCTATGACTAAAACGGTAAAATTCCAAGCGACTGCGCAAAGTGCGTGAGAAGCGACAAAAATGATAAAAACCTTTAAAAGTAGCGACCTTCGCTCTAAATTTGCAGTTAGCAACATAAAAGGTAGAGAGAGTATCGTCACACTCCACGCATATATCGTGATGATGAGACCAGTATCAGCCGTACTCATGCCAAAATCCTTTGCTATGTCGCTTAAAAGTGGCACCGGCACGAACTCAGTTGTATTAAATATAAAAGCTGCAAAAGCTAGCGCAATAACCCTTAGATAGGCTATTTTATGAATATTTATCAAAATTTCATCCTTTTTACTTTGCCCTTACAATATTAAAATTTGACTTACATCTTAGTTATTTATAAATTTTAATTTTTTAATGATAGAGATTAATGACAAATTTTGGATTTTTCTTTTATAATAAAGCCATTTTTAAGATAATTTTAAGGCGGAAATATGTCAAAAATAATGAAAACTATGGACGGAAACGAGGCCGCAGCTTACGCGTCATACGCATTTACCGAAGTAGCTGGAATTTACCCTATCACTCCTAGCTCGCCTATGGCTGACTACACTGACCTTTGGGCAGCGCAGGGCAAGAAAAATTTATTTGGTATGCCAGTAAAAGTAGTCGAGATGCAAAGCGAAGGCGGAGCAGCTGGCACGGTGCATGGCTCGCTACAAGTTGGCGCCCTAACTACGACCTACACAGCTTCACAAGGCCTACTTTTAAAAATTCCAAATATGTATAAGATAGCAGGCCAGCTCCTCCCTGGCGTCATCCACGTCTCAGCTCGCTCGCTAGCTGCGCAGGCACTTTCAATATTTGGCGACCACCAAGACATCTACGCCTGTCGCCAAACTGGCTTTGCTATGCTAGCAAGCGGCTCAGTGCAAGAGGTGATGGACATCGCTGGCGTGGCGCATTTAGCAGCGATCAAGGGCAGAGTGCCATTTTTACACTTCTTTGATGGCTTTAGAACGAGCCATGAAATTCAAAAAGTAGAAGTGATGGACTACGCGCACTTTGATAGGCTACTTGATAGAGAGGCGCTACAAAAATTTAGAGACGAAGCGCTAAATCCAGAGAGCCCAAAAACAAGAGGCACAGCGCAAAATGACGATATCTACTTTCAAACAAGAGAGCTAAGCAACCGCTTTTATGACGCAGTGCCAGACATCGTAGCAAACTACCTAGCTGAAATTTCAAAGATCACTGGTCGTGACTACAAGCCGTTTAACTACTACGGCGATCCTGAGGCCACGCGCGTCATCGTAGCTATGGGCTCAGTGACGCAGACCCTTGAAGAGGTTGTTGATTATCTAAACGCAAAAGGCGAAAAGGTGGGCATCATCAAGGTGCATTTGTACCGCCCATTTAGCACGAAGTATCTCTTTGACGTGATGCCAAAGAGCGTGAAAAAAATAGCCGTTCTTGACCGCACAAAAGAGCCTGGCAGCCTTGGCGAGCCGCTATATCTTGATATAAAAGCTGCATTTTATGGCCAAAAGGACGCCCCGATCATAGTTGGCGGCAGATACGGCCTAAGCTCAAAGGATGTTGATCCTGCGCAGATGCTAGCTGTATTTGAAAATTTAAACCAAAGCGAGCCAAAAGATGGCTTTACAGTGGGTATCGTCGATGACGTCACTTTTACCTCGCTGCCAACTGGAGAGAAAATTTCACTAAGCGATGAGAGCGTTAAAGAGTGCTTATTTTACGGACTTGGCGCTGATGGCACCGTGGGTGCAAACAAAAATTCTATTAAGATCATCGGTGATAAGACTGATCTTTACGCACAGGCATATTTTGCCTATGATAGTAAAAAATCAGGCGGCTACACGCGCTCGCACCTTCGCTTTGGCAAAAAGCCGATCCGCTCGACCTATCTCGTCTCAAACCCGCACTTTGTAGCCTGCTCAGTCGCAGCATATCTTGAAATTTACGACGTCATTGACGGCATCAGAGAAAACGGCACATTTTTATTAAACTCTATCTGGGACGCAGAGCAGACCATAGCGAAGTTGCCAAATAAAGTTAAGAAAATTTTAGCTAGCAAAAATATAAATTTCTACATCATAAACGCAACAAAGCTAGCGCACGATATCGGACTTAAAAACCGCACAAATACCATAATGCAGTCGGCATTTTTCAAGCTTGCTGACATCATACCATTTGAAGATGCGCAAAAATATATGAAAGAGTACGCTCACAAAGCCTACGCTAAAAAAGGCGAGGCGATCGTGCAGATGAACTACAACGCTATCGACGTTGGCGCAAATGGGCTCATAAAAGTGCCAGTCAATCCTGCGTGGGCAAATTTAGCAGACGATGAGCAAAAAGATGAAAAATACATCGGCAACAGCTTCATCGAAAACGTCGTAAAACCGATAAATGCGGCTCGCGGTGATAGCCTACCAGTCTCAGCCTTCATAGGCTACGAGGACGGCCACTTTGAAGCTGGCACGACGGCTTATGAGAAGCGCGGCGTTGGCGTCATGGTGCCAAAATGGATCGAGCAAAACTGCATCCAGTGCAACCAGTGCGCATTTGTCTGCCCACACGCTGTAATCAGACCATTTTTAATAGACGAAAACGAGCTTAGCATAGCCCCACAAGGCGTGCAAGATCACGTCCTAGAGGCAAAAGGCAAAGAGGTCAAGGGACTAAAATACAAGATCCAAGTAAGCCCGCTAGACTGCACCGGCTGCGAGCTATGCGCACAAAACTGCCCAAGCAAGGAAAAATCGCTCGTCATGGTGCCGCTTGAAGAAGAGCTAGGCAAAAACGAGCAAGAAAATGCTGATTATCTATTTAAAAAGGTCGCTTATAAAGACGATCTCATGAACAAAGAGAGCGTTAAAGGCGTTGGCTTTGCTAAGCCACTCTTTGAATTCCACGGCGCTTGCCCGGGATGCGGCGAAACTCCGTATATCACGCTTATTACAAGGCTATTTGGCGAGCGTATGATCGTAGCAAACGCGACTGGTTGTAGCTCGATATATGGCGGCTCTGCCCCATCTACTCCGTACACCACAAACGACGAAGGCAAGGGCGTTGCGTGGGCAAATTCGCTATTTGAAGATAACGCCGAGTTTGGCATGGGTATGAACGTAGCGATCGAGACTATGCGCCACCGCATCGAAGATATAATGAGAAACAACATAGATAGCGTACCAAACGCACTTTCAGCGCTTTACAACGACTGGATAAATTTCAAAAATGATGGCGTTAAAACGCAAGAGATCACGAAAAATTTATTGCCTATTTTAGAGCAAAATTTAAGCGTACCAGGCGTGAAAGAAATTTTAGAGCTTAAGAAATTCCTAGTCAAAAAGTCGCAATGGATCATCGGCGGCGACGGTTGGGCGTATGACATCGGCTTTGGCGGACTTGACCACGTGCTAGCAAGCGGCGAAAACGTAAACGTGCTAGTGCTTGACACCGAAGTTTATTCAAACACTGGCGGCCAAAGCTCAAAATCAAGCCGCGCAGGCTCGATAGCGCAATTTACGGCTAGCGGCAAGCCAGCTCAGAAAAAGGACCTTGGCTACATCGCAATGACTTACGGCAATATTTTTGTAGCGCAGATCAACTCAAACGCGAGCCAAGCAAACGTGATAAAAGCGATCGCAGCGGCTGAAGCGTATGACGGCCCAAGCCTCATCATCGCCTACTCTCCGTGCATCGCTCACGGCATCAAAGGCGGCTTATCGCAGTCAGGCGGCCAAGGCGAGCTCGCTACAAAATGCGGATACTGGCCGACATATCTATACGATCCGCGCCTTTTAAAAGAGGGACAAAATCCGCTCAAAATCACCTCAAAAGAGCCTGACTGGTCGCTTTATGAAGAGTTTTTGCTAAACGAGGTTCGCTACAACTCGCTTAAAAAGACCAACCCTGAGCATGCAGATGAGCTACTAGCTAAAAACAAAGCCGACGCGCAAAGACGCTACCGCCAGCTAAAACGCCTAAGCCTAGCAGACTTTAGCGACGAAATCAATTAAATTTTAGGTGCTTTTGCACCTAAAATTTACTCTAGCAGCTAGAATACATCTTGCTTGAAATTTTTTTAAATTTAATACTGCATATCTCGTCAAAGGCAAAATGACGCTCCTTAAGATCACCCATCATATATGAAAAATAAAATTTCTTCTCCGCAAAAGCCACTTCACTAGCTATGATCTCGCCAAGAGCGTTGTCATCTATATGAAAATTTTTAAAAAGGGCACTTAGCTCGTAGTAGCCATTTTGCAAGTCTCCGATGTAAAATTTAACCCTAGCGCCACTTTTCATAAAGGCAAAAGATACTATCTTTGCGTCATTAAAATTTAGATCTACAAAAATTCTCTCAAGTGTCTTTAGCTCGCCATAAAAGGACTTTATATACAGGCCATAATCCTCTATCCTCTTTTCAAACTCATCATCGTCCAGATCGCCACTTATCCAGCCCTTATCAAAAAACCTCATCTTGCGCCAAGGCATTGCAGCTCCTTAAATTTAACTTCTAAAGCAAATTTTATATATCATTATCTAAAATTATTCATAAATTTAAAAGGCAAAAATATGAGCCAAACGCACCCCTTTAAGCCAATCTTTGATAAAAACTCTAAAATTTTAATACTAGGCTCATTTCCCTCCGTCATCTCTCGTAAATTTGGCTTTTACTATACAAATCCGCAAAACCGCTTTTGGCGGGTGTTGGCTGGGATTTTAAATGCTGACCTGCCAGAAAGCACGGATGAAAAAATAAAATTTCTACTCTCTCATCACATCGCGATATATGACGCGGCGATATCATGCGAGATAGAGGGCTCAAGCGACGCTAAGATGAGCCAGATCGTACCTGTAAATTTAAAGCCAATTTTTAAAACCGCAAATATCACACAAGTCTATGCAAATGGCGGCAAAGCTTATGAAATTTGCAAAAAATACTTAGAAGATGAGATCATAAAAGCGACAAAAAATGAAGTGATAAAACTACCATCAACCAGCCCTGCAAATGCTAAATTTAGCCTTGAAAAGCTTGCAAAGGAATGGCAAATCATAGCCAAAAATTTAAAACCCTTAAAAGAAAAAATTTAAAAACTATTCTTATAGACAAAAAATTTATTTTTAATTTTATTATATTGGCAATGATTATTTTATATTTATAACTTTTTCTTTTCTGTATTTTTGTATTAGCCTCAACAGAACTTAAATAGATTTTCTTTTATAGGCTTAATATGATTTAACACAATTTTTTTGTATTTTTAATGTTTTGACACCTAGACTCATACTCTTATGATGAAACAAGAAATTCTCTTTTTTGTTTATATAATCTATGTTTAGTATATCTTCATCCATTTGTGATAGCAAGACAAATTTGCATCTAAAAATTTTACATCCAGATATATGATTTTTACCATTAATAAATTTATTCTTAAAATATTTTACCACATAATGAGATTAAGCCACATAACTCATAAGTCTTATTGCTATCATAATAAATTACAATCTCAGCTAGCTCATAAAAATCATGTAATGTTATTATTGGTTAATTTGTGTGGCACTTTAACTAATTTAGTTACAAAGCAACCCTTATCTATTTCCTATGTCTTCTGAAAAATTAGATATATTCTATAACTCTTTAGACATTAAAATTCTGATATTTTTAGTTATTTTACTAATTACTTTTCTAAAAACTTAAGTAATATCTACCATTTCTATAGTTTTTATAACGGATGAAAGACTATATAGTTTATATGAAATCCTTCTATAAAATTTAGAAATAGGATATGTATTTATTTTTTAACTTTTCCATGTTTATTAGTTTTCAAAAATATTTTTG
>ERZ772960.2797-NODE-2797-length-12294-cov-12.974671_pt1 | contig 12294 bp, 9 predicted proteins | sample MGYA00580678_ERZ772960 | MGnify/ENA primary metagenome ERZ772960 (study PRJEB29015, sample SAMEA2737930) | human oral metagenome | biome: human oral; feature: human-associated habitat; material: dental | place: China | collected 2059 ...
AATAGTTTTACGGCGCAAAGATACAACAAGGTATAGCCTTTCTCTCCTTCATAGGTCAGATATATACACTTTATGAAGCAATAAGATCCGTCCTCTTTCTCATATAATCACCATGTATGCTTGTACAATCATTTGCCTAACAGACTTCTACATCATGTAAGCCCATACATTCGTGCGTCATACTGACTTATACACCATGTATAAGTTTTCCATCCGTCGTCGTTTTATCATATACACACTATATGAGTGTGTTTTCCATCGTATTTTATACTCATACACCATGCCTAAGTATAATATCTGTCGTATATAATACTTATCCATTATGTATAAGTGGGCTTTCTTCCGTAATGTGTACACATACACCCTGTCTATGAATAGATTCCTGCATATTGTTTTTGTGGACACCCCGTATAAGCCAGATTTATATAAGGCGTATAGCCTATACACTAAGCCTAAGAGACGATGATATATGAAATAAGGGCCGTACATCTTGCTAAAAATGTCTTTCTATCGGCTGAAAAACCTCAACATACCGTATAAGCGACATCGCTTCCGCCGTCTATAGCGATACATTCATCCAAGCCGGCTCCGCCCGACTGATGATGGCCCTCCCTTCGTCGATGCCTTGCCACTCGATCCGGCGACACCCCGCCGCACGTCCATCCCCTAACAGCCGCCCCGACACGCCCCACCAGGCCACAGATGCCGTAACCGCAAAAAAAAAATCCCACCGGGCCGCAGCTCGATGGGAAATTTGAGGGGAGAAATTGCTTCTCCTGAACCATATGAAAAAATCCGTAGACCATAGAATGTACCCCGATTGCAAATCGGGGAGACGTGTACTCGAAGCGGGACTTGAACCCGCACAGCCGTTGTCGGCCAAGGGATTTTAAGTCCCTCGTGTCTACCATTCCACCATTCGAGCCGCAGATCTGGGTCTTGAGAGCGGAAGACGGAACTCGAATCCGCGACCCCAACCTTGGCAAGGTTGTGCTCTACCAACTGAGCTACTTCCGCTAATAATGTCAATGTGTGCTTGGTGCTTTTGTCGGCTTTTGCATCTGCCTTGCCAAGGTTGGCCGTTTGTCCATCCTTTGGGGCAAGGTTGTGCTCTACCAACTGAGCTACTTCCGCGTGTGACAATCATGTCAATTGTGCGCTTTGCTTTCGCTAAAGCGGCGGCAAAGATATACGCGATCTCATTTTTGCAAAACGCTGGAGTGAAAAATGGTGCCCGTGCGGGGACTGCGATCAGTTGTATACGATCACGGTGCCTCGCCCATCGCTCTCGGCCTTGTAGGGCTTGAGGCCGTGCCGCCCGACACCCTCGACGGGAACGCCGCTGCCATCGTTGATGAGGTATTTGGTGCCGCACTGTGGGCAGACGGCGTAGATGATGTCGCTGTCGGGCTCGACGCGTACGGAGGAGCGATTTTCGTACGGGCAGGAGAGGTCGAAGGCGTAAAATTCGGCGTCGACGCCATGCACTACGAGTACACCTCCGAATCCGAAGGCACGATAGGCGGAGCTTATCGGGTGGCTGTAGTGGGTGTAGGTGGCTGCGGAGGGGACGGTACGCAGGGCCTTGTCGTTGAAGGTCAGATCGAGGCGTAGCGCAACGGGATAATTGTCGATGGGGTTAGGCTCGGTGCAGGCCGTGACGAGTCCGACGAGCAGCGTGGCAACGATGGACGCAATGTGAGGGCGTTTCATGGGGTGAGGTCTTGCTCTTCGTAGGGCAGGCGGGCCAAGATCTCGGAGATCTTTTCGACGGCTTCCTGCATGGGCTTGGAGACCATCGGTTTGAGGAAGGGATTGAGGTCGGCGCGGACGGTCAATTTCATGCGGGTGTCGCTCGTGGCCACTTGTTTGAGCTGGATCCAGAGTTGCAAGGGGACGGGCGATTGAGTGGTCTCGAACTTGATGGTTTTGTTGGGCTCGCGGTCGACGATGTGGAACTCGATCTTCCCGATGGGGCTCACTTCGAAGCTGCAATGGTCGTCGGTGAAGGAGAAGGCTTTGATGCTGTCTTCGGGGATGCTGTTGCGCACGCGTTGCAAGTTGGAGAGGTCGGAAAGCATGGCGAAAACGCGGGCGTCGTTGTGGGGAATGGGGCGGATGGTGCTGGTGAATTCTGTCATTATGTATGTACTAAGGAGGAGTAAGGAGGGGGTGGGGTGGGGGAGTAGTCGGGGTTAGTCCTGTGGATTCCAGTGGGCGGGATCTTTGCGCCATTCTTGCAGGATGGCCTCCTCGGTCGGGGTGATGTATTCGGTCTTGAGGGCTTCTTTGATCACGGCGTCGTAGTTTGAGAGGGTGATGAGGCGCACGTTGGCGGCTTGGAATTGTTCTTCTGCCACGGGGAAGCCGTGGGTGTAGATGGCCACCATGCCGATGACCGTGCAACCGAAATTGCGGACGGCCTCGACGGCTTTGAGGCTGCTACCGCCCGTAGAGATGAGGTCTTCCACGACGACGACCTTCGATCCGGGTCTCAGTTCGCCCTCGATCAGGTTTTCCAGTCCGTGATCTTTCGGCGTGGAGCGGATGTAGACGAAGGGGAGTCCGAGCAGGTCGGCCACCAAGGCACCCTGCGCAATGGCGCCTGTGGCGACGCCGGCCACGGCCTCCACTTCACCGAAATTCTCTACGATGGTGCGTGCCAATTCGATCTTGAGAAAGGTGCGGAGGGCGGGATAGGAGAGCGTTTTGCGGTTGTCGCAATAGATGGGTGACTTCCAGCCCGAGGCCCAGGTGAAGGGGTTTCCGGGTTGCAGCTTGACGGCTTTAATCTTGAGCAACTTCTCAGCGACGATGCGTTCTAATGCTTTCATATTCTCTATTAATGGATGGATGGGTAATGTTTGTGGGCGCAAAAGTAGGGTAAAATGCCCACGCGGCCGGAACGCGCTTCGTTATCGGAGGCTGTCCCGGCCGCGCGTGTGGGATAAGTGGCGTGGCGACCTGATGGGCGGCGCTCGGGCTACGATGCGTCGCCTTCTTCCATGAGGTTATTCATCAGGGCGTAGAGCGCAAGGCCGGCCACGGATTTTATGTTCGTCTTGCGGGTGATGTTTTTGCGGTGTGAGATGACGGTGTGGACGGAGATGTGGAGGCGTTCGGCGATTTCCTTACTCATCAGCCCTTTGGCTACGAGTACGAGGACGTCCGTCTCACGTCGCGTCAGTTCGTGACCGCCTGCGGGGTCGAGCATTTCGGCTCTATCGGACGTGGATGCGTAGGCCTCGAGTAAGATATCGACTATCCGTTCGGCGGACTCGCGTATCTCGAGCACGCTATGGAAAGCGTGCAGGATGGCGTTGTCGATATATTGGTAAACGAGGGCTATGATGGTCATGTGAGGGTATTCCTGGGCTAAGCTATAGACTGGGTAGCGCTTGGAGTAGGGCATTACGGTCGGGTTGATCAATAAAATGTCTGGACGTGCCACGGAGATGCGTTCCGCGTAGTCCTCCGTGCCGTCGGATGGGCGTAGGACGTCCAGCTCCGGAGACTTCCCGAGGATTTTGATCAGCCCTTCCTTAATGATGATGGAGGGCTCGACGATAAGTACCTTCTTTTTGCGGCTCATGCACGTTTTGCCTCCAGCATTTCGACATACGGGACGAGGATACGATCTTCGATCAGCGCATGCTTGTTTAAGTCGGCCGATAATTGGAATATATCGAAGACGACGTCGATAGAGTCTTCAGGCGACACATTCCCCGGCAGGTATTTGAAGATGATTTGGGTCAAGTCGCTGAGTTTATCTTCGATATTGTCGTGCGCCTCGGCATAGTCATGGATATGATACGATTCGGGTAAGGTCTCGCCGTTTTCGGAGGCTATTCGCAGTCGCTCGATGTAGGGAAAAACGACCTGTTCTTCGTAGTCGAAATGTTCCTCAACTTCATTTTTATACCCCGCGAAGAAGTGGCGCAACATATTTCCATATCGCTTATCCACTTTCGAGGCCATCCCGTCGAGCAGACGTCCCAAATAGGGCAAATGACGCAAGTAATACTGATGAGAAGCATGCAAATAGGGCACGAGTAGGCGCATGTCGATCGATTGAAGGGTCTCACGATTCGGCAGATAGGCATCGAAGGTGTAGACGTTGCAGACCAGGAGGAAGAAATCCACTGGCACGTCGTACGCGGCGCATACTCGCGCTACGCTTCGCTCTCCGAAACCCAGAGGAATGCCGAAACGAGGCAGCATAAGAATGAGGTTATGGTTGGCGGAAATCAAATCGGCCAGTTTCATGTTTTCCGAGAAAAGCATTTTATCCATTATTCGTTCAATACGTTCATTGATCACGGACGCAAAAGTAGACCTTTCCCATCGCATGAACTCTCTTCGGGGCATCGCTAATGATAGCGATTTTTTAGCTTCATCTCTACCCAATAATAGGGATAGGCGCGAGTAGTGACCCGCCCCGGCTTGATGGCGACTGCTTCTCGTCTCCTCGATAGGTGCCTCTTCCATCCGTGGTACTCCCAAACGCTTCTCGTTTCCCTGTTCACCCCCGATGGGGGTGTCTGTGGGGCGTATGCTGTTGCGCCCTACAGCGGGTATATCTGGAAAACGTGCCGCATTTCTTGATTCGATCCCGTGGGGATCACCTGTGGGGCGTATGCTGTTGCGCCCTACAGCGGGTATATCTGGAAAACGTGCCGCATTTCTTGATTCGATCCCGTGGGGATCACCTGTGGGGCGTATGCTGTTGCGCCCTACAGCGGGTATATCTGGAAAACGTGCCGCATTTCCTAATTCGATCCCGTGGGGACCGTCTGTGGGGCGTATGCTGTTGCGCCCTACAGCGGGTATATCTGGAAAACGTGCCGCATTTCTTGATTCGATCCCGATGGGGGTGTCTGTGGGGCGTATGCAATACGCCCCTACAGCAGGTGCAACCCCTAAACGCGGTCCATTTTGGAACTATCCACGATGGATGACCCCAAAACGCGATCCATTTTGGGACTCTCCGCGATGGATGATCCCTAAACGCGATCCATTTTGGGACTCTTCGCGATGGATGACCTCAAAACGCGATCCATTTTGGGACTCTCCGCGATGGATGACTCCAAAACGCGATCCATTTTGGGGCTCTTTTCGATGGATGACCCCAAAACGCGATCCATTTTGGGACTCTCCACGATGGATGACCTCAAAACGCGATCCATTTTGGTGCTCTCCGCGCTGAGGAGTTGTAAAACGCGGCGCGTTTGGGTGTTCTCCGCTCTGGAGAGTTGTAAAACGAGGTCCATTTTGATGGTCTCCGCGCTGAGAGGTTGGAAAACGAGACAAAAAAAGGGCATCCCCGAGGTGGAGATGCCCTTTAGTGATCGACGGGATCGACCGTCGTTGGAGATTACTTATTGGAGGCGTACAATTGGCTGAGCATCATGTCCAGGACAGGTCCGCGGGCGCCTACCCGAATGATCTTACCCTCTGAGTCTACCAAGAAGCAGGCCGGTACACCCATAATGCCGTACACTTTGTTGGCCATGCCTTGGATGCCATCAGGGCAGCGGAGCTGCGTCCAGGAGGGTTTGTCTTGATCGAGGGCTTTCTTCCAGGCTGCGTCGTCGTCGTCGACGGAGAGGCTAATAATGTGGAAGGCGGGGTACTTCGACACGATCTGCTTGAGATGTGGAATTTCTGCGCGGCAGGGCGAGCACCACGAGGCCCAGAACTCTACGAGCGCGTAACCCTCTTTCGGGAGCACGTCGTGCAGCTTGACGGTCTTGCCATCTGTGGTGGAGAAGTCGGCGTCGGGGATGACGGAGCCGAGAGCCATGTTTTTCTTCGTCGTCATCTGCTGTACCAACAGATCATAACGTGCTTTACCCTTCCACGAGGGCTCCAAGACCTTGAGGATCTCGTCCACGTCCGTCGTTGTCAGCTCATCCGCGTAGACGAGTATGCCGGCTTGATCCAGCGCGACGATGGAGGCGGCGTTTTTGCGGATAAAGTCCAGGCGGGCGTCGTTGCACTCCTTGCGGAGGGCTTCGATTTCGCTCTCCATGCGGACGGCCTCGGCGATGATGCTGTCGGTGCGCTCCTCAGCGGAGTAGTACACGGAGGCCTGTTTCTCGCTGAGCTCGCTCAGGCGGTTCTCCTTGTCGGCCATCTGGGCGTTGAACTTCTCGTTCAGCTCCTGCGTGGGTGAGCCTGTGATGACGGGGTCCACCGTCTTACGATCCGGGATGTAGAAGAGCGTAGGCATGGTGGCCGCATCGGCTGTGAAGGTCATGGGTGCGTTCTCGACGTAAAAAGCATAAGCTAACGTGCGCTCCTGCTCCGAGAGCGAGGCGTCGGGCAGATCTATCGTCAGCTGGAACATGGTCGGCTCGTCCACTTTGCCTTTCAGCTGAAACTTGCCCTCCTTAACCACGGCGCTGTCGACAACGGTCATCGTCGGATCAGCCGCATCGAAGATCTTTACTACGGCATTCTCAACGTTACCAGTCAATTTGCCGTCAATCACGAAGCCATCTGAGGCTTTCTGTTTGCATGCCACGGCGAGTAAGGCCATGACTGCGAGGAATAAGTACTTTTTCATCTCTTGTTTATGTAGAAATTAAACGTAGTTGTGTGTGAGTGAGCCTCCCGGAAGTACACTTGCAGGGCGTCGGGTCAATAGCCGGGGTTCTGCTTCAAGGCCCGATTTCCGCCGAGTGCCTTGCGGGGGATCGGGAGGATGAGGTGTCGGTCGGATTTGACGTAATAGGGGGCAATGGGGTAGTTGTCCCAAGCGTGGAAGCGGACTAAGTCGAACCATTCCTCACTGTTTTCGGTGAAGAATTCCAGCCATTTATGGCGGAGGATCATCTCCAAGAGGCGGGAGTCCGGAATGGCCTCCACGTAGGCCTGGGTGTATCCAGCGCGGTCGATGCAGAGGATCTCCTTCAGGGCCGCGCGTGCGGCGGTGGGGTTGCCCAGACGCGCCTCGGCCTCAGCGATGAGGTAGTACATCTCGGCCAGACGGATGTAGTAGTGCGAATCTTGTTTGGTGCCCGCCAGGCCCTCCGTGATGGGGTACTTATTGTTCACCACCTCCGGCCGCCCGGGATCGAGGTCCTTGTATATGGCTGCGAAGCGCTTGTCTGGCACGCTATCGGAGGGGGCCACGGCGCTGGCCAGCTTACTGGTGACCGGGCCGGCCGTCGAACGGTTCCAGACTCCGTCGCTGTAGAGCTCATCGGGGGCCATCGCGTAGACGGCGAAGAGCATTTCCTGCGATTGGAAACTGTTCACGAAGAGTTGCTTGAAACTGTCCTCCAGCGCGTAACCGGCCGCGGGCGCCTCGGCGATCACTTGACGCGCCAGGGTGGCCGCCTGGGCGAACTCCTTCCTGTAGAGCATCACGCGGGCCTTGAGCGCCTTGGCGGTGAGTCGGCTCATGCGATAGTGCGTGTTCGTCTCGGGGGCCTTGGCTATGGCTTCGTCCAGATCGGAGAGGATGGCGCGGTAGCTCTCCTCCACGGAGGCGCGCGGCAGGGCCGTATTGTCTTTGATGGAGCGATTGCCGGGGTAGAGGACGATGCCATAAGCGGACGTGCGGTCGTAGAACTCGCCATACTGACGCAGCAGCATGAGGCGGGCCAAGGCGCGCGAACATTTCACCTCGCCCACGATCTCCGTGCGGCGCGCGGGGCTGAGCGACTGGATGGCGGCGGTGGACTCCAGGTGCTCGAGGATCGCCGAGGCGTTCTGCACCACGAAGTAGAGCTCGATGTAGTTGCTTTCCACACCGGTGTTGTCGTCCGTCACCTCGTTGTCGGCAAAGCCGTCGATGCCCGCGATGTTCACTTCGTTCTCGACCCCGGTGAGGGCACCGAGCAGATGGCGCATCCAGCCAATGCGGTAGGTGCGCCAAGAGAGATAGACGCCGTTGAGGGCCGCTTCGGCCGATTTGGCGTCGGTGATCACGTTGTTGTCCGTCAGCTTGTGCTCCGGTTCGATCTTATCTAAGCTGCCTACCAATTCGCAGGCCGTGAGGGCCAAGGCAAGGCAGAGACCTATGATAGCATGTGTCGTTTTCATTACTGTATAGTTGGGGATGTGTGGAAATTAGAACTGTAGGTGCACGCCAAACGATACGGTGCGGCTCAGGGGGTACGGATCGGCGTCGTTGCCTTGTCCGCGGTGTATGCCGGAGCCCACGAGCTCAGGATCCAGTCCGGGCCAGGCCGTGAGGGTGAACAAGTTGGTGACCATCGCAAAGACGGATGCGCTCTGTACGCCCACGAGGCGCAGGGCCGCCTTGGGGAGTCGGTAGGTCAGGGTGATGTTCTTCATCCGCAAATAGGAGGTGGAGTAAATCATGCGGTCGTTGGTCTTCGCATTGTAGCTGCTGTACTGTCCGTAGACGAGTCGGGGGAAGAGCGCATCGCGGCGTTCCGGCGTCCAGGTGCGGCGGAAGGTCTCCCGGGTGATGCTCTGCCCGAGGGTGCTCTCCAGGTCCAGCCCCACGTCGGAGTAGAACGCCTTGCCGCCCTGCGAGAACTGCATGAAAAGCGAGAGGTCCACGTTGCGATAGGTGAGCGTATGGTTCCATCCGCCGAAGAACTTGGGCAGGGGCGACCCGATCACGGTGCGATCGTCCGACGTGATGCGGCCGTCGCCATTGACGTCCTCCAGAATGTAGTCCCCCACGCCGAGGGACGTTTGGTAAGCCCCGTAACCCTTCGCTGCTGCCTGGGCGTTAAGGCGGTCGATCTCCGCCTGATCCTTGGCGATACCCTTGGTCCGGAAGCCCTTAATCACGCCGACGGGTTCCCCCTCGACGATCAGATCCTGCATCTGGCTGTTCAGGTTGGCCCCGTTCAGCTTCAAGACCTTGTTTCGGTTTGAGGCGATGTTGAACGACGTGCTCCAGGTGAAGTCCGCCGTGCGGACGATGTCGCCACCCAGCTCCAGTTCGAAGCCGCGATTACTCATGTCTATCAAGTTGGAGGTATAGCTGTTCATGCCCGATTCGGCTAAGTAGGGCGAATTGACAAGTGCGCCCTTCGTCGTGCGGTTGTAGAGGTCGATCGAGCCATAGAGCCGATGGTCGAAGAAGGAGAAGTCGATACCGCCGTTATACTCCGTGGTGATCTCCCAGCGGATGTCACGGTTGGGCAGGTTGCGCTCCAACCACACGCCCGGCTTCTCGCCGTAGCGCCCGCCTTTGGAGTAGTAGCGGAGGTAGGAGAAGTCGTCCACGTTCGTCGACCCCGTCTTACCCCAGCTTAGTCGCAGCTTGAGGTCGTCTAACCAGCTGCACGCCCCCGCCATGAACTGCTCATTGCCCAAGCGCCAACCCAGAGAGACGGCCGGGAAGACAGCCGTGCGATTGTTCGGCCCAAACTTCGACGAGGCGTCGCTGCGGAGGCTCAGTTCGGTCAGGTAACGCTGCGCATAGTCATAGCTGACACGCGCGTAGGTGGAGTTCAGTCCGCCGCGGGCATAAGCGTCCATGATGGGCAGGTAGGTATTGGCTGACCCTATGTTGTCCATGTCCGATTCGTTGAAGAAATCGCTAGCACTCAGTGTCCGGAGCTGATAGTGCGTACGGTCAGCACCCACACCCAGCAGGGCCGCCAGGTTATGGTGCCCGAAAGAGCGGTTGTAATCAAGCCGGACGTTGGCCGACGTCTGCGTCGTTGTGCTGTATTCCTCGCCCAGCTCAGCCTTCAGCTCCACGCCCGGGATAAGCGACTGCGCATGCGAGGGAATGAAGGTGCGGTCGCGCTGACCAAAGACAGAGACGTTGACTTCAGCATGCGCCTTGAGACCTTCCAAGATCGTCACGTCCGCATACCCATTGCCCATGAATTGACTCGACACGGCGCGGTTCTTCCGGTCCCTTACCGCCACGGGGTTCGGGCTCATGATGGGCACACCGTAGAGCGGCGTCGCATCGAAGCGCATGAAGTTGCCCTGCTCATCACGTACCGGCAGATCCGGGCGCATGCGCCACGCCGTCAGGCCCTCCTGAAAGCCTTCCCGTAGGTTGCCCGAATGGCGTGCCGATCCCGAATAGCTCAGCGTAGCCCCAGCCTTGACCCATTTCGAGACCTCCGTGTCGATAGCCATCCGTCCGCCATAATGCTTCAGGCGATCGTTCTTCATCAGGCCCTCTTGATCCATCGCGTTCAGCGACACGGAGTAGTTCGTCACCGCCGATCCACCTCGGAGCGAGACGTAATACTGCTGCGTGGTGGCGTTCCGGTGCGTGATCTCGTCGTTCCAATTCGTGTTTGCACGACCGAAGACGTCGTCACGCAACCCGTTGTAAGCCGTCAGTTTATAGAGGTACGTATCCTCGTCCAGCGTCGCTTCCACTTTCCCGAACGATTGGAGCACGGTGTACATGTTTGCGTCCATCATTCCGCCCAGGTTCTCGCGGATGTGGCGCACCGTTCCGTCCATGATCTCGCCCTGCAGCTGCCTGAACTCCGTCGGGTTGAGTGGGCTGTATTCCTTGATCGGGTTGCCGACGGAGAGGGTGTAACCCGCATCAATCGTCATCTTTTCGTTCTTCCTCCCGTTGCGTGTCTTGACGATCACCACGCCATTGGCACCGCGCGAACCATAGATGGCCGTGGCCGAGGCGTCCTTGAGGATGTCGACACTCTCAATGTCGTACGGTGAGATGGCCAGCAGCGGATTCAGGTTGTTGTCCTCGACGAAGTAGGGCATGCCGTCGATCACGTACAGCGGGGCGTTGGACTGTTTCGTCATCTTATCCCGCGGTATGGGCGACGTGATGCCGCGTACATTAATCAGTGGCCCAGCCCCTGGCGCACCGCTCGATTGCACACTGAAGACGCCCTTCACAGCGCCGCCCAGCATGCCGTCCACCGTCGAGGCCGACCGTGCCAGCCGCTCGATGTCGTCGTTCTTCAGCGACGAGATGGAGCTCGTCAGGCTCTTCTTGTCCTTGCTTCCATAGCCGATCACGACCAGGTCGTCCAGCATTTTGCAGTCTGGCACCAATCGCAGATTCAGCGTGCTACCTGCCACCGCAGGCAGTTCCATCTGCTCGTAGCCCACGTAAGAGACTACCAGCGTAACGTTCGGACCCTCCACCGTGAGCGAGAAGCGCCCCTCTAAATCCGTCGTCGTTCCCGTCGTCGTACCCTTCACGACGATGTTCGCACCCATCACCGGCTCGCCCGTTTCGTCCACGATCCGTCCCGTGATGATTCCTTTCTGTTGCGTTGCTGTCATGTGGCCTGTTGTCGGGTCAAACTCCGCAGCCCAAGCTGGCTGTAACCCCGTTGCGGCCACGATGCAGAGTGACATCATGGCCCATCCAAGCCTCCGCCCGCCATGCTTTTTACAATCGTATTTGTAGGTCATAAGGTGTATGGATATAAAGTATTCGTTGTCGATGTTTTGGTTTGAAATCTCACCGCTCATTCTCGTCAGATGCACATTGGCACCGAGCAAAATGAACGGCGCGAAAATAGAAACTTTCATTAACTCGCCCATGATCGTAACAAATCGCCGCTCTTTTTGCGCTCTTTCTTGCATTTGTAAAGTATAGAGGCGGGCGTTGCACCGCAATCCACCATTCCGACGCTCATCCATGCCCACTTGCCCGCCGCACCAAGACTTCGACCCCCATCCAACGCCTCGCCATACCTTACACCGAGACTTCGACTCCCATCCAATCCTCACCATGCCTTATGACAACTCTTTTTCTCCTCATAAGCTGCTTTTATATGCTATGAAAATCGTTTTTTACTTGTGGAATAACTTTCATAGCCTATGAGGATCATTTTTCTCTTGAGGAATATCCATCACAGTATATGAAAATCGTATTCTGCTTATAGAAGAATTTTCATAGCCTATGAGGATCATTTTTCTCTTAAGGAATGTCCATAACAGTCTATGAAAATCATATTCTGATTGTAGAAGGACTTTCATAGTCTATGAGGATCTTTTTTCAGTCATAGAAGAACTCTCATAGCCTATGAAACTACGTATGGTATAGAATTAGGTCGATTATAGCCTAAGGAAATCACTTTCCATTTACAGAATGATTTTCATAGCCTATGAAAGTAGCTATTCGCTTGTAGAAGAACTTTTATAGCCTATGAAACTATGTTCGGTATTGGATTAGGTCGATTATAGCCTAAGGGAATCACTTTTTATTTACAGAATGATTTTCATAGCCTATGAAAGTAGCCATTCGCTTGTAGAAGAACTTTTATAGCCTATGAAACTATGTGCGGTATTGGATTAGGTCGATTATAGCCTAAGGGAATCACTTTTCATTTACAGAATGATTTT
>ERZ772960.2802-NODE-2802-length-12281-cov-5.437347_pt1 | contig 12281 bp, 11 predicted proteins | sample MGYA00580678_ERZ772960 | MGnify/ENA primary metagenome ERZ772960 (study PRJEB29015, sample SAMEA2737930) | human oral metagenome | biome: human oral; feature: human-associated habitat; material: dental | place: China | collected 2059 ...
ACTCGTGACCTCCTGCGTGACAGGCAGGCATTCTAACCAACTGAACTAACGCACCCTTTTTGCGAGTAAGGCTGATTTGCGGATGCAAAGGTACGTATATTTTCTGATACGGCAAAATAACAACCGAGTATTTTACAATATTTTTTGCAGCACAATCGCATCATGATAGCTGTGCCCATTGAAGAGCCACTCTTTCAGTTGTATTCTGTTTTTGAAACCAACTGTCTCAAATAATGTGACAGACCCATTGTTTTCTATATCGACAACAGCATAGAGTTGATGCAAGTGCAACACTTTCAAAGCATACGTACTTATCACCTTTAAAGCAGCTGACGCCCATCCTTTTCTTCGATGTGTCTGCTGTATAACGATACTCACTTCTGCCCGCAGATGGCGTGGATCGAAGTTGACAAGGTCTATTATGCCGACTACGGTTTGCTGCTCATCTTCTATCATGAGGCGTACCTGCTTGTCGGTATAGATGTCTCCGGAGGCGTTTGCCACGTAGTCGTGCAACGTATATCGGGAGTAGGGCACGTTGGTGTTGCCGATGCTCCATATTGAGGTATCGTTTTCTATCGTGTACAGGAAATCGAGGTCTTCGGGTTCTATGGCACGCAGATGAACGTCGGGTAGCATTTTTTCTTTCATCGTATGATGTCTTCTCCTGTTATCAATATACCACGGTCTGGGTGGAATATGCCTATTTTAATATTGTCGTGGGGTTGTTGGGCAAATCTACTCAGTATTGCAGCGTAGCTGAATGCCTTGACATCATATACAGCATACACGAGTCTTTTTTGCACCAGCCGGTCTATATACATAAGGTGTCCTTGAGGTAGCGAGGTCTTGTCTCCCACATGGAACTCTCCCGATAGCCCTTGATTTTTACACAAATGCTGACAGGCGGCAATCATCTCCGCGTGTCCGATGAATACGTATTCGGGTTTTGAGGTGCGATGTTGATGGGAGAAGCCCATGTATTTGCGGATTTCCTGCATGTTCATTTGCAGAAAGGTGCAGATGGCTTTCACGCAGATGGCTGCTTTAATGGGTAGCCCTATCCAGAAGCTCAGGTGCGAGAAGTGTTTGCGCAAGAAGATGAGCATGGCACCATAGAACACATGTACGTAGCGAAACGACGACTTCTGCGTGCTTTCTCCCTTATAGTGGAGTATCTCCTCGGGCAGATACCAATTGTCATACCCCTTTTTCTGGATGCGATAAGACAGGTCGATGTCTTCTCCATACATGAAGAAGTCTTCGTCGAGCAGGCCTGCTTCGTCAATCGCCTGCTTTCTCAGTAGGCAGAAGGCACCGCTGACAACATATATCTTTGCTGGTTTATCCCACGGCAGATAGCCCATGTAATAGCGCCCGAAGCGTTTGCTTCGAGGGTATTTGGCGCACAGTCCGCACATTTTATAGAAAGCTGTCATGGGACGGGGAAGTCCTCGCCGCGATTCCGGAGCCGGACAGCCGCTGTCCGTGAGCATCTTCACTCCTAATGCTCCGCCGCGAGGATGGGCATCCATAAACTGCAGCGCATTTATCAGCACATGTTCTCCCACAAGGGTATCGGGATTCAGCAGCAACACATATTCGCCCTCGGCTTGTTTGATGGCTATATTGTTGGCATGGGCGAAGCCGTTGTTGTGGTTGCATGCGATGAAGTTTACATCGGCGAATCGGCGTCTGAGATAATCCACGGAACCATCGTGCGAGTGGTTGTCTACCACCAGCACCTCGGCTTCTATGTCCTGCAACGCCCGCAACAGACTGTCCAGACATTGCTCCAGATAGTATTTCACGTTGTAGCTTACAATAACGACCGATAGTTTTTTCATACCTTGCCCGTGTCTTGTTTGCATCTTTCCATGCTCGGATAAATAAAGAAGAGGCACAACAGCAGGATGATGCTCATATAGAAAAACGCCACGTTCATAAACAGATAGTAGCACAAGAAGCCGGTCACCATGGGTATGCACAACATCTGTAGGCGCAGCGACCCCAGCAGCAAGAGGGCTTTTTCGGGATGGGCGGTGAGTTTCCTTTTCACGCTCTTTACTTTAAACAGGCGCAAACTCACGGGGATGGAACAGATGACGATGAGTTCCATCATTGAAAGTACGGCGAACTGTGCCGTTGCGTCGTCGGCCTTTGCTCCTTCCCATATCGCATTCGTTTCAAATAAAACGATGATGACCATGCAGACGGCTATGGCTGCATATAGTTCTGCTTTCAGTATTTTGCTTGTTCTTTGCATCTTGTTACGGTTGATAAACGTTAGGTATTGAGTGCCGTGCGATTGGTGATCGAGCGCCCCAGCGTCACCTCGTCGGTGTATTCCAGCTCATCGCCTACGGAGATGCCCCGCGCTATCACGCTCAACTTCACGCCATAGGGCGACAACTTACGCGAGAGATAGAAGTTCGTGGTGTCGCCTTCCATCGTGGAACTCAGCGCGAGGATAATCTCGCTGAATCCACCGCCAGCCACACGCTCCACGAGCGAATCTATCTCAAGGTCACCCGGCCCCACTCCGTCCATCGGCGAAATCACTCCGCCGAGCACATGGTAAAGTCCGTTAAACTGTTGCGTGTTTTCTATCGCCATCACGTCTTGTATGTTCTCCACGACGCAGAGTGTGCTCCGCTCTCTGCGATTGTCCATACAGATGGGGCAAACGTCTTCGTCGCTGATATTGTGGCAGACGCGGCAATGTTTTACCTCGGTGCGCAAGCGGGCAACAGCCTGCGAGAAAGTCTCCACCTCGTCTACGTCTCGACGCAGCAGGTGGAGCACCAGCCGCAAGGCCGTCTTGCGTCCGATGCCCGGCAGTTTGGCAAATTCAGATACTGCCTTTTCCAGCAGTTTTGAGGGATAAGCTTGTTCCATCATTATTTTACTTCCAGAGTGCGACACTCCTATACTTCTTTGAACTTTTAGCATCCGGCGGGGCTCCCGCTGATACATTTTTAACCTTTTCGACTTGGCGGGGCTCCCGCCAATACTTTCTTTAACATTTTATCTTTAGCGGGGCTCCCGCCAATATATTTTTTAACCCTTGCGCTTTAGCGGGGCTCCCGCCGATACTTTCTTTGCCATTTTACTCTTGGCGGGACTCCCGCCGGGCGTTTTCTTTCGTTTTTACCTCTCGGCGGGCTGCCCGCTGCTCCGCGCCCCTTTGGTTTCCTTGTTTCGGGAGGGGATGCGCGCATTTCTCTGACAAAAATACGTAAAATTATCGGGTATCGCAAATCTCGTTCTCGTTTCTATGGAAAAATAGCTACCTTTGCAGCATTAAAAATCACTGAAAAACTACAAGATATGAAACATTTACTGCCCTTATGCGTAGCAACCCTGTTGATGGCCTCGCCGCTTCGTGCGGCAGAGAGGCTGGATTTGAAAAGCCTTACTTCGGGCAAGTTTACTGCCGAAACCTTGAGTGCCGTCACGCCTTTGAGCGACGGGGAATCGTATGCGCAAATCAGCAAAGATGGGCGAGAGGTGCAAACGTTCTCCTTTAAGACCGGCAAGCAGCTCGGCGTATTGTTCGACGTTGGCAATACCATCGGCGAGAAAATAGACGATTTCGACAACTATATCCTCAGTCCCGACGCAACGAAGATGCTCATCCAGACGCGCACCGAGCGCATCTATCGCCATTCCTTCAAAGCTGTATTCTATATCTATACCATCGCCACGCGCAAGCTCGAACGGCTGTCTGACTACGGGCCGCAGCAAACGCCGGTGTGGAGCCGCGACGGTCATCAGGTGGCTTTCGTGAGAGACAACAATATCTATCTGGTGAAGCTGCTCTACGGGAATGCCGAAAGTCAGGTGACCAAGGACGGGAAATTCAACGAAATCATCAACGGCATCCCCGATTGGGTGAACGAAGAGGAGTTCGGATTCAACTCCGCCATGACATTCAATGCCGACGGCACGATGCTGTGTTGGATAAAATACGACGAGAGTGCCGTGAAGACCTACGGCCTTCAGCTATTTATGGCAGGGAAAGACAGCAACCGCGACTATGAGTTCTATCCCGGAATGTATGCCTATAAGTATCCCAAAGCCGGACAAGACAATGCCAAGGTATCGGCTTGGAGCTACGATATCCAGAGCCATCAGACACGCCGCATCGACCTGCCGCTGGCCGCCGACGGCTATATCCCCCGCATCAAGGCCACGGCACAGGCAGATAAAGTCATCCTGCTCACCATGAATCGTCATCAGGACGAGCTGAACGTATATGCCGCTAATCCGCGCTCTACGGTCTGTCAGTTGCTGATAAGGGAAAGTGTGCCTAAGTATGTGAAAGAAGAAGTGTTGGCGAACATGAAGATAACCGACAGCCATATCCTCCTGCCCAGCGACCGCGATGGCTTCATGCACCTGTATCTCTACGACATGACCGGTAAACTGCAACGGCAAATCGTGAGAGACCGTTATGACGTGACCCGCGTCTACGGCTTCGACGAGGCTTCGGGCAACGTATATTATCAGGCCGCTGCCCTCGGCCCGCAAGACCGCCAAGTGTACGTTTGCACAAAGAACGGAAAGATAACGCGCCTCTCCGATAAAGAGGGAACCAACAACGCCATCTTCGCAGCCCATTACAAATACTTCCTCAATATATGGAGCGACCGCAATACGCCTTATGTCTACACCCTTTGCAACGCCGACGGCAAGACACTTGCAACGCTCATCGACAATGCCAACCTGCGTCGGCAGTTGGCCGGTTACGGTCTCTCAAAGAAAGAAACGTTTAGCTTCACCACCTCCGAAGGCGTGCAGTTGAATGGATGGATGGTAAAGCCGGCCGATTTCAATCCGAGCAAGAAATATCCCGTCGTGATGTTCCAATACAGCGGCCCGGGCAGTCAGCAAGTGCTTGACTCGTGGTCTATCGGTGCGATGGGGCAGGGTGGTATTTACGAGGAGTACCTCGCGCAGCAAGGCTTCATCTTTGTATGCGTAGACGGACGCGGTACCGGCGCACGCGGGGCGGAGTTCGAGAAGTGTACTTATCTGCGTTTGGGCGACTTAGAGTCCAAAGACCAAGTGGAGACCGCGCTGTGGTTGGGCAAGCAGAGCTACGTAAACAAAGACCGGATAGGCATTTGGGGCTGGAGCTTCGGTGGCTTCAATACGCTGATGAGTATGAGCGAAGGCCGTCAAGTATTCCGTGCCGGCGTGGCTGTCGCTCCCCCCACCAGCTGGAAATACTATGATACCATCTACACCGAACGCTACATGCGCACCCCGAAAGAGAACCCCTCGGGCTACGACGTAAACCCCATCGCCCGTGCAAACAATCTGAGCGGTGCATTGCTGATATGCCAAGGTCTGTCCGACGACAACGTGCATCCGCAGAATGCCATCGAATATGCCGAAGCATTGGTGGAGGCCGACAAGGATTTTCGCGAGATATTCTATGCCAACAAGAACCATAGTATCTATGGAGGAAACACCCGCAACCATCTGTTCCGTCAGATAACCGATTTCTTCGAGGAGGAATTGATGCGTAAATAAGCAATGAGAAAAGACACGGAGCGAACGGCATTTGCCAATGGTTTATACAATGATTTCAGCCATTGGCTCGGCCGTCGCTTCCCGTTTAAGGTGCAGAAGATTTCGATAGATGCCGGATTTACCTGCCCCAATCGCGACGGAAGCATCGGCGTGGGAGGCTGTTCTTATTGCGACAACCGCACGTTCAATCCCGATTATTGCCACCGCGGCGCAACCATCCGCGAGCAGTTAACCGCCGGCAAGGCATTCTTTGCCCGCAAATATCCCGACATGAAATATCTGGCTTATTTCCAAGCATACACCAATACGTATGCGTCTGTCGAGACATTGAAGCGCATGTATGAGGAAGCGTTAGGCGTGGAAGATGTGGTGGGTATTGTGATTGGTACGCGTCCCGACTGCATGCCGGACGACTTGCTCAACTATCTGGAAACACTCCATCGGCAGACATTCATGATTGTGGAGTATGGTATCGAGAGTTTAAACGACAATACCCTTGTGCGTATCAACCGAGGACATGACGCTGCTTGCAGCCTGCATGCCATTGAGCGTACGGCAGAGCGAGGCATCACAACCGGTGCGCACGTGATTCTCGGCCTCCCTGAAGAGGATTTCGATGAGCACATACGGCAGGCCACCCTACTTTCGTCCACCCGTCTTGATGTATTGAAGGTGCATCAGATGCAGATTATTAAAGGAACAAGGTTGGCACGGGAATATGCCAAACAACCCTTCCCCGTGTATTCCGCAGACGAATACATCCGATTGATAACCGAATACATACAGTATCTGCGCCCGACAATGGTATTAGAACGTTTCGTCAGTCAGTCTCCTGCTCACATGCTCGTTGCTCCGAACTGGGGACTGAAGAACCATGAGTTTACCCACCTTCTCGTCCGCCATCTGCAAAAAGCAGAAGCATGGCAGGGGAAACGATGGAGAGACGATGCCGCTTTATAGGCCTTTTATGTCCGTATTACGAATGTTTTTCATACATTTGCAAACATATCCCATAGGATATAGGTAAAATAGAAACTAACAAAATGAAACGACAGAACGGTGATGGCATATTCACAGTTGAGATTAAAAAATCAGATATGTTTTAGGATGTACGCTGTCTCACGCCTGATTATTCAGGCATACCGCCCGTATCTTAGCAAGTTGGGTATCACCTATTCGCAGTACTTGGTGCTGATGGTATTATGGGAAAACGACGCCCAACCAGTGAACGACATCGCTAAGAAGCTGTTCTTAGAGACAAACACGGTCACTCCATTAATACAACGCATGGAGAAGATGGAACTTCTGACACGCACGAGAGGTCGACGCGACGAGCGGCAACGCATTGTCTCGCTCACACCGGCAGGTATCGAGATGCAGGAACGTGCCAAAGATGTGCCTAATTGTATGGTAGACACGCTGCGCAACCGTCGACTTTCAGATGCCACTTGGCAGGGATTGATTCCCGTTCTCGATGAGATGATAGCAAAGTTGAACCCCAATCGCTCATAAGACCGCTCATGACCGATTTTGGATTGACTCAGGACAGATAACGTTACTCATGCTGATTCGTCATGCTATAAAGAGCGACTTAGCGGCTGTGATGACCATTTTGGAGGTCGGAAGATGCCGCATGCGCGAGGCTGGAAACGCCACGCAATGGGCTGATGGCTACCCTTCGCAGGCACAGATAATGGCAGACATAGAAGCGGGATGCAGCTACATCGGCGAAGAAGATGGGCGCCCGATGGTTACCTTTGTTTGTGTGTTGGGGCCGGAGCCTACCTACCACACCATCTACGAGGGTGCTTGGCCGAACGAGAAACCCTATGCCACAGTGCATCGTATGGCCAGCCTGCCCGAATATCGTGGCGTTTTCCGCACCGTGATGGACTATTGCTTCCGCCTTTCACCCGTTATCCGCGTCGACACCCATCGCGACAATGCCCCCATGCGTCACCTGCTTACCGCCTATGGATTTACTTATTGCGGCATCATTCACCTGAACGATGGGGCAGAAAGACTGGCTTTCATCATGGAACGGTAAGCAACCGAAAGCCTGTCAAATGCCCGACGAACCCCCATTAATCTTCGTCTACATCACATTGATTTGTAGGCCAATTAACGAGAAAAAGCCTTTCCGTAGCCCGCGTAAAGGCAGTATATAACCAATGAATATAATCCGGTGTGAGCATCTCTTCCGTCATGTACCCTTGGTCAAGGTAGATGTGCGCCCATTGTCCGCCCTGTGCTTTATGGCAGGTCACGGCATAGCCGTACTTCACCTGTATGGCATTGTAGTGCTCGTCCTGTCGGAGGCGCTGCATGCGATCGGCTTTGCGGGATAAATCGCTGTAGTCTTCCATGACACGGAGATATAACGCCTCGTTCTGCGCGGGGGTCAGTGCAGGGGCTTCGGTGCGCAGGCTGTCGAGTACAACGGTAGTCGAAAGTTCATAGTTGTTGTAATCGGGGAAGCGCAACCACACGTCGGCAAAGCGAAAACCATAGACCTCGCGCTCATGCCGCACTTGTTGCACGATGGCGCGGTCGCCGTTGGCAATGAATGGGATGGGCGACTTCTCACGTTCCGTCCAGTAATAATTGTTCTTCACAACCATGACAACATCGCCCGTCGTCAGTTCTTCTTCACACCCTAAAACACTGTTTCTGATACCTTGGTTATAGATATTGGCGCGCTTGTTGCTCCGTGTAATAACCATGGTTTCGTCGATACCCACTTCGGTGAAGCTGGAAGCAAGCGTCTCTATCAGCTCATCGCCCGGCACGCGACAGATATCGGCAAAGCCCTGTAAGCGGATAAAAGGCAGCTGCGTGTGGGCATCGCGGGTGAGGAGCCGACGGATAGACGTGGCATTGAACAAGATTCCCGATTCTGCGGCCTGCCGAAGAACCTCGTCCAAGTCGTAGTCGTAGACCGTAGCACCGTAGCCTTGCATGAAGTTGGTATCCAGTGCTGGCGACCGTTCTTCGCCCACGGGTGGCAGTTGTGCCCGGTCTCCGATGAGCAGCAGACGACAATTTCGGCCGGCATAAACGAAGGCTACGAGGTCGTCTAACAGTCTTCCGCTGCCAAACACACGCCCGCCCGCCCCGTCGTTGGCCACCATTGAAGCCTCGTCTACCATAAAGAGTGTGTCGGTATGCAGGTTATCGTTGAGGCGAAAGTCGGCCATCTCGTTCCCGAAAGTGCGTTGTCGATATGTCTTGCGATGGATGGTGAAGGCCGCATGTCCGCTGTTCAGGGCAAACACCTTCGCCGCTCTTCCGGTGGGTGCCAGCAATACCGTTTTCTGTTTTAGGGTAACGAGTGCACGCACGATGGCAGCTGCGAGCGAGGTCTTTCCCGTGCCTGCCGATCCGCGTAGCAGCATCATCGGCCGGTCTGTGCGGTCGGTGAAGAACTGCGCAAAGGTGTGGATGGCCGCATCCTGCCCCTCGGTAGGTGCAAAACCCAGCTCCTGCCGGATACGGAATATCAGTTCGTCGGCCATCATATTTCGAGTGTCGTCTGTTGAATGATGAATGAGTGGTTGTACGTTTGTCGTTGCAAAATTAGAAAAACTATCTTGTATAGACAAATATAGCCCATAGAGATATAGGCAGATGCAGGGTTAAGCAGTTGAAGGTGTATGATTGCGGAGTGTAGCAACACCATATTATTATAATAGCATAAGCCATCATGTAAGCGCTGAAGACGCGCAATAGGTCAACCCAACGTGCAGTACCGAGTGGATGACATTTACCGAAGTAAGCTCTGAAGGAGCATTATATCTCAGCCCAGTGCGCAGCGCTGGGTATAACGCAATCCCCTAAATGGAGCGCTGTAGGTGCGACAGAGACCGACAATAGATGCCGTTTACCGCAAGAAAGGTTGCCGACCCATCCATGTACAAACGCCATCTGTACGGGGTACGAATGCCGACTTATCAATCGTCACTTTACGACCTTAAGAAGTTACGACCTCAAACTTTTGAGTATCAAATACTAAGGAATCATCACAAAAGCGGGGTAAAAGTGATGATTTCTACCCATCGAAAAGTCACCCATCGGGAAGTTTTGACGATTCCGTCTTCATCCTTTCCCATGACGATACATGATAGATTGGCGAGTTATTTCCCACATAAACACGCGGCTTTCTCACTGTTTTTTTGTACTTTTGCGCTCTCAACAACGTTCATCAGACAATCAATATGAAAATAGAACAGCTCATCAGCCATGCGGTCGCTGCGGCCGTGCAGCAACTATACGGTGAGGCCGCAGCAAACGTCCCCATACAATTGCAGAAGACTAAGCGGGAATTTGAGGGACATCTCACGCTTGTCACGTTTCCGTTTGTGAAAACAGCGCGCAAGAAACCTGAAGAAGTGGGACAGGAAATAGGCGAATGCCTGAAAGCCAACTGCACGGCTGTGGCTTCTTTCAACGTGGTAAAAGGTTTCTTAAATCTTGTTGTAGCCCCATCGGCTTGGCTCTCGTTGCTGAACGATATTAATGCCGATGAGCATTTCGGCGAGAAAGCCGTAACAAGCAATTCGCCGTTGGTAATGATTGAATACTCTTCGCCCAATACCAACAAGCCGCTGCACTTAGGTCATGTACGCAACAATCTGCTCGGTTGGTCGTTATCGCAAATCATGCAAGCCAATGGCAACAAGGTGGTAAAGACCAATATAGTGAACGACAGAGGCATACACATCTGTAAATCCATGCTCGCATGGCAGAAATGGGGGCACGGAGAAACGCCTGAAACAAGCGGAAAGAAGGGTGACCATCTTATCGGCGACTATTATGTGGCCTTTGATAAACACTATCGTGAAGAGATAAAGATGCTGAAAGCCCAACTGATGAACGAGGGTATAGACGAAGAAACAGCAGAAAAACGTGCCAAAGAAGAAGCCCCGCTGATGATGGAAGCCCGCGAAATGCTGGTGAAATGGGAACAGGGTGACCCCGAAGTGCGACGTCTTTGGAAGATGATGAACGATTGGGTATATGCCGGTTTCGATGAGACTTATCGTGCGCTGGGCGTCTCTTTCGATAAGATATACTACGAATCGGATACCTACCTTGAGGGAAAGGCAAAGGTGGAAGAGGGTTTGAAGAGAGGCATCTTTGAACGGAAAGAAGACGGTAGCGTATGGGCAGATCTCTCAAATGAGGGGCTTGATCAGAAACTCCTGCTTCGCTCTGATGGCACCAGCGTATATATGACACAGGATATAGGTACCGCCGATATGCGTTTCAGAGACTTTCCGATAGACAAAATGATTTATGTGGTGGGCAATGAGCAGAACTACCATTTCCAAGTATTGTCTATCTTGCTTGACCGTTTGGGATTCAAATGGGGGAAGGAGTTGGTGCATTTTTCGTATGGAATGGTGGAACTGCCCAATGGTAAGATGAAAAGCCGTGAGGGAACAGTGGTAGACGCTGACGAACTGATAGAGGCTATGATAGAATCTGCCGCACGTATGAGCGACGATAAGGTGAACAAGCTTGAGAACGTCAGCGAGGAAGAACGCCGCGAGATAGCACGCATCGTGGGTATGGGTGCACTGAAATACTTTATATTAAAGGTGGATGCACGCAAGAACATGTTGTTTAATCCTGAAGAAAGCATCGACTTCAATGGGAATACAGGTCCTTTTATACAATATACATACGCGCGAATACGTAGCATCTTGCGGAAGGCTGAAGGGCTGAACATCCCCGACCAACTATCCGAAGATTTGCCTCTTGGTGCAAAGGAAGCAGAGCTGATTCAGAAAATGGATGAGTTCGGTGCGGTGGTAGTACAAAGTGGAAAGGACTACAGCCCGAGTGGCATTGCCAATTACTGCTACGAACTGACTAAGGAATTTAATCAGTTTTATCACGATTACAGTATTTTGCATGAGGAAGATGAGGGTAAGAAAATCGTGAGGCTAATGCTGGCGAAGAACGTGGCTAAGGTCATCAAAAACGGTATGGCACTCTTGGGAATCGAAGTGCCGGAGCGAATGTAGACGGAAAGAGAAATCCCCATGGCCTATATGCCGATGAAACATCCTACAAATCAGCAGTGTTATGATTGAAAAAAAACGTCATTCGAAAGGAACTTCACAATTCTCCCCCATAAGAAAAAGGGCAGATGTAGGCCTCGTGAATCCCCCCTCTTACCGCAATGACACCGTGTTGCCGTTACCACCGCAGGTAAATGCTTGTGCGTGGGCTGTAGATGCAGCTTGCAGCGGCAATCCCGGCCCAATGGAATATCGCGCTGTTGATTTGGCCACAGGTGAGGAAGTGTTTCATTACGGGCCTGTTCACGGTACCAACAACATTGGTGAGTTCCTTGCCATCGTTCATGCGTTGGCATTAATGGAACAACGGCATATTGTAGATAAAACGATATATTCCGACAGCGACAATGCCATTCTCTGGGTACATAAGAAACAGTGCAAGACTACTTTGAAACGCAATGAGAAGACGGAAAAACTCTACGAAGTAATAGCCCGTGCCGAGCAATGGCTCAAAAGTCATGCGGTGAAAGTGCCAATCGTAAAATGGGAGACCGCCACATGGGGCGAAGTTCCCGCTGATTTCGGCAGGAAGAAGTGACAGATAGGTGGCTTAACCGACCTGTCTTGAAGCATGAATATGCGAATTCGGGATAAGAGATTCTTATCTAATCGCCCCAAAGAGGCTTACAGTCCGATAACCTATCCCAAACTCGT
>ERZ772960.2803-NODE-2803-length-12280-cov-11.968262_pt1 | contig 12280 bp, 11 predicted proteins | sample MGYA00580678_ERZ772960 | MGnify/ENA primary metagenome ERZ772960 (study PRJEB29015, sample SAMEA2737930) | human oral metagenome | biome: human oral; feature: human-associated habitat; material: dental | place: China | collected 2059 ...
AGATGGAGGGAAACCTCCTCCCCATCGGACAGGTCGATCTCACCTACATCATCGCGCAGAGTGCGCAGAGTCTCTACATCGTCGATCAGCACGCGGCGCACGAGCGCATCCTCTTCGACCGTTTCTCCGCACAGGCGGACGGAATTCCGTCCCAACAGATGCTCGTGCATGCGATTCTCTCCTTCGACGCGCACGAGTCGCAGTACATCGACGAGAATGCGGAGCTGTTCGACCGTCTCGGCTTCCACCTCGAACCTGCGGGTGAGCGGGAATATCGCCTGACCGAGGCACCTGCGGACATCCCGCTCGATGAGGCGGAGGAGACGATCCGCGAGATTCTCGTCTCGCTCGGCGACCTGCACGCGGCGACCCCCGCGAATCTGCGTCAGGCGGGGATTGCAACAATGGCGTGCCGCGCGGCGATCAAGGCGGGCGAGGAGCTGAACGTGCGCCAGATGGAAATCCTGCTCGATGAGCTGCGCAGTACGCCGTTCCCCTTCACCTGCCCGCACGGACGACCGACCATTCTGAAGTTCGATACGCATGACCTCGCGAAGATGTTCAAGCGCACGGGGTTCAACCTCTGATGGTGGTTACTTCTAAAATCAGTGCGATTGTCACAACCGTGCGGCGCGGACAGAAATACACGGAGGCGAATCGTGCACTCGCGGCACGGACGGCGGCGGCGCTTTCCGTCCCGAATGTCCCGCGCGGCAATGATTCGCTCGATGAACTGCGTGCGGCGTATGGCGTGAATGCCGTGCTTGTCGCACGGCGGGGGCTCCTCACACTCGTCACGGCGGAGGGGGAGCTGTTCTTTCATCCGGGCATGTCGCATCTGCGCATCAAAAATTTGCTGCTCGGGCATGGCGACCACCTCGTCACTGCGCTTGGGCTTGTGGAGGGGATGCACGTCCTCGACTGCACGCTCGGCACGGGCGCGGATGCGATTGTCGAGAGCTTTGCCGTCGGGGAGCGGGGGACGGTCACAGCACTTGAGGCGAATCCCCTGATTGCGGCAGTCATCGCAGACGGGCTCGCGCACGCGACGGGCGACAACTACGATATGCACGCGGCAATGCGCCGCATCACGGTGCATTGCGCAGACGCACGCACCTTTCTGCGTGCGGCGACGGACAGCAGCTATGACGTTGTTTACTTTGACCCGATGTTTCGCCGTCCGCTGCACGAGAGCGCGGGCATGAACGCCCTGCGCGTCCTCGCGGACATGCGTGCGCTCACAGAGGAGGCTGTTGCCGAGGCGTGCCGCGTCGCACGCCGCCGCGTCGTCATGAAGGAGCGGCGGGAGAGCGCAGAGTTTGCCCGTCTCGGCTTCGATACCCTCACGGGCGGCAAGTACAGCCGCATCGCATACGGTGTGATGGAGCTGAACAAATAGATATACGTGTATTTCAGCGCAACAAAAGAGGCTGTTGCACGAGTCAAAACGACTTCGTGCGACAGCCTCGCTTATCTTAGGGAAGCACTGATAAATTCAGCCCGCCATCTTAGCACATCTTTTTTGCCCGCACTTCGTCGGCAAATCCTCCACAGAGCACCACTCTGCGTCCGGTTTGCCTCCTAGTTCGGACGAAAAAATCTGCGCCAATCTGACGGACTTCATTTTATCAGTGATTCCTTAGCAGATATTCAAGCGTATGCAGGTTGGGGTGTATGAGAGGGGGCAGAGGGGCGATTGCGCTTCTCCTCGGCGCGAATCTCAGCTCTGATCTTCTCAGAAATACGGCGGAATTCTTCAGCTTGTCTATCATACTCGCGTTTGAGCTCAGGGTCTTTCAGGGATTCCCTCTTAAATTCCTCGAATGTCAACATGATGGATTCCTCCTTTGGTAGTCTGCGCGATATATCTTCGCGCGTTGTATTTCATTCGGCGGTGTCTTTTGCGTCTTTTTGATAAAGCCATTTGTGAGAATAGCGGTATTGCCTACTACGAAGAAGTACAAGATACGTGAAATGTTGCTTCCCGCGCTGATACGCAGCTCCATGATACCGTCATTCAGTTCTTTCGAGTATGGAGAGCGGAGCATATGACCATACTCCTTCAAGAGTTCTAGGGTGTGAATCGTTTTCACATGCATTTTTTTGTCCAGCGAGTTGATGAAATCGGCAACGGGGATGGTTCCGTCTTCTTTCTCGTAGAATACGACGTTCAAGCGCAGACCTCCCTTCATCTTTGTATGATAACAAATTAACAACACGCATACAAGCGCAAAATAAAATGTCTTGCAAGAAAAGCCCGCATTCCCCTCAACAGCATAATTTCCATTTAAGTCTCTCTCACATTCCACCGATATACACGGTGGAATGTTTTATTTCTATAGCATAAAAGGAGGTGAGGCGATGAGGATTGCAGACGATTCGATCGCGCTGGTCGGGCAAGGACGCAGGGGGACCGACCACGGACGAAAAGTAATGGACAGCAGCGGAGCGTCGTTTGCACAGGTACTGGAGGGAGCACGGGAGCGCGTTCGTTTCTCGCAGCACGCAGAAGAGCGGCTGCAGCGACGCGGTGTCATGCTCACACACACGGAGCTCGAGAAGCTCGGCTCTACCATTGACCGTATGCGGGAGAAGGGCGCAAGGGAAGCCCTGATCTACATGAAGGACAGTACGGCGATGGTCGTCTCTGTGACGAACCGCACCGTGATCACGGCACTTGACGACGTGACCGCGGCAGACAGCATTTTTACGAACATTGACAGTGCAGCCATTATCTGAGAAAAGCCGGACCTACGGGAGGCTTTTGACCGCGCGCGACTGGTGCGGTCAGAGATGCAGGACATTGTCCTGCCAAATGGGGGACACAGGAAAACGCTCTGCGGAGAGCTGTGCCCCGACAGAAATGGCTTTCCTTTGCGCTGTCATACATGGCAAAGGAGAGATTCATTATGATGCGTTCCATGTTCTCGGGCGTTTCGGGACTCAAGGGTCACCAGACCCGCATGGATGTCGTCGGCAACAACATTGCAAACGTCAACACTACGGGATTCAAGGCAAGCCGCGTTACCTTTGCGGATATGATCTCGCAGAACCTCTCGGGTGCAGCTGCCCCGAACGGTACGCTCGGCGGCGTGAACCCGAAGCAGATCGGTCTCGGCATGAGTGTCGCGAGCACCGACCTCATCTATACCAATGGTTCTGTCCAGCAGACAGGAAAAAACACCGATGTCGCCATCTCGCGCGGCAACGGACTCTTTGTCGTCTCGAAGGGCGATCAGAAATACTATACGCGCAACGGCGCGTTCGAGTTCGATGCGCAGGGCAACCTCACGATCCCGAGCACAGGTCTCTATGTGCAGGGCTATATGGCGAACGGCGGCGAGGTGACCCCCTCGGGGGAAAACACGACGAAGATCCAGATCCCTGCGGGCAAGTCGATGGAGGCAACGTCCACGATCTCGGCATCCTATACGAAGAACCTCAATGCAACCACGCCGGGCTATGATGTCGCGAACGTTCTCGTGAAGTATGCAGACGGTACGTCCGGTACGACGAACAGCTATACGCCGACGGAAACAGGTAAGCTTGTCCTCACGATGAGCACGGGCAGGAAGATCTATCTGGATTCGTCCGCTCCGGCACAGACGGTCGGCTCCGCTGCAACGGGTACGCTCTATTCCTCTACGATTTCCAATGTCACTGCGACCACGACGGGCAAGGTGGACGCGGAGCTCAGCCTCGACCCCAACAACTCGTCCAGTCCGAAGGCAATCTCAGGCGTGACCGTTCCTGTTGTACGTACGGGTACAACGGCGTTTGACTCCGGCACCTATGCGTACGGAGATGCTTACAACATCAGCGGAAAGATCACGGGCATTGTCAGCTCACCGCCCTCCGATGTCAAGCTGACGCTGGATGCAAACAATACGATCAGCCCGGGCACGGTGGTCACGGTAACCGTTCCGAAGCCGACAAGCTTTACCTACAAGATCGGCGATACCTATACGGGGCAGCTCAAGATCACGAGTCTCACGCCGCAGGCGGGTGCGACCGTGACGACGGCGGACGGCAACAGCGCGGTGCTCTCTGCCGCGCTGGGGACACCCATTACGAGTGCTGCGGCGACGTATGCGCACACGGGCAACGCTGCGGATGGAACAATCACGGCGATTACGCGTGAGTCCACCTACGAGTACGGCGGCAAGAAGGTCTCCACAATCTCACTGAACACGAAGACGGGCACGTCCATCGGCGGTCTGATCGGCAAGGAGTACAACCGCAACGATACATTCTATCCGTCCGTGACGACGCTCGTCACCGTCTATGACTCGCTCGGCGCAGCGCACTCCATCCCCGTGGTCTTTACCAAGGCGAGCAACAACAAGTGGACGATGTCGCTTGGCACGGGTGGCGACACGTACAGCATCACGGAGAAGGACGGCACGACGACGAACGTGACGCTCACAAAGAGCGATCTCCTCTTCGATACGACGGGTGGCTATATCAGCGGCTCTGCATCGTTGAACCTTACCTATGGGAACGGTGCGGCACAGCAGCAGGTCAGCATGAACCTTGCAGCGGTCACGCAGTATGCGGGGACATCCACGGTCTCGGCGACCTCGGACGGCAATGCGGCGGGTACGCTCTCGAGTGTCTCCATCGATAGCTCGGGTGTCATCACGGGCACGTATACGAACAACGTACGCCGCGTCGAGGCGCAGATTGCGATGGCACAGTTCAACAACCCCTCGGGTCTGACGAAGATGGGCGGCAATCTCTATCAGGAGTCGAACAACTCCGGGACGCGCACCGTCAGCGGCGCATCCGACATTGGCACGGAGCTGACCACCTCCGCACTCGAGATGTCGAACGTCGACATTGCCGACCAGTTCTCGGACATGATCATCACGCAGCGCGGCTTCCAGTCGAACTCCAAGATCATCACCGTCTCGGATGAGATGCTTGAGACACTGATCAACATGAAGCGGTAGACGCTCCTACAGTAAAAGAAAAGCAGCTGCACATTGTTTTGTGCGGTTGCTTTTTTTGTATGTTGCCATAAGTATAGTTTACATTTATGCATAGAAGGCTTTACTCATAATGTATTCATGATGTATAATGACCGAAGTTGTGTTATACCTATATAGAAATGGGGGAATCATACTTTATGGAAATGCTGTTGGGCTTTATCGTCCTCCTGGTCTGCCTGATTGTCGGCGTGCGGCACGGCGGACTCGGACTCGCGGTCATCAGCGGGTTCGGTCTCATAATCTATACGTTCGGCTTTGGCTATCAGCCGGGCAAGCCGCCGGTCGATGTCATGCTCATCATCCTCGCGGTGGTGACATGTGCGGGCTTCCTGCAGACATCGGGCGGCCTTACGGTCATGCTCAAGTATGCGGAGAAGTTCCTGCGCAACAACCCGAAGCATGTCACGATCCTCGCACCGCTGACGACGTGGTTCCTCACGGTGCTCTGCGGTACGGGTCATGTCGTCTACACGATGTTTCCAATCATCTACGATATCGCGATCAAGCAGGGCATCCGTCCCGAGCGTCCGATGGCGGTCTCGTCCGTCGCCTCACAGATGGGCATCTGTGCCTCGCCGGTGTCGGTCGCAGTCGTTTCTATGGTTGCGTTCCTCTCTGCCTCGGGGCATGAGTTCACTGTGTTCCAAGTGCTGTCTGTGTCGATTCCGGCGACAGGACTTGGCGTGTTCTTTGCGGCACTTTGGAGCTATCGCCGCGGTAAGGATCTCGAGCAGGATGAGCGCTTCCAGGAGTTCATCCGCGACCCCGAGAACAAGAAGTATGTCTACGGCGATGCAGAGAGCTTGATGGACAAGGAACTGCCGACGGAGTACTACCGTGCCATGTTCATCTTCTTCGCGGGCATCATTGCGATTGCGGTGCTCGGCAATTTCCCCGAACTGCTGCCAAAGTTCCCGCCGAAGCCGGATGAGGCACCGAAGGCGATCTCGATGGTTGTCGTCATTCAGATGGTCATGCTGCTTGTGGGGGCGACGATCCTTCTCTCCTGCAAGGTCAAGGCGAAGGATGTCGGCAACTCACAGGTGTTCCGCTCGGGCGTCGTGGCACTTGTCTCGGTCTACGGCGTTGCGTGGATGGCGGATACGTACTTTATGAATCACATCGCATTCCTCAAGGAGTTCCTCGGCTCTGCGGTGCAAACCTATCCGTGGGCGTATGCCGTCCTCGCGTTCCTCACGTCGAAGCTCGTGAACTCGCAGGGTGCGGCGATTGCGATTGTCGTGCCGATGGCGATCAACGTGGGCATGGATCCGATCCTCGTGCTCTCGTTCATCTCGGCATGCTACGGTTACTTCTTCCTGCCGACGTATCCGTCCGACCTCGCGTGCATCGGCTTTGACCGCTCGGGCACGACGCGCATCGGCAAGTATATCCTGAATCACTCGTTCATGATTCCGGGGCTCATCGGTGTCAGCTCGGGCTGCTGCGTTGGCTACGTTGTCGCACATCTGATTTTCTGAGCGATTCCTATGAAAAAAGGATTGCTGCAAAATGCGGCAATCCTTTTTGTGTTCTCAGAGAATCGTGTGATCGGGTTGGTGACTGAGGATGTCCTTGCTGAATTCGATGAAGGACTGGGCGGCGCGTGAGATGTAGCGGTCGCGCTTCCACGCGAGCCCGACATCGACGTAGACGGGGGTCGCAAGGGGAATCGCGCGGATGCCCGGTGTGTCGCGCACAATCATATCGAGCAGGAAGGCGATGCCGACGCCGCTCGCGACGAGCCCCATGATGGTGACGACCTGATTCGACTCGAGCACGATGTTCGGCGTGACACTTGCCGTCTTCATCTTTTGCAGCATCGTCTGCCGCAGGAACGAGCCCTCCTTGAGCATGATGAGGCTGTGCTCCTCAACGTCCTGCAAGGTGATCGCTTTGCGTGCGGTAAGCTCGCTGTCCTCGGGGACGCAGCAGACGATCTGACTGCGTGCCATCGGGAGCAGCTGCAGGTTCGGCGATGTGTCGGGGATGATGATGATGCCGAAGTCCAGCTCGTCGCGCTCGAGCTGCTCGCGGATGGCAACGGAACCTTCCTCGTGCAGATAGACATCGAGGTGTGAGTAGCGCCGCTGAAAGCTCGAGAAGATTTTCGGAAAGAGGTATGCGCCCATCATTGGCGGGATGCCGATCTTGATCGTGCCCTTCTGCAGCTGCTTGTAGTCGTTGACCTCGAGCACAGCATCCTGTATGTTGCGCAGCGCGACCTCGACGCGTCCGAGGAAGACTGCGCCCTCGGGCGTGAGTGAGAGCTGCTTTTGACTGCGGTCGAAGAGCTGTATGCCGAGCTCGGCTTCGAGTTTTTTGATTGCAACGGTGATATTCGGCTGGGAGACGCGGAGGCGTTCGGCGGCGCGCGTGATGTTCTTCAGACGGCTCGCCATTTGGAAATATTCCAACTGCCGTAGTTCCATGTGACCATCCTCCTAATAATTTTTCTTTATGCGCTTCCTATTATATCATATTTTCAATGAATGTATGATAGGATAATATAAATTTATTGAAAAAATTTCTTTAACTTTTTCTGAGTTTTTTTCAAAAAGAGGTAGGATTTTTCGGGGAGTTATGGAATACTATAGGAAGATGTGGACGTGTATCTGATGGATCAGATATCTATGCGTCTGCTCATCGAGAGAAATGGAATGGGGGCTTTTGCTTTGGAAAAATCAACGGTCATCGGGATTATCATGGGGCTCGTCTCGGTCTTTGTTGGTATGATCTTGAAGGGGGCACCGCTGACGGCGCTCAATAACCCGGCGGCGTTCCTCATCATCATTGGCGGTACGTTCTCGTGCTTGTTCATTGGATTTCGCATGGAGCAGTTGGGAAATTTTTTCAACCTCATCAAGAAGACATGCCAAGTTCCCAAATTGCAGGAAAAGGGACAGCTCGTACAGCAGTTCATCGAACTGTCGCAGATTGCACGCCGTGAGGGTATCCTCGCGCTTGAGAGCAAGGCACAGGAGATCCAGGATCCGTTCTTCCGCACGGGTCTTGGCATGGTCATCGACGGTATGGATCCGGACTTCGTCGGCGATGTTCTGGATGCCGAGCTGGCGATCATGCAGGAACGTCATGCCGAGGGACGTTCGATGTTCACACAGGCCGGTACGTACGCGCCGACGCTCGGCGTTCTGGGCGCCGTTGTCGGTCTGATCGCGGCACTCGGCAACCTGAACGATATCGACAAGCTCGGTCACTCGATTGCAGCGGCGTTCGTTGCGACAATTCTCGGTATCTTTACGGGATATGTCCTGTGGCATCCGTTCGCGAACAAACTCAAGATTATATCGGAGCACGAGGTCAGCCAGAAGCGCATGATTATCGAGGGAATTCTCTCTCTCCAGGCGGGGGATTCCCCGACGGCGATTGAGGCGAAGCTTATGGTCTTCATCCCGCAGACGGAGCGTGAGGCGCTGAAGGGAGAGGGCTGATATGGCGAGAAAGAAGCGTGGGAAGCCCCATGACGAGGAACTCAACGAGGCTTGGCTTCTGCCCTATTCGGATCTGATGACGCTGTTGCTCGCGCTCTTCATCGCTCTCTTTGCGATGTCGCAGACGGATGCCTCGAAGATGCAGGCGCTTGCACAGGCGTTTACGGCGGCGTTCAATATGGGCGGTCCGTCGTTCTTCTCGGGCATGGGACCCTCGACCTCTATGAACTCTGCGACAACGCAGGGACAGGACAATGCAAACAGTGCCTATATGCAGGAGAATCAAAATCTGCGTGAGGCGCAGGAGAAGATCGAGCAGTATATCAAGGAGAATAATCTCCAGGATCAGGTGAGCACGGAGCTGTCCGAGGAGGGACTGATGATTCGCCTGAAGGAGAAGGCGCTCTTCGCCTCCGGCTCAGCTGCCCTTGAGGGGCAGGCGGAGCAGATTGTACCTGTGATTGCGAGTCTCCTCGCGTCGCTCCCCGAGCGCGTGACGATCTCCGGACATACGGATAATGTGCCGATCTCTACGGCGCAGTTCCCATCGAACTGGGAGCTGAGTTCCGCACGTGCGGTGAGTCTTATGCGTGGTCTGATGGGGGCGCAGCCGTCACTGAACCCCGCGCGGTTCAGTGCGCTAGGCTACAGTGAGTATCGTCCGATTGCATCGAATGATACGGCGGAGGGGCGCGCGCAGAATCGCCGCGTCGAGGTGTTCATTGCGCGCAGTATGCGCTTTAGTCAGGAGGACTCGATCAGCGCATCGGATGGGAAGGTAAAGACGAGTGCAAATGCGCCGTCGAATGCAATGCCGACGGCGACAGGGCAGACATCTCCTGCGGGTACGGCACCGATGGGTGCGGAACAGCGTCCTGCGCCAAGCACGCCGGGGCTGGTACCGACACCGTTGCAACACTGAGCATAGGGAAAAGGATTTGAAAGGGGCTATTGCGGGCGCAATGGCTCCTTTTTATATCATCAGGCGGAGGGCGTATGATTCTGGGCATCGGCAGCGACATTATCCATATTCCGCGCGTCGCGCGTGCGATTGAGACCCCGCGCTTTCTCGAACGCGTCTATACGGCACAGGAACGCGCCTACGCTGCATCACGGGGCAAGGGTATGGCGGCAAGTCTTGCCGCGCGATTTGCGGGCAAGGAGGCCGTGCTCAAGGCGTTTGGCACGGGGCTACGCGATGGGCAGATGCAGGATGTGGAGATCCTGCCTGATGCACTCGGTGCACCCACTGTGCACCTCAGTGGACATTTTGCGCGTCTTGCGGCAGATATGGGCGTAAAGCACGTGTGGATCACGCTCTCTCATGAGCGCGACTACGCGACGGCATATTGTATATTGGAGGGTCAGCGATGAATGTATCGTTTGCAGCGGATATGCGCCGAATTGATGAGGCTGTGGTCAAGGACTACGGTCTGCCCGCCATTGCTCTGATGGAGAATGCGGGGCGTCGGACGGCGGAGGAGGCTGCCGCGATGATTGGCGGCGCAGAGGACAAGGCGTTCGTTGTTTTTGCGGGTGGCGGGAACAACGGTGGTGATGCCTTTGCTGCAGCGCGCCATCTCATGAATATGGGCGCGCGTGTGAAGCTGTTCTTCACGGGAGAGGAGGGACGCATGGGGGAGGCGGCGCGCGCGATGCACGATGCACTGCGCGCAATGGGTGTGGAGATCCGTCCGCTTGCAAGTGATCGGGACTGGGATCGGCTGCGCGTCTCGCTGCGCTTTGCCGATGCCATTGTGGACGGTATCCTCGGGACGGGGGTACGTGGTGAGCTGCGTGCGCCCGCCCTGCGCCTGATCGAGGAGATCAACGCGGCGGCAAAGCCCTTGATGGCGATTGATGTGCCGAGTGGGGTGGAGGCGGACACGGGGCGGATCGCGTCTGCTGCCGTGCGCGCGACGCGGACGCTCGCGCTCGGGCTGCCGAAGGTGGGGCATCTCCTCGGCGCAGGGGCGAATGCGGCGGGGGAGCTGCTTGTTGACGATATCGGAATTCCTCATGCGCTCCTCGAAGGGGAGGAGCTGCGTCAGTCGCTTATCACGCGCGAGACGGCGGCGAAGCTCCTGCCCGCGCGTGCGCGCGATGCGCATAAGGGCAGCTGTGGGCGCATCCTCGTCGTCGCCGGCTCGCTTGGCATGACGGGGGCAGCGGCGCTTGCGGCGGAGGCAGCGCTCAGGATCGGCGCGGGTCTCGTGACGCTCGCCGTGCCCGAGCGCATCTATCCCGTGCTCGCGGCGAAGCTGACGGAGGCGATGGTCGTGCCCATCCCCGACGATGGGACGGGATATTTCGGCGGGATGAAGGCGCTTGAGGCAGGACTTGCGCTCGCACAGAAAATGGACGCGGTGCTCGTGGGACCGGGGCTTGGACGCAAGCCGGAGACGAGCGAATTCGTCCGTCTCTTCGCCGCCGATGTGAAGGCACCGCTCGTCATGGATGCGGATGCGATTGCGGCGTTCACGGGGCATCTCGACGCGCTGCGCGATCTGCCGCAGGTGCCGATCCTGACGCCGCATCTTGGGGAGTTCGCAACGCTCCTCGGCAAGGAAATGGATGTGATTGAGGATGATCTGCTCGGCGTGGCACGCGAGGCGGCACGCGCGCAGCAGGCGGTCTTTGTCGTGAAGAGTGCGTGTACGATCGTGGTCTATCCCGATGGGGATGCGTTCTTTACGACGGTCGGCAATGCGGGGATGGCGACGGCGGGCGCGGGCGATGTGCTCGCGGGCACGATTGTGGGGCTGATGCGTCAGATGGAAAGCGGGATGACGCCGCTTGTCGGCGTGTATGCGCACGGACGCGCGGGTGACCTCGCGTACGAGCGCAGCGGCAATGGGCTTGTGGCGGGCGATATTCTGGAGCTTCTGCCGCGCGCGCTGAAGGAACTGACGAATACAACAGTATAAGTTTACGGTGCAAGTCCCACGCGAACGCTTAGTTGCGCAATCGACCGCGTGCTTGTATGCTTAAATACCGGCGGAATTCTTAAACGCGCTGCGCTTGAACGAAAGAAATCCGCCGGGGCATACCGCACGAGCGGTCAACGTCATCCAATCACACTTCGCTAACGCTCGTGCTCTTGGGACGTTTTCCCATACGACCTGTTTCCCAATCAGCTACGTCTTATGGACTTGCTTCTTGGACAGGTCAGTATTTCCTCGATTGCTCCACTAGGGTTCGCTTAGGGACTTTGCCTCGTACTGTGGCATTACATCGTTGACAAGTGTGCTCCATCGTACTATGATAGGACTACATTTTTTGTAGGAAAGAGGGCTTGGATTATGGCAAGAGTGGATATTGACTGGGGAAATCTGGGGTTTGGCTATCGCGCGCTGCCCGAGCGCTATGTGTCGAACTATGCAGACGGCGCGTGGGATGCGGGCGGGCTGACGTCCGATGCGACGGTTGTGCTCAGCGAGTGTGCGGGTATTCTGCACTACTGTCAGGAGGTCTTTGAGGGACTGAAGGCGTACGAAACGGCAGACGGTCATATTGTGACGTTCCGACCTGATCTCAACGCAGAGCGCATGTATCATTCGGCGGCGTATCTTGAGATGCCGTCGTTCCCCGAGGAGCGCTTTCTCGAGGCGGTGGAAGCGGTGGTTGCGGCGAATCGCGACTATGTGCCGCCCTACGGTTCGGATGCCTCGCTCTATCTGCGCCCTCTCATCTTTGCAACGGGTGAGGTGATCGGCGTGAAGCCGGCGGATGCGTACCAGTTCCGCCTCTTTGCAACGCCCGTGGGACCTTATTTCAAGGGGGGCGCGAAGCCTGTGCGGCTCTGCGTGAGCGACTTTGACCGTGCGGCTCCGCACG
>ERZ772960.2805-NODE-2805-length-12277-cov-3.142775_pt1 | contig 12277 bp, 16 predicted proteins | sample MGYA00580678_ERZ772960 | MGnify/ENA primary metagenome ERZ772960 (study PRJEB29015, sample SAMEA2737930) | human oral metagenome | biome: human oral; feature: human-associated habitat; material: dental | place: China | collected 2059 ...
CATTGATTTTACTGTATTATTTACTATTTTTTTTAAAGTCATTAACAAATTATCCGCCATACAATCACCACCTTTTTTTAAAAATCACTAAACCTGTATGCACGCGTAAATTTCCTTGAAGGACAAGTCTGTGACCTAGGCGGTGTAGACTCAACTGCTCTACCATTACCCAGATATAGCCCTAGATGTCCCCTCATCCAAAGGACATCTCCTCTTTTTGCATTGGCTATTGGTATATATTTTAACCCATAACTGCCTGGGTTAGCGTCTATTGAAGCTGTTGTCCACGCATTTGCTGGTCGCTTGTTCAGTTTACCTGCGTCTGCATATGCGTAGTAGACCATTGCTGAACAGTCAAAATGAGTAGGATTGCCGTTTTTATATTTATAACTATTTCTTAACTTATCCGCCTGGGAATACGGCGTTCCTAGTCTGTCCATGCAGAATTTTATGGCGTGTTCTATGATTGCATTTGCGTCTGTAGGGTTTTCATAGTTTCCTATACTACTCATAGACCTAACACTCATATTTTGCCTACCTTCTTCCATGCTAGATACACCACTACCTAAAAGTCCTTCATTCCAGGTAACGCCTGTATTTTGCTTATAGAAGCTCTTCAGACTGTTAATATATCCGGTTGAGTCATTCTCATATGGTGGTGCGTAAGTCATTATGATATCTCGTATAGTCCTCTTACCACTTCTTATATAGTGTTTAGCTAGAAGGTAGAATTGATATTCGACTCCTGCATCTACACTAGGGAATTTCACATAATATCTATCACCCATCCATATTTTTCCATAGTGTTGGTAAGCATAGTTATCCTTTCTGTTTGAATAAGTTATCCCGCCAAAGTTATTACCTTTTAAGGCTAACCCACTATTCATACTTGGTCTAGATTCTATCCTTATCATCATAGCTACGAGCATAGGATTTACGCCAAAGGCATTACCTAGCTGTACGAACTTTTCACCCATTCCAGCAAGTGGTCCTTTTAGAACTTTATTCATCATGGCAGCAGTTACACCATGGCCCCAGTCTTTTGCACCAATCCTGGACACATTTGACTGTTTACCACTTCTGCTATTCGTCGCTTGGTCTGAAGTAACACCTCTGGTTGATACAAACTCACCACCGATTAATTCTAGATCCATTGAATATAAGCCATCCTCTATCTTATGAGTAACTGCGTCAACCACCATGTTGTTTGAAATTACCATGTCCCCTAAGTCAAGGTTGACCATTATTACGGCCCCAGCAACAACCTCATTAGCACCCATGGCATTTTTTATTTTAAGAGTCTTTGTCTTAGAATTATACATTTTAAGTAGTTGAGTTCCTACAGTTACGGCACTAAAGCTACTGTTGGCCTTTTCAGTTAACTGTAGCATTCCCCACTTTGCTATACTCTTTTCATCTTTCCAGGTTTGATATACAGTAGCCCCATCTTTTTGAGACTTATACCCTACCCTTATAACGTTGTAGGTTTGCTTATCTATGGTTGATTCATAGTCAAAATCCCCAATAACGCTAGCGTCAATAATTACATTCCTATACATGTGTTTTAGTGGGCATAAGGTTAGCTTACCAAAGTTATCATATAATATAAATATCTCACCAGTTGCCTCTGTAGTCTTTTCTATGGCCGTCATGATCATATCAAAGTAGGTTGAATTTTCCTTGGTGATAGATGGTATTTTATACTTACTATCCCTGATAGCACCCTTATTCAACCTTCTATCATTGGCTATCATGGTAACTATTTCACCAACAGACTTATTTACAAATATTGCACTTTCCTTAGCCTTCAAATACCTAAGCTGATCATAACAAGTAATTTTAACTACTCTATCTTTACTTCTTGATAGGGTGAATATAAAACCATAAAACATCCAGGTTTTAGAAATTCTGACCCTTACTGTGTCACCCTCTTCAAATTGAATTTCTCCATCTTCTTCCTGAATAACACTAAAAGTGCATTTTCCTGCAGAGCCTTTGCGCTCTAAGGATATTTCAAGCCCATTAGTGATAGGGACCTTATATACACTGTCCCCATGCGTGATATATACATCACAGTTGTAGGTGTGCATATCTCTATTTTCTATTGTCATATGCCACCTACTTTCCGTAATTTGCTATTACTTTTACATATTTTCCATTGCCACTTATCCAACCCCAACCATTATCACCTTTTGAGTGCTTGACCTTATACCAGTCCTGCCCGTTGTGTTTATAGACACCATAAACACAAGGCTTCTCTCCAGACCTGAATATCGCAACTTTTCTGTTGTGTGTCCCTGCCCCTGATCTAATATTTAGGTCAGATTTTATTTCCACTCTCTTTAAGACTGCAATAGTCTTAGAATTAGATTTGCTGCCTTTTTGCGTCTTTTTTTCAGCAGGCCTAGGATATTGGTCAGCCTGATTAAGTAGGTGCTTAGTCCTGTAAGGCCTAAACTGTTTCAATGTCAAACTTACTGTTATATCGCTGTTATTCTCTGAATCTTCGTCTATGTCATAATTTTCTACTGTTACTTTCGCTTCAAGTGGAAACCTAGTTTTTCTTCCCTGCTTTCTTATCACCCTAAACGTTATGACTTTCTTATTTGCCTTAGCATTTTCTAAAAAATCTAGAATTTCCTTAGGGCTATGATTAGATGCCCTATATTTTATACTATTTATGCCATGGACCAATTCAAACTCAAATGAATACTCAGTAAGTTTTGGAAACTTAATAAGATTTATTTCGCCCGAGTTTGCTAGTTCCATTGTTTTATTATTTCCGCCTATTTTAGTAGATAATTTGCTAGGGGTGATTGGCAATAGCATATTATCTAAATAGAATAAATACATTTACATCCCCCCTATACTGCATAATATCCATCTACTTGACGTTCTAGCTGGCTTGTTAATTCGTCATTAAGCTTATCTACAAAACCATCTAGATCCTCAGCCTGTGGATTGTTTATTGTATTTTCTATATTTATTTCAGCTGTTGTAAATCGATTAATAGCCTGTCTTTCGGCTAACTCTCTCATATATCTAATGTCATCAAGGAACTTTTCTGTATTTTCAGCAGTTTTCTTAGTATTCCCCGCTGTAGCCCTCTGAGCCTTATTACCACCGGGAGAAAGACCTGAAGGTGTAGACCCATTCATAAAGTCACTTAATCCCTTTTGTTTATCTGGCTTAAATTTATCTTTATCAAATAGTCCACCAACCTTATCCTTTACCTTCTTTGAGAAGTTAGCCCCCATATCATAGCCCTTATTAGCCCAATCCATAGGGTTTGTATATTTCAGATTAGGTGCTAATACCTTATAATCTTTAGGTTTAGACTCTTCTAACCACTTATCAAGCCCAGCCTCTAAATTACTTATAGTGTGGGTAATTGATGTAGTGTGTCCAATCGTTCCAATCTTACCTATGTTTACACCAGGTATCATGTTTAGGGCATCTATTATCCAGTTGATAGCACTGATAGCCATATTGGCCCCGTCTACCATAGCATTTGCTATGTTAGTTGCAACACTATCAAATGAACTTGTAATACTCTTTGCTACCCCAAGTGCATTCTTTGCTAAGTTTACAAACAATCTCTGCACTGAATAAATTGGATGGTTAAAGACATTAGCCACGAATTCAGCTACTATCCCTACATGGTTGGCTATGTTCTTCATGATATTAAATACAAGAGCACCTAAGAAGCCAAAAGCACCGCATATTAATCCAACCCCTGATACATGGGCTCCTGTTACGTGGTTATATACACCGATAAGCGCAAAATAGGCTGCAATTACGGCTATTATTGCTATTACTATCCATGTTAGTGGACAAGCAAGTAATGCAGCATTAAGGCCGTCTTGTGCAATTATTAAGGCGATAGTTGCAGCAGTTAATGCCCAATCAGCGACTGTTGCAGCAACTTTAGCTGCAGTATCAGCTATCCATCTAATGGCTGATATTAAAAGTTCTGCATTAAGCACCGCATAAATTGCCACCAATCCAAGAATTATAGGTCCCAACCATTGCATGTTATCCCCCACAAAGGTTATGGCCCCATTGATGGCGTCAAACATTGTAGCACCTACCTGTCCTAATAGGGCAAATGCAGCAATAGAACTATTAACAAAGTTTATGATATATGGATTATTGGCCAGTCGGTTAAGAGCTTCGAACATTGGTGCCATTCCCATAACAAAGTTATTCTTGATTTTATTCCATATTTCACCAAAGGTCATAGGCATGGTGTTAAACCTACCCTCTATATCACCGGCTGCGTTAAACATAGCCCTTTTAATGACATCTGCAGTTATAAGCCCATCAGACGACGCCTTTTTCATGTCAATGCCATTTAATTCCTTCTTGATAGCCTGCGCAAGCATTGGTGCATTTTCCAAAATACTTTTAAATTCATCTCCCTGTAGCCTTCCAGAAGCCATTGCTTGTGTTAACTGATACATTGCTGCTTTTTGTTCTTGAAGACCTGTTGCACCAACCTTAAAAGACTTCTGCATTAATTCGGTAAACTTTATAAGCTCTGCATTTGAACTGAAGGCGTCTTTTGCAAGAATTCCTAACTTAGTGACTGTCTGTGCCATATCTGTATATGCACCTCTAGACTTGTTAGCTGAGTCGTATATCATTAGATTAAGTTGATGGTTACTTTGCAATCCATCATTTATCATTCCTATACGAGCCTGTGTGTTCACATATACATCAGAAAGGTCCATTGCTTTTTTTAAAGCTTGAAGTCCTAAGTATGCACCCACCAGTGATTTTGCTTTATTTGCTAGATTCTCCATTAGTCCAGCACCCTCTGAGACTGAACTATTTAGGGCTATTTGCTTGTTGTTGGCTTGTCCTATACTATTAGTTACGTTATACGATACAGGCTTACTTACAGTCTCTGTGAACTTGCTATAGGCATTAGTCAATTCTACAACATGTCTTGTCATATCTGAAAAAGGGGATGACAGACCATCTGAAACACTTACTGGTAATCCAATTCCTGACATAATTTACCCCCTTTCTATCTTTCTAGTTTTTTGGCTTGTCTTTTCTCTTCCTTAATTCTGATATTTATGGAAGCTATTACGAAAGCTTTAAATTCTTCATTATCCATCATTTCTAAGATTTGAGGGAGTGTCCAGTGAAATTCGTGTAAGCAGTAATACACGATATTAGCATCACCGTCATTTCCCTCTATTAGTTTTTTGCTTCTTCAATTTTTTCCTCAAGTGACTTAATGCCATTTATGTCCTGGATAGCTTCCTGAAGCTTTCTATTTTCACCAAGTAATAACATTGCATTTAACAGGTCTATTTCATTTTGTACGCCATAGAAGTCCTGAAGTTCAACATCCTTAAGGTCTGGATATACAACACAAGCTACGGTTATTTCGTTTTCGTACCTTTCGGTATCAAACTCAACTTTTCCGTTCTTGTCTATTTTTCTGCAATTTTTACTAAGAAGCTTTTCCATAGCAGTTGGCATTGGTCTTAGTTTGAACTTGATAGGCTCTCCATTTTCATCTGTAAACCTATCTGATATTACATATTCTCTTTCAAGATTTTCTAAGTCTCTTCTCATAAATGCTGCAAATTTACTCATTTTATTATCTCCTTATTGTTCAAATTAAAAAGGGACTGAGTTATTACTCAATCCCACTTACTCTTTATATCTATGCAGTTGGAAAATCAACAAACTTATCGTTAAACTCAAAGCCATTAAATGTTCCAGATATATCTTCCTCTAGTACTTCAGCTTCAACATCAATAAGGGCAAGGATCATCTCCTCTATAACACAATCCTTAAATGTTACTGATTGTCTACCTATAGTCTTTACTGAACTAGGGTCCTCATTTATCACCTGGATAGAAAATGTAGGCATTTCCCCGCTTTCTGCATATGTTCTTGCTAACTCTCTAAATGTTGACTGGTTGTAATAAAAACTTGCTTCTAGTGTTCCTTCCCAACCTGTACTTCTTACCTGCTTACCTGATAAGCCTAATACGCCTTTTTTAGTAGTGTTAGTTTTAAATTTTGCTTTAAATTTCGACAGTGAGGCTAAAGTATATCTTCTGCCATTTATCTCAGCAAAAACAGCCCCCTGACTTCCTGACACTGTTTCGTTTGTTAGATTCAGTTTTCTAATTGTTTTTTCCATTTCCTACCACCTTACTTTCTTACATAATTAGTCATGTATAGTTGTCTGAAGCATTCTGCTGGTGTTACATGTGAGTCAACCTTAACGGCTCCTCTTACATCTTCATCATTGATTTCAACGATTTCAATGCTTGCCTTATCATAATCTTTAAGGGCTCCCTCTTTCAAGAATTCCTCTCTAACATCAATGATTTTATTCAAGTAAGATTCTTTGCCAGCAGTATCAATATTAACCTTTCCGACATACATCTCGTTGAATACCCTTGCGTCTGCAATAGCTAAAGCGTCTAGAATTCTAACAACCTGGTTGTCCTTGAATTCAGCCCCTTTAGTGCTAGTAGTAGTAATAAGACCGTTGATATCTTCTAATACCCTGACAGTATCTCCAACACTGTGATATACAAATTTACCAGCTTTTTTCAGCTTAGTTAACTCTGCCTGAGCAAAATCTGTTATCACTTCATATTCACCAGTATATTGTCTGTTTAGATTAGACTTTCCTAATTTAGCATTTGCATATATTGCTGCAGTAAATGGAATTAATTCATTACCCTTTACTGTACCAGCCTTTACTTTATTTTTCACAACAACTAAGCCTTCATAGTCATATATCTGTGAGTCCCCACCAATATCAGAGGCCTCACACATCACTGTTGCGAATTTAAGACCTATATCATCTCTCATTCTCTTAGTGTATGCTATGTAAAGCTTCTGTAATTCCTTAGTAGTTGCCATACAAGCTATTGAGTTGAAAGTCATTGTTTCAATCTTAGTCAAAAATGCCTGGTGATCTCCATTTGTTACAGTGCCATCTACCCCACCGGCTAGCTTTTCGCCTGCTTTTTCAGCAAGTTCAACATTCTTGAATGTAACGAATGCGTTTGGTTGTAACTCTCCAGCATTTGCAACTGTCTGCTTGTCTACTTCAATAAAATCTATCATAGTTATAACATCCTTCTTGCTAGGATTATCTAGATTTTTTTGAATTTTTATCACAATATCATTCCCCCTACTACCACCTTTTCTAGCAGTAGCTATGGAATTACTGGCCTTTGTTGTGTTGTTCAATATATAAATATGGACCAATTTAGAGTTTTCAAATAACTCCCTAAGGCCCTTTAACCTATCGTTAAATAGTTCATATCCCAAATAGGTTAAACTTTCTTCCCTAAATTCTTTAGGGGTAAGTGTTAAAACCTCTCCAGCATTTCCCCAGGAATGTTCTATGGCTATTGCCACTATCCCATTGGCCCCAGTTAATGATAAGCTTCTTGCAGCGCTTACACTGTTAATATAAGCACCTGGCAACATCTTATCTGTAGTAGTAAATGTACCGCCACCTAATGCCATTGTTACACCTCTCTTTCCATGTACTCTTCTATCATCTTATCTACTTCATCTGCAGTATATTCCTTGTCAGGATCAAGTAGAACATCTATTATGTCTTGCTTGTAGTGATATCTCTCAGAGTTTAAAAACTGTTCTTTTGTAAAAGTGGCCTGTTCTATACCCTGAGTTTCTTCATCTTTCTTTTTAGCCATTAATATCTATCCTTTCTTTCAAACTTGCCATCTTAGACACTTTTTCAACCTCATAGAATGCTAGTACTGGATATTCCACAAAAAAGTGAAGCTTATTATCTTTAACCTCATATTCAATGTCAAATCCATGAATTAATGCTTCTCCTATCTGTATATCCTCTAGAACTGTTGATAATTTGTCACCCATGGTATTTAAATCGTCATTACCTAGGTTATTGTTAAAATACATAACATCAAATTTGTATCTTTTACCTCTTTCAGGACCTAACTTGTTTTTATTTGTGGAATTTATCAGGGAAATATAAAAGCAAGGCTCACTAAAACCCTGCTCAATATTTTCTGAATATATATTTGGTACGCTCTCCGGGAAGTATTCTAAAAGCCTTTTAGAGATGGCATCTATCAAGTCATTAAACATGTATATTCTCCTTTAAGAATTTTTCTAAATTTCTTCTTGCAATGCTTGGGTATCTAGCTTTCACATCAGCTACTGTTTTTCTGCACATAAACTGCCCCTGTACCCACGGGGCCTTTAACCTTACCCCCAATTCAGGAACAAATCTTCCCACCTGTTGCTTGTGTCCATACTCAACATAAGAAGCATAATTCATGCTATTGAATAAAAGTAGCACATAGGCATTGCCTTTTCTTGATATGCTTCTGGTTTGCACATATGCACCAGGTGACATATCAACTCCACCTGTCCAGGCTCTTTTTAAATCTCCTGAAATAACAGGTGTGCGGAAAATAACATTAGACAAAGTGATTCTCGCTAAATCCCTTGTTAAAAATCTCAAGAATTCATCAGTTTTCTTTTTTTCAAGCTGTTTAAATTGTTCTTCAAGCTTTTTCAAAGCCCTCATATCTGCCTTGCCTCTTATGCTGCCCATTAGCTCCACCTATCAAATATTTCTAAGTTTATCTCCTGGTGACTATCATAAACCATAGGAACTGAACTGTTTTTATAAGCTACAGACCTGCCATTCTGGGTTACAACAATTTTGCTATTAGGCTTGATATCAATTTCAGGTGCTAAGAATAACTTTATGTTCTGAACCAATATGCCACCCTCAGCCTGTGTAATCACCTGTGAGCTGTTGTAAGATATTCGGCAAGGGATTGGAGAAACATTCATTTTAAACTCCTCAGAGTTCTTTATACGCCCTGTAGCAGGGTCCTTACTTGTCTCATATTCGTAAATATCACACAATCCTTTATACAAAGACTCAATCGCCTTTCTATGATTCATACAATCACCACCTAAAGTCTCTAAAGCTATACAAGTTATCCATTCCATAATTTAAGCCCTCTTTTATAAATTTAGATAAAAGAACACCTCTATCAAGTGATGTATCATAGCTGATACTAACATCACCCTCTGTTATGGATCTTATTCCTTTTTCTATATTTATGGAATCTGCACCTGAAGTTTGTAACTTAAAATCAAGTATTTTAGTTAGAACACGCCTAATCACGACGTGCTCTAACTCTTTTGGTATTTCTTTTAGGTTACAAAAATTCAAGATATCCTGGATAGTTGATTCTATAGCAAAGGCTAAATAAAAATCATCAGCGCTTAAATTGATGCCAAATGGGTCAATCAATTCAATCACTTTGTTGATAAAATCCTCTCTGGTCATAATATCACCTACTCTGGCTTATTTTCTCCAGGATCATCTGATTCATCCTTTGATTCATCTCCTGCCTTAGCACTTGATTTAGGCTTAGATTTCCCTTTGGGCTTATTCTCAACCTCAGTATTTTCAACCTCAGTATTTTCAACCTCAGTATTTTCAACTTCAACCCCATAGCCGTGTTCTTCAAACCAACTTATAAGGTCTTCATCATCAGTATATCCGACACCATTTACGAATGGTACGGATGCCGATATTCCCGAATAATCTTTATTTGGCGTTAATATCTTAGCCATATACTACACCACCTTTACTTTACTTTTATTTTTCTCATAACTCCTGCAGCCTTTGTTGCCTTTAGGGCTACTGCAGCTATCATTTCAACTTCACCTTCTTTTACAGCTCCTGCAGTTGCAAAATCAGGTAACCAAGTCTTTACTGGTGGCTGTCCTGCCATTGATATTCCGTGGAATCCATCAAGGCCTATTCTTGCTGCATATAGAGATGTTTCGCCAGTAGTCTCAGTCTTTACGACATCATCATTTGTGCCTGGCTTAGATCCAAAGTCTACAAATGGAATACCGCCGTAAGATTCTACCTGGTTACCAAATGAATCCTTAGTCACTTGATACATCCCTGCCCTTCTTGCACATGCTCTAAGCTTAGCGATTAACTTAGTATTACCACCTATAAATGATGGCTTACCATCTAGGGTCATCAAGAACTCGTCTAATGCATCCAAGAACGCCTGGAAATTCTTTGTTACAGCTTCTGATGTAGATAAATCTATAGCGGCCGCTGGCTTATACTCAGTTGATGAACCCTTAAGGGCCTTTTCCAAACCATCAAAAGACTTTGAGTCTACAGCTGAATCACCATTGATTACTGTATCGTTAAATAACGCACCTGCTGCCTTTATCTTCTGGGCCATCTGTAGTGCTACTTCATCAGCTATTCCACCCATGTTAGCAATTACTCTGTCTACCTTGAATCCACCACCAAAGATTTTTAAGTCTGCTGTGAATCTCTGCTTTTCCACTTCAGATGTTGCATATTCCTCATTTACATTTCTGAATCCTGCTGTAGGCTGTGTCTTAAGCCTAGTATAGGCATACGTCAAAGTAGCGCCTCCACCTGTAGCTGATACCACATCATCAAATATTAGGTTATCAAATAACCAAGTTGATTTTCTAAACTCGTCAATTACGCCTAACTGCAAATCGTCCTGCACATTTAGTTTTGCCTGTTCTAATGTTACTGCCATTTACTATTCCTCTCTTTCTACTCTCCGTTTAATTTTAATTTAATTGCGTCTGCAAGTGTCTTAGGCTGTTGTCCACCTATAGGGTCTGTGCCTTCTGTGCCTGTTGGTGTAAAGCCTTTTACTGTAGGCTTTGGCGGTTCCTTGCCTTCTTTTACAAATGCTGTTTCATTTTCTTTCTTGAACTTTTCCATGAACTCATCAGCACCGGTAAACTTACCGTCTTTTAACTCAAATTTCTGTTCTTTGAATTCTGCTATTGTTGCTTTTCTGGCTAGTTCTGATGTAAACTTAGTATCCTTGAAATATTCATTGATTGCATTGTCTGTACACAATCCTTCATACTTATTTTTCCAGTCCTCAGCTTCACTTTTCAGCCCATTAACATCAACTCCATCAAATGCCTTTATCTTATCATTGGCATCCTTAAGCTCTCCCTGTAAATTTCCAAGTTCTGTATCCTTAGCATCAATCTTATCAAGGTACTTCTTTGTTGTTTTTCCATGTTCGGCCATGATTTTATCAATCATTTCATCTTCTAGTTCAAGACCTTTTAAAAACTCTCTTTTCATTTCTGTTACTCCCTTTCGTTTTTATTACGCAGACACGACTGCGAAGGTTTATTTTTTACGACTTATATTGTCGAATTTAGGCATTAAAAATAGACCTTTTAACGACTTGTCCAGGTCGATTATTTAATTTATAGTGCATAGCCCTTTTAAGACCAGGCACCCACACATAGAGCCTCTTTTAAGTAAAAGTCAGCTATCTATATGCTATATGCTAAATTTATTTTACCGTTATTAGCGGTAGATAGTGAAACGAAAAAAGCTAGTATTTTCAACGATTATGCAATTTGCGTTTCTTTCGTCCCAGTAGAAAATGGAACGCAAATAACGAAATTAACCGCAACAACTAGTTATACAACGATTTTTAGCCTTTTTTCGTCATATAGAATTTTATACGTCGAATTTTGGCTAAAATCCGTCGTATAGATTTGTTGCACTAAAAAAGCACCCTAACCCTTGTTAAAGTGCTTATTTAAAAAACTGTGTCAATTCTATATCTGATTCTACATACAATCCATCGAAGTCAAAATCATTAAATACCCTTAGTTCTTTTCCATCGATATAATAATACTGTATTTTAGAATCATCAACATCATGTAAAAACTGACCCTTTTTTATGTTAGGTATAAATTTTTCCAGTGCCTCACATTGCCTTATAAATAAATCTTCTGCAAATTGATCACATATATTATATCTGTATTTATATTCTCTACTCATAATTTTTACCGTCCCTTTCTAAACCTAATTTTTTATCAACACCTCTATTAGATTTTTTAGAAGTTCTTAGTATATCCTCATAAGCTTGCTGTCTAGTAAGCTTCTTCTCCCGAATTTTTTCTTCAACTTTTTCATTAAAGCTTGTATTTATGGGACTTTTAACATCAAGTTCTGCTCTGGATTTCACATCATTCATCATTTCTCTAGCCTGAAATTTAACCCTATTTCTCATATCAAAGGCTTGTTTAGCTTGTTCTTCGAGTGATAAAGAAGAATCTATCATATCTGGTATTTTTGCTTCTTGTTCTAGATACCATTTTCTTGCTTCAACATTACTTAAAGAATATTTTTGGGGCTCTACAAATTTATTAGAAGATGTTTTTATAG
>ERZ772960.2806-NODE-2806-length-12272-cov-3.200622_pt1 | contig 12272 bp, 11 predicted proteins | sample MGYA00580678_ERZ772960 | MGnify/ENA primary metagenome ERZ772960 (study PRJEB29015, sample SAMEA2737930) | human oral metagenome | biome: human oral; feature: human-associated habitat; material: dental | place: China | collected 2059 ...
AACAGCACTTTGATGTTGGCTACAGCGGCGCGGTCTATCCATTCTTTTGCCGTTACATCGCTCACTTTATTGATAATAGTGCCCAGATAACGCTGCGAAAGGTACAGCTTGTCGGCGTAATATGCCAATTTTCGCTCCTCTCCCGCGGTAATGTTGACGAGCGAAATGAACCGGTCGAACACCTCGCGCTCGCGTGATTTCTCCGTTGCCCCGTAGTGCAGGCAACTCTTGTAGATGTGTTCGTACAGATGAAACAGAGCGCTTAGCAAGTCTAATGCTATAGCCGACTCTTCTTGATAGCTGTTGCTGATGTCGGCGGCAAGGTGCAATAGCCGGTCGAAGTGATGCAGTTGTTGTTCGTCGGGGTGGAAAGTATATGCCTGAATACGTTGGTCTAATGGTGCCGGAATGCTGCCGTGCATGATTACTTTCAGCAGATCGTCGGTGATGGCGATGCCTTCGAGATTGAAATCATCCGTCTTCCGCTTCACTTGGAGGATGGTTTCGCTGCCGATAAACACGAGTGTTCCCACCGATACATGGTGCGGTATCAGGTTTAAAATAACGTCGGCTTCTCCGCTTGTAATAATGCCTATGCGCATATCGTCTATCCTTATCGGCTCTCCGTTTTGGGAGATATTGGCTACAGCACGAACCATGTCGAGCGCAATGGCATAGTCATTACCGAAATATACCTGCGACGGAAACTTGTGGGCCCCTTGGTGTGCAATCTCTTTAAATAGTTCGAATGTCAGTCGTTTGGGATGTTTTCTTTCCATAGAATAACTGCTTGTGGTCGTAAAGATAATAAAAACTTGTCTGTTTTGGTATTTTTATCATTTTTATCGTACAAAAAGAACATAAACAACTCTTTAAAGATAACGAAGTGTTCGGTATTTTCGTATATCTTTGCAACATAATTATAAGAAGACAGATGTATATGAAAAGATCATTAATTGTTGCATTAATGGTGGTTATTGCCGTAGGGAGCAGGGCACAGATGTCGCTCGACGACTGTCAGAAAGCCGCTTTAGCCAATTATCCGTTGATAAAGAAGTACGATATGATTGCTCGTTCTGTGGATTATACGGTGAGCAGTCTTGGCAAAGGTTGGTTACCTCAGGTGTCTGCAACAGCACAGGCTACGCTTCAGAACCGTGTTGCAGCTCTGCCGGATGCTCTTACCGGCATGATGAGACAGAACGGTTACGCCGTTAAAGGGCTGAAAAAAGACCAATATAAAATAGGTGTAGACGTAAATCAGATGCTGTTCGACGGCGGTACCATCCGCAACCAAAAGGCTGTGGCACGCCTTCAAGGAGAGGTACAAGGCGCTCAGACAGACGTAGATATGTATGCCGTGCGCGGCAGGGTAAACGAACTCTACTTCGGGGTACTGCTTTTAGATGAGCAACTTAGGCTGAACAGCGATCTTCAAACGGTGCTCTCGTCGTCTGAAAAGAAACTTTTGGCCATGTATAACCGCGGTGTAGCGGCCGAAAGCGACCTGAACAACGTGCGTGCCGAGCAGCTTAATGCTCGTCAGCAGCAAACTTCGTTGCAGTCGATGCGGCGCAGTTACTTGCTCATGTTGTGTTCGTTCTGCGGGAAAAATATCGACGGAGTGGTGAAACCTATTGACGGTGTGATGCCCGAAGGCAACGATCGTCCCGAATTAAAGCTGGTTGAAACGCAGTTGCGCCTTGCCTCTTCGCAGGAAAAACTGCTTGTCTCGAGCCTTTTGCCCAAGCTGAGTGTGTTTGCATCTGGCTATTATGGCTATCCCGGATATGATATGTTTCACGATATGATGAACCGTGAATTTACGCTGAACGGCCTTATAGGAGCCCGACTTACATGGAATATCGGCAGTCTTTATACACATCGTAACGATAAGGCAAAGGTTCGGTTGCAGCGAGAGCAGGCAGAAAATAACCGCGACATATTTCTCTTCAACAATCGTCTGGAGCAGATACGCGGACAGGAAACAGTTTCCCGATACCGTAAACTCATGACCGACGACGAGCAGATTATCTCTTTGCGTTCGCAGATACGTAAATCTGCCGAGGCTAAACTGGCTCACGGTATCATCGATGTGAACGACCTTGTGAAAGAAATCAATGCTGAGAATGCAGCCAAGATACAATGCTCGTCGCACGAGATAGAGATGCTGAAGGCCTTGTACAATCTGAAATATACAGTCAATAAATAATCATAAGATATGAGACAGAAAACTATAGCATGGTTCATTGTCGCGTTTGTGCTCATTGCATGCAGAAATAGTGAGAATAAGTATGATGCCACGGGTACTTTTGAAGCCACAGAAACAACGGTATATGCCGAACAGAGCGGTCGATTGTTGCATTTTGATGTTACCGAGGGCGCTGAACTTGTTGCAGGAAACGAGGTGGGTGTGATAGACACAGTGCCGATTGCGCTGCGTATCAGGCAACTCGGAGCCGCCAAGGAGGTGTATGCAAGTCAGAAACCCGATATGCGTAAGCAGGTCGCAGCTACCAAACAACAGTTGGAAAAGGCACGACTCGAGCAGCGTAGATATACTGAATTGGTGCACGATGGCGCTGCTCCGCGCAAAACACTTGATGATGCTGTGAGCAGTGTAAATGTGCTGGAACGACAACTGGAGGCTCAGATATCGACTTTACAGACCACCGATAAGAGTCTTGACCGGCAGATACATGCCACCGATACGCAGGTGAGTGAGTTGGCAGACCAGCTTCGTAAGTGCCATATCTCGTCGCCCATTACGGGTTGTGTACTCGAAAAATACGTGGAAGATGGCGAATTCGTAACGATAGGTAAGCCACTTTTCAAGGTTGCAGATACCAGACAGATATTCCTTCGGGCCTATGTTACGTCAGATCAGTTGCGAAATGTGAAGATCGGTCAGCATGTAAAGGTGATGAGCGATTATGGTAAAGGGCAGACAAAAGCCTACGACGGCATCGTTACATGGATATCCTCGCAGTCGGAATTTACCCCGAAAACCATCCTTACAAATGATGAACGCGCCGACTTGGTATATGCCGTAAAGATATCGGTTCGCAACGATGGCTATCTGAAGATAGGCATGTATGGCGAAGTAAAACTGTAATCGGTATGGATGTGAATGCTATAGAAGTAAATCATATATCGAAACATTACGGTTCGCTTGCCGCACTCGACGATGTTTCTTTCAGTGTAAAGCGGGGCCAGGTGTTCGGTCTGATCGGCCCCGACGGCGCCGGCAAAACCACGATGTTCCGCATTTTGGCCACTTTGCTGCTGCCCGAAGTAGGGACGGCAAGCGTAGATGGCTTCGATACAGTGACTGGAATGGAGGACATCCGCAGGCGTGTAGGCTACATGCCTGGCCACTTTTCGCTCTATCAAGACCTCTCCGTGCAGGAAAATTTGGACTTCTTTGCTACGTTATTCGGCACTACGGTGGAAGAAGGTTATGACTCTATCAAGACTATTTACTCGCAAATAGAGCCTTTTAAAGACCGTAAAGCAGGAGCGCTTTCGGGGGGCATGAAGCAAAAACTCGCTCTTTCGTGCGCTTTGGTGCACCGTCCGAGCGTGCTGTTTCTAGACGAACCGACGACAGGTGTCGATCCTGTGTCGCGTAAAGAGTTCTGGGAAATGCTCTCCATGTTGAAAGAGCGCGGCATAACTATTATGGCTTCCACGCCTTACCTTGATGAAATACGTCGATGCGAGCATGTTGCGTACCTTGATCATGGCCATATACGGGGCATAGACACGGCAGATAACGTGCTCGAATGTTTTGCCGACGTGTTCAATCCACCACCTTTACCCCATGCAGAGCATGCGAATAACCCTGACAACGTGATAGAAGTGGAGCATTTGGTGAAAGTTTTCGGCACATTCCATGCCGTGGATGACATCTCTTTTTCGGTAAAACGAGGCGAGATATTCGGCTTCCTCGGGGCGAATGGTGCCGGTAAAACCACTGCAATGCATATGCTTACCGGTCTTAACCAGCCCACGGAAGGGCGCGGAACCGTGGCTGGGTTCGACATTGCAACGCAATACGAGCAGGTTAAAAAGCATATCGGTTACATGAGTCAGCGCTTCTCGTTGTACGAAGATCTTACGGTGAGCGAAAATATACGCCTTTTCGGAGGAATTTACGGCATGAAAGAAGAGGTAATAAAACGCCGTACAGAAGAACTGTTGGCACGACTTGGCTTTGCTGAACATAAGGACACGGTGGTGAAGAGCCTGCCTTTGGGATGGAAACAGAAGCTGGCTTTCTCGGTCAGCATATTCCACCGTCCCGATGTAGTGTTCCTTGATGAACCAACAGGCGGTGTAGATCCTGCCACGAGACGGCAGTTCTGGGAGCTGATTTACGATGCTGCAAAGCAGGGAATAACAGTGTTTGTGACTACACATTATATGGATGAAGCAGAATATTGCGATCGCATATCGATCATGGTAGACGGAAAAATTCAGGCTATGGGTACGCCCCAAGAGTTGAAAATGGAGTTCCGTCAGCCCGACATGGATCATGTGTTCACCTTTTTAGCACGACAATCCACCCGAAAAAGCGATTAACGATGAAAACATTCATGGCATTTATCATTAAAGAATCGAGGCATATTCTGCGCGACAAGCGCACGATGTTGATATTGTTCGGTATGCCTATCGTGATGATGCTACTCTTCGGTTTTGCCATAAGTACCGATGTACGGAACGTAAGAACGGTGATTGTTACGGCTACGATGGACCATTTTACACAACGTGTGGCGGATGAACTGGGGGCAGCCGAATACTTCAACATTGTTGCAACGGCAGGCACGGCAGCACAGGCAGAGCAGATGATACGCAATCAGCATGCGGATATGGCGATTGTATTTAGAAACGGCTTTGCCGACAACCGCTTCTGTGGCAGTTCCAAGGTACAGATAATCGTAGATGCTGCCGATCCTAATATGGCTCAACAGTATATCAACTATGCGCGGATGATTATCCTACAGGCGATGGGAGGCGGTTTTACGGCATCTTCCGTAAGCACAAAAATGCTTTATAACCCGCAGATGAAGAGTGCATACAACTTTGTTCCCGGCATTATGGGTATGCTCTTGATGCTCATTTGTGCCATGATGACGTCGATAAGCATTGTGCGCGAAAAAGAAAGAGGTACAATGGAAGTACTGCTGGTGAGCCCTGTAAGACCGTTCATGATTGTGGTTGCCAAGACCGTACCCTATCTGTTGCTGGCAATCGTGGTGCTCATATCGATACTGCTGCTGTCATTTTTCGTTCTCGGCGTGCCGCTCGAAGGCAGTTTGTTCTACATATTTCTCGTCTCGTTCATTTATATTATGCTGGCTTTATCGTTGGGATTGCTCATCAGTTCCATTGCTTCTACGCAATTGGTTGCACTGCTTATGTCGGCTATGGGGTTGCTACTGCCCATCATTTTGTTGTCGGGAATGGTCTTCCCCATAGAGAGTATGCCCGAAATATTGCGATATGTTTCGCTCATCATCCCCGCCCGGTGGTACATCTCCGCCCTGCGAAAACTGATGATTATGGGAGTCGGCGTGAACGAACTGTGGAACGAACTGTGCGTGTTGACGGGTATGGCGGTGATACTGCTTACCGTTTCGGTTGTTAAATTCAAAAAACGTTTGGAATAGATGATACTGAAATATCTCATACAGAAAGAGTTTATACAGTTCAGGCGTAATGCCTTTCTGCCGAAACTCGTACTCATATATCCGATAGTAATCATGTGCGTGATGCCTTGGGTGATGAATATGGAGGTGAAGAATATCCGCGTAACGGTGGTAGACAATGATCATTCCACCCTTTCGAGGCGCCTTTTGCACGATATAGAATACAGCAATTACTTCCTTTTCAATGGGCAGAAAGGGACGTACGACGAAGGGCTGAAAGACATAGAAAGCGGCGATGCCGACATTGTGATGGTGATACCGCTGCATTACGAGCGTAATATCGTTGTCAAACGTAGTGCACTTGTGCTCATTGCAGCCAATGCCGTGGACGGAACCAAGGGCGCCATAGGCGCTTCGTACATGACGAATATTGTGAATACAACGCGAAATGTGGGTGCTGGAGCATTGGAAAAGAAGATTTCGACACTAAATCTGTATAACAAGAAACTGGACTATAAGGTATTTATGATACCCGGCTTGATGGGTATGGTGCTAATGTTAATGTGCGGATTTCTACCGGCTTTGAACATTGTAGGTGAGAAAGAAGCGGGTACTATCGAACAAATAAACGTGACACCCGTAAGCAAATGGACGTTTATCCTGTCGAAACTTATTCCTTATTGGCTCATCGGAGTGTTCGTAATGACAATATGTATCATGCTTTCATGGGCTGTTTACGGCATTACATGCGAGGGACATCTGCTGTGGATATTCATTCTGTCGATATTACTTGCCCTTATATTCAGTGCGATTGGGCTTGTTATCTCCAATTACAGCAACAATATGCAGCAGGCAATGTTTGTTATGTGGTTCATAGTTGTCTGCCTTATGCTGCTTAGCGGACTGTATACACCTGTAAGGAGCATGCCCGACTGGGCACAGACCATCACGACTGTGAACCCGATGCATCATTTTGTCGACGGTATGCGTACCGTATTCGTGCGTGGGGGCGGCTTTACAAGCATTGTAGAGCAATTGGGTATGCTTGCCGTATTTGCAGTTGTAACGGGTAGTTGGGCAGTGTGGAGTTATCGCAAGAACAGTTGATCAGAGGCGGCCGCGCTCTCTGTAAGAATAAAAACTGCCATCTGTGATGATCAGATGGTCGAGAAAGTAGATACGCATGATGTCGCAAGCCTTTTTGACATGCTGTGTCAGGCGGTCGTCTTCGGCACTCGAAAGTGCATTGTTGCTTGGGTGATTGTGACAAAGTGCAAGCACCGTAGCGTTTGCAAGTACGGCTTCGCGGATAATAACACGCACATCAACGGCGGTTTCGCTGATGCCTCCGTGCGACAGTTTCATACTTTTGATGAGTTTGAAGTTCTGGTTCATGAGCAAAATCCATGATTCTTCCACGTCAAGGTCTTGCATAAGCGGATGCATATAATCGTAGATAGCTTGGGCAGAGCCGAGGTCTTGCCGCTCTTCAGCTTTCTCGCGTGCCCGTCGCTTGCCCAGTTCACAAGCGGCAAGCACCGTAATGGCCTTGGCCGGTCCCATGCCCTTGTAGCGTTGCAGTTCGGCAACGGTCATTTTTCCCAGCGTGTTGAGGTTGTTTTTACAGTCGTTTAGAATGTGCTTCATCAGGTCTACGGCACTCTCATTTGTAGAGCCCGAGCCTATCAGTATGGCAAGGAGTTCGGCGTTTGTAAGGTTGGCAGCGCCAATATGTTCGAGCTTTTCGCGCGGTCTGTCCTCTTTTGCCCATTGATTGATGGAGAGTTTCATGGTTCTATTTTATATTTGTATCGGTTTGGAATGTTCGGTCTGCAGTTACTTGTAGAACGTTTTGTCGAAAGCATGAAATTCATCTTGCCCTTTTACACAGCGTTTCCACCACGCATAGAGGAAGCCGCAACCGTAGCCTGTCAGTTGGATGAAGGCCGATACAATGCTGAACAAACCCACTTTAAGGCTTTTGTTTCGCCATGTAGAATCTATGCATATCACCAGCATATAAAGAAGTATCGGAAGAAAAGCCAATAGAGAAAGAGTGAAGTTTCCGTAAAGGATACCAGTAAGAATGCCGAACAGGAACAGCAAACCGAGCATTGCAGTGCCCAAGGTGAATGCCATAGGCAGCAAATGAACGAGTTTTAAACTTTCCGGATACTTCTTGTAAAGGTTGATGCGGGCTATTCCGCTGTTGTAAACCTGCCGCCAGAATTTATGAAAATCGGTGCGCCGTTTGTGCCAAACCCATGCTTCAGGGAACAAACGGCATACACATTGTGCTTTGAAAATGCGAATGGAGAAGTCTATATCTTCGCCAAAACGCATCTTGGAGAACCCTCCGAGCCTCATATATACATCGCGCCGGATGCCCATATTGAACGAACGCGGATAGAATTTGTCGAGTTTTTTCTTGCCGCCCCGTATGCCTCCCGTGGTAAAAAATGATGTCATGGAGTAGGAAATGGCCTTTTGAGTATCGGTAAACGAGGCATGTGCGCGGTCCGGACCACCGAATGCGTCTGCCGGCTGCCGTGTCAGTTCGTCGTCTATCGCCTGCATGTAACTCTCGGGTAGCACCACATCGCTGTCTAAAACTATCAAGTATTCGCCTTGGGCATGCTCTGCACCGTAGTTGCGGCTCTGTCCGGGGCCGCTGTTGGGCTTGGAGAAATAGTTCAGATTGAGTCTGTCGGTGTATTTATTGCATACTTCGAGGCTGGTAACCTGTGAACCATCTTCAATGATAATGACTTCGAAATTACGATAAGTTTGTTTGGTAAGGCTCTCAAGCAGTTCGTCTATTTCGTTCGGACGGTTGAATACGGGAATGATGAGGCTGTACTTCATGATGACAGGTTGTGTATATGGTGGAAATAGGCTGTATGTCTATGATAGACAGGAGGTACTTCTGTAGGGCGTAGGCTTATGGTTTAATCGGGATAGGCAGTGCATGCAATATCGGCAGGGGTAAAATATAAGGATGAAAAGTCGGCGTGTTACCGTCTTTCCATCCTATGTTTGGCAGAATTATTATTCCTTGACGCGCTGCAAATATGAGCCGTCGCGCGTGTCTACCTGTATGAGATCGCCCTCGTTGATGAACAAAGGAACGCGTACTTCTACGCCTGTTTCGAGCGTAGCAGGTTTGGTTGTGTTGGTTGCAGTGTCGCCCTTAATGCCCGGTTCGCTATGTGTAACGCGCAAAACCGTCTTTACCGGCATCTCTGCAGATAGTATAGTGCCGTCGCTGGTATCGGTAACAACTTCGACAACATCGCCTTCTTTCATGAAATCAACGCCCTCTATACCCTCTTTGGCGATAGGTATTTGCTCGAAAGTTTCCTGATTCATGAAGATATATCCCGTAGGATCTTGATACAAATACTGGTATGGACGGCGCTCAACTCTCACGTCTTCCAATTTGAAACCTATCTGGAAGGTGCGCTCCAGTACGCGCCCGTCGGCAACGTTTTTCAATTTAGTGCGCATAACGGTATTGCCTTTGCCCGGTTTAACGTGCTGAAAGTCGATACAAGTCCAAATCTTACCATCCAAACGGATGCAAGTTCCGATTTTAATTTCTTGTGAATTGATCATTTTATTTGCTTATCTTGAATTATTATAATTATCTGATAGGGTAGGTAATTTGTGGGTGCAAAGTTACGTTTTTTATAGAAAAAAACCTAAATAATAGGGCTAAAAGTAGCTTAGTTTTTTTGTTATTTCGAAAATTATAAGTACTTTTGCAACCCTAAAGTGCGAATTATAACAATAAAAAAGATAGAAAACAATGAAAAGAACATTTCAGCCTCACAACAGAAGAAGAGTGAACAAGCACGGCTTCCGCGAGAGAATGGCAACGAAGAACGGTCGGCGTGTGTTGGCTTCTCGCCGTGCCCGTGGCCGTAAGAAATTAACCGTTTCCGACGAAAACCACGGAAAATAAATTCATAGAGGTTCATTGCCAGTCGGCTTGGCAACGAAAAAGCAGCAAAGAAAACGTGGCTTCTTTGCTGCTTTTTGCATCATGCGGCGCAAGTAGACGAAAGGTATGTTATATACTGAATACGGTAGTTGCGGAGATGTATGGTCAACTCTTTAGGCATTAATATAAAAAATAAATATGTTTTATTTTGCTTTATCTATGGTTTACGCTATCTTTGCATAAGATAGACAGAGTTTTAATAAATCGAATATAAACTTGATTAATCTTGGCTTTTGCCGTCTTTGCAATAAAATAATAGTCAATGGAGTCTTCGGAGTTTATAGCTAAATTCAAAAGCAAATACCTTTGGGGTAATCTTGGAGCCATGGCATTGGTTGTGGTGTTGCTGTGTGTCGGTCTGAAGTTTGGGCTGGAAAAGTACACACATCATGGAGAATCTATTGCTATACCCAACATTAAGCATAAACGATTGCATGATGCGGAGCGGATACTTGGAGATCTCAAACTGAGAATCGTGGTAACTGATACGGGGTATGTAAAAACACTGCCACCTGATTGCATATTGGAACAGACGCCCGAGGCAGGTGAACATGTAAAATCGGGGCATGTTGTTTATGTGACTATCAATGCGTCTCGGTCTCCTACCATTACACTTCCTGACGTGATAGACAACAGTTCATTGCGTGAAGCCATGGCAAAACTTACTGCGATGGGATTCAAATTGGGTAAACCGAAGTATATTCCTGGAGAGAAAGACTGGGTGTATGGGATACTCGTCCATGGAAAGAATGTGACTACAGGCAATAAAATTTCGATAGAAGACTCTTTGGTCATCGTTGTAGGAAACGGTTCGCGTGATACAACGGAAGATGTGGATTATGTAGATCCTGAATATCCTGATTACGAGGAAAGCAATGGTGATGTGGATGAGTTTCAAGAAGTGACGGGAACGGAGGAACAACCTGTAGCGGTTCCTTCGGAAATAAAAAAAGGTGAAAAGGAGTAGGATTAGAAGACAAATAAAAAACGAACCAAAAATAAAACGACGAACTGCGATTGATGGCTTACTGTGTAGATGATATAGAAGAGTTGGAAGACGTCGAAGATCAGCAGCTCTACGAGCATTTTCGCGTGGTGGTAGACAAGGGACAGGAACCCTTGCGCATCGATAAGTATATGTCGGAGAAACTTCAGCATTCGAGTAGAAACCGTATACAGAGAGCAGCTGATGCCGGTTTTGTGCATGTGAATGACCGGTCCGTGAAGAGTAATTACAAGGTGCGCCCGATGGATGTGATTACGCTGATGCTCGACCGTCCGCGGCACAACAGCACGATAGAGGCGGAAGATATTCCTTTAGACATCGTATTCGAGGACTCCGAGTTGATGGTTATTAATAAACCGGCGGGATTGGTGGTACATCCGGGAGTAGGAAACTTTCATGGTACGCTTGTCAATGCCATAGCATGGCACTTGAAAGATTTGACGACATTTGATCCGAATGATCCGGAAGTAGGGCTTGTGCATCGTATCGATAAGGATACAAGCGGTCTGCTGGTTATTGCAAAGACACCGATGGCCAAGACCAAATTAGGTCTGCAATTCTTCAATAAGACACCCCGTCGTCGTTACAATGCTTTGGTATGGGGTAACTTCACGGAAGATGAGGGATGTATTGAGGGAAATATTGCCCGTGATCCGAAAGACCGTCTGCGCATGACAGTATTCGCACCCAACTCGGAGATCGGAAAATCGGCCGTTACTCATTATCGGGTGATCGAACGCTTCGGCTATGTAACTCTTGTGGAGTGTATTCTTGAGACAGGACGAACACATCAGATACGTGCACATATGAGACATATTGGGCATCCGCTCTTCGGCGACGAACGCTACGGAGGTACAGAGATATTGCGTGGGCAACGCAGTTCGACCTACAAAGCTTTCATACAGAATTGCTTTAAGTTGTGTAGGCGGCAAGCACTTCATGCGCGGACATTGGGTTTCGTGCATCCGGTTACAGGCAAGCAGATGGACTTTACGTCGGACTTTCCAGCGGATATGTCGATGTTGGTTGATAAATGGCATAGCTATATAAGTGGAACTACTAAAGATACATTTGAGGAATAAATAAATATAACGGTAAGTATGGAAAAAATAAAGAGAAACATAGCGATTGTTTGTGGCGGTGATTCGTCTGAACATGACGTGTCTTTACGTTCGGCGCAGGGACTTTATTCTTTTTTCGACAAGAAGCGCTATAATGTGTATATCGTGGATGTTAAAGGTGTGGACTGGCATGTGAACTTCGAGAATGGTGAGGTGGCGGCGATAGATAGGAATGACTTTTCGTTCGTAAAAGATGAGAAAGCCGTTATTTTCGATTATGCTTATATTACTATACACGGTACTCCGGGCGAGAATGGTATTATGCAGGGCTACTTCGAACTCATACACTTGCCGTATTCTACGAGCGGTGTATTGGTGGAAGCGATGACTTTCGACAAATACGTGCTCAATAACTATCTGCGCAGTTTCGGTATTAATGTGGCGCAGAGTCTGCTGCTTCGCCGAGGCGAAGAAGACAAGTATTCCGAAGAGTATATAGAAAAAACGATCGGTATGCCATGCTTTGTGAAGCCTGCAGCCGACGGATCGAG
>ERZ772960.2807-NODE-2807-length-12262-cov-11.513476_pt1 | contig 12262 bp, 7 predicted proteins | sample MGYA00580678_ERZ772960 | MGnify/ENA primary metagenome ERZ772960 (study PRJEB29015, sample SAMEA2737930) | human oral metagenome | biome: human oral; feature: human-associated habitat; material: dental | place: China | collected 2059 ...
CCTTTATTCATCGGCATGATGTAAGAAATGGAGAAAATGGAAGCAAAAATGTGATGGGCATAAGCACATCAAAGGAGTTTCGAATTCCCACTTCAAAGGTCAACAGAAATGAGCTATCGAATTATAAGGTTGTGAAGCCACGGCAAATCGGCTTTGTCCAAACAACACACAATGAAAAGGTGTTTGCGTATGCTTTTAATAACACTAATGAAGATATCGTTATTTCTTCTGTAAATGAAGTTTTTTCGACTGATGAGTCAGTTCTGCTACCAGAGTATCTTGCCATGTTCTTTAATAGAACTGAATTTGATAGGTATGCAAGATTTCATTCATGGGGATCTGCAAGAGAGACATTTACATGGGATGATTTAGTTGATGTTGAAATTCCAATTGCAGATATAGAAGTTCAGAAAGCCATTGCTGATATGTATACAATTTATAAAGAACGTCAGAACATTAATGAAAGGCTAAAGGCGCGGATTAAAGACTTGTGTCCGATCCTTATTAAAGGTTCTCGCGAAGAAGCTGAGAAAGAGGTGGTTGCCGTATGATTTTCTCTCAGCGCTATAAAGACCTGATCGAATTCGGTAATGGCGAGTCCAAGGATGAGATTTGTGGTGATATAGACTTTACGGTAAAGCAAAAAATCGTTAAAGCATTGGAAGACTTCAGGGAACCGCAAAAATATCATCCGAACAGGTATGACAACTATGAAGAGACGACAGATGCTCTTGAAATTGCAGCAAACAAGGTAAACGAGCTGGTTGGTTATCCGGTTGCCAATCTTGCTGCAATGGACTTCAGTCCAATGGGCAATAGCACTGTTGTGTTGGCATCTATGTTTACACCGTTTCTTTTTGATCTGATTGAACTTCAGTATGAGGCTTTATCAGATAATGAAAAGGAACCATTCAGGATAGCGGTTAACACGGTTCTCAAGGAAAATGACATCCCGTGGATCATCACCGATGGTGTGATGATAAAGATAGATGAAAAGCAGTTTGAACAGGACTTGAAGCGAAAGGCACTGGAGCAGCTTCATGAGCTCACTGACTCGGCACCGGTTTTCCAATCTGCATATGACGAACTGATAAAGGCCATAGAGTTCCTTGAAAAAGATAACTATGCTGAGGCTGTCACGAATGCCGGGAAAAGCTATGAGAGCGTCATGAAAATTATTTGTGGGGCTGATAGAGGTAATGCAGATGCACTTACGCAAAAGATACTGAGCGATAACCACGTTACGCTTCCTGCGGCTATGAATGGGAACGGGTTCAGGGAAAAAGTTCTGATGGCCTTACCGTTCATCCGAAATAATTCTGCTGCTCATGGAGCGGGCATGAATAGTGAAGATCTTACAAGACCGCTTGCCAACCTCGCTGTGAATCTGGCGGCGGTACTTGATACATATCTTATAGAGGAATACAGCGAGGAGAATTAAATGGGAGGAGGCGTCCCGAATGGATTATATTTTTGAAAAAGGAAAATTTACAGAAAGCGAGCTTGAACAGGCGATCATAGAACTGTTCAAGCAGCAGGGCTATACCTATGTTCCCGGTGAGAGCATTCACAGGAGATATGAAGACATCCTCCTGACGGATGATCTGCGCTCATATCTTGTGTCCCGTTATAACAATGATCTAAGTGATGTTGAAATCCAGAAGGTCATAAATAAATTACGCCTTATAAACTCGACGCCTCTGTACAGTGGGAACCGTGAATCTTTCAGGCTTGTCACAGAAGGGTTCGACCTCGGACGTGATGATATCACTCAAGTTGCACTTCATGTGGATTATATTGATTTTGATAATCCGGAGAACAACATTTTCAAAGTAATCAATCAGTACTCTGTTCAGGACAAGCGTCTACGCAGACCTGATTTGCTCGTCTTTATTAACGGAATACCGGTGACTATTTTAGAGTTTAAATCGGCCATTGAAGAAGATACTACTATTCACGATGCTTGGGAGCAGATTACGATTCGTTATTGTAGGGATATTCCTAAGCTAATGAAGTATTGTTTCTTGTCAGTTATAAGCGACGGCGCTAATAATCGCATGGGCAGTATCTTTACACCTTATGAATATTATTATGCTTGGAATAAAGCGAACGATCAGGACAAGGTTTCAAATGGCATCAGCTCTTTGTATACGATGATAGAGGGTGCTTTTGCAAAAGATCGCGTTCTACAGATTCTTCGTGATTTTGTTTTCTATCCTGATGATAGTAAGAAGGATGAAGCTATTATCTGCCGTTATCCTCAGTATTTTGGCGCAAATAAGATGCTTGCGAATATTAAGGAGCATATGCGACCAGAAGGTGATGGTAAGGGTGGTACGTACTTCGGGGCGACTGGATGTGGCAAGACATACACTATGTTGTTCTTGTCCAGACTTATTGCACTCAGAGATCATGAGGCTTTCCACAATCCTACGATTATTATAATTGCCGACCGAGAAGATCTGGACACTCAGACTTCGGAGCTATTTGTAACTGCAAAGAAGTATCTACATGAAGAAGATGTGCGGAGCATCGAAAGTCGTCAGGATCTTCATGATACACTAAATGATCGTCCAAGCGGCGGTATCTACATTACCACGATCCAAAAATTTTGTGAGAGCACGGGTTTACTTTCAGATCGAAGCAATATTATATGCATTTCTGACGAGGCACATCGCACACAGACTGGAGTCGGTGCCAAATTAAAAAAGACAGATAAGGGAGTCTTTACGACATACGGATTTGGACACTATCTGCGTACCAGCTTTCCAAACGCAACATACTGTGGATTTACCGGAACACCGATTGATGAAACAATAGCTGTCTTTGGAGATGTTGTTGACAGCTATACCATGAAAGAGTCGAGCGATGATGGTATCACTGTCAGGATTGCTTATGAGCCTCGCCTCGCCCGCGTTATTCTTTCGGATGAGCAGGCAAAGGAAATAGAAAAATACTATGAGCAGTGTGCTCAGGAAGGATCGACCGAGGAGCAGATCGAAGAGAGCAAGCGTGCCATGAGTAAAATGAACGCTATCCTTGGTCACCCGGATAGAATTAAAAAACTGGCTGCAGACATTGTAAGCCACTATGAGTCGCTTTGCGCTGAAAAGCCGGAGATTGTGCAGAAAGCGATGATTGTGTGTGCAGACAGGAAGATCGCCTTTCGTGTATTGAAGGCAATCGAAGCATTGCGTCCCGATTGGAGAGTTAAAAGAAAAGCCGAGCATGAAGACGAATTATCTCATGAACAGTTGGATAAACTGGAGGCTCTTCCGAAAATAAATCTTGTGGCGACACAGGGACAGAACGACGAAAAGGAATTGTATGACCTCTGTGGCTCCAAAGAGTATCGGAAGATGCTTGATAAGCAGTTCAAAAATACGGATTCCAATTTTAAGATCGCTGTCGTTGTGGACATGTGGATCACCGGTTTTGATGTTCCTTCGCTCGCAGTAATGTATATTGATAAGCCGCTTCAAAAGCATACTCTCATTCAGACTATCTCCCGTGTGAATCGTGTTTTTGATGGAAAAGATAAGGGATTGGTGGTCGATTACATCGGTATCAAAAACGACATGCTGGAGGCTGTAAAAAAATATGGCAGTCCGCAGGAAAGTCCTATTGATGAGCTTAATATTTCTCTTTCCATTTTCCGCAATCATCTGTCATTGATCGATGAGGTGATGAGTGGATTTGATGCCAGAAGATTTTATACTGGATCTCCTCTTGAAAGATTAAATTGTTTAAATGATGCGGCAGAGTTTGTACAGGTAAAAAAGGATACTCAAACTCGGTTTATGGGTCTCTCACGTCGGCTGAAGGGAGCCTATGTGATTTGTTTCCCGTCTGGGGAGCTTATCGATGAGGAAACTTCAAAGGCTCAGTTCTATTTGGCTATTCGTTCCATTATTTACAAGCAGACCAAGGGCGATGCTCCGGACGCGGAAATTATGAACCGTGTTGTTGAGGATATGGTAAGGGAAGCTATTACCTGTACTGGAATTGAAAATATTGTTGATGAACATAAATCCGTAGATTTATTCAGCGATGATTTCTTAAAAGAGCTGGAAACAGTAAAGCTTCCGATTACAAAGTTCAATGCGCTGCTCAAATTGTTGAAAAAGGCGATTTCTGCTTATGGAAAGACCAACAAGGTGAAAGCGATTGAATTCGATGAGCGTCTGCGTCAGGTTGTCGACGCTTATAACAGCAGAGACAAGCTGGTATTTACAAGTGAAGTCGTTGCTGATTTCGTAAATGACTTGTCTGAGCAGCTTATTAAGATCATGAATGATCTGAATGCTGATAGAGAGTCCTTTGAGAAAATGGGTATCACATATGAGGAAAAGGCTTTCTATGACATTCTTGTGAAAGTACGTGACGATCATGGATTCCCGTATGCTGATGAGAAATGTATTGTTCTTGCAAAGAAAATAAAAGAGCTTGTGGATGATAAGTCTCAATACGCTGATTGGTCTACTCGTGAGGATATAAAGAACCAGCTGAATATGGATTTGACCGTACTCCTATACAAGAACGGATATCCGCCTGAGTGGGATGAAGAGGTGTTTGAGAAGGTTATGGAACAGGCCGAGAATTTCAAAAAATACAGTCCTGATGGTGATGATTCTACTGTGGTAAGAGAAACAAGCGCACCTTATCACTATGATATTCATAATTACGAAATGCCTACATCTATGGTCGCAGAGGATACCGTTCCATACGGAAAGAAAGACGAATAGATATAATCTGCTTGGAGGAGTGAGCGTATGCTGAACAAGTCAATCAACGACAAAAGGTTTAATGAAATATTTGTCGAGGTTCCCCATTCGAAGAGCCTTGGTCAGCATGCTAACGAACAGTTGAAGCTTTTTAAGCTGAAAGAGGTTATAAGCAACAGATTCTCTAAGGCCAAACTACAGCAGTTCCTTGGATGGAATATTGGCCAGTATGTTTTTTCGCGTTCACAGATAGAGCAGTTCGTGCTTGATGGAAATGAATTTAGCGTTGGTGTTGAAGCACTCGATATTATGCATAAGAATGGTGCGGCTGACGAAAAAGGTACAGGAAATGAAGTGGGAGAAATCTTACTTTATGCCTTTCTGGAGTCTGTCCTTGGAGCACCGAAAATATATAGCAAGGTTGAATTGAATATTACGGCAAAATCCGATAAGAGCGTAACTGATGGAATGCATCTGCTGTTGCTCGGTGGAGATGAGGATGTTTTGTCGTATGAGATGGTTTTTGGTGCCTCCAGTATCGTAGGTGACATTGGTATTGCAATTGATGAAGCGTTCGAGCGAATTGCTCAAATAGAGAAAAACGCAGCTACAGAGATTCAGATTGTAGATAACACAATCTTCGAACTGCCGGAAAACGATCCTGTTGCATTGCAACTTAAGGACATAATTACTCCAGATCCAAACAAAACAGTAAATCGTGATACGGCTTACGGGATTTTTCTTGGATATACCCTTGGGTTGGATTCTGAAAAGTATAACAGCAAAGAATATCGGGAACTTATTGATAAGAAGATGACCTCCGATATTAGTCATGCGCTTCCTGCAATCAAGGATAAGATTAAAAACCTTGGACTGACAAATAGATCATTCTACGTTTACATTCTGCCATTTGATGATGCAGAGGATGATAAAAAGTCTATTATGCAAAAGATTATGAGAGAAGGTGAAGACCATGCCTGAAGAGAGAAATTTCGGGTACGGATATTTTTCCGACCTCAATAAGAATCAGTATTTACGGACAATCTATCAAGACATTCTCTTTAATTATGCGATTCATCTTTTTGGACTCGACAAAGGAAGAATGCGTGTATTCTTCCTTGCAGATGCCCTTGCTTTTGCAGATATTCTGTCAAAATCGAATCATCCGGAACTATCCGATTCACAGAAAGAATGGGCGCAAGAGATTATAACAATGCTGTCTGAACTTTATCCAAATGACAGTAGAGTTTCTTATGTTGGTGGTTCGGTACTGACCACGATTAACAACTATCGGGGTAAGAAGATATTAAAATCCTCGTTTGATGGGGTAGATATTCGAGAAAAGATATTTTCGAGTTATAAGCGTGAAAAGTTATCCATTCCGGCAGATCCGTCCAATGCGTTTATGAGTGCGCAACGGAAAATATACGACCATCTGACAGATGGATACTATAGCTTTTCAGCACCTACATCGACGGGAAAGTCTTTCATAATGAGAATTTTTATGAAGCAGCAGATTCTGAATGGAGCTAAGCAGAATTTTGCGCTGATTGTTCCTACGAAAGCTCTCATTAATGAAGTGAGAGCCAAAGTTACAGATGATCTTGGAGACAATCTCAGAGCGTTTGGATACCACATAGTTACTGCTGCCGGAGATGCTGCGCTTCAGGTGAAGCCGCAATCCCCGGACGAACGAAGAAACTATATTTTGATAATGACGCCTGAAAGGCTCCTCTATTTGCTGATTAACGAGAAGGAGCTGCATATAGATTATCTATTTATTGACGAGGCGCATAAAGTTTCAAGCGATGATAATAGGAGCCCGTTCTATTATCAGGTAACTCAGATGCTTTCGGAGGAATCGCCGGATACGCATATTGTATTTGCATCGCCCAATGTGCCGAATCCTGAGATATATCTAAACTTAATCGGTCAACTGGATAAGGAGACTCTTCAGAAGCAGAGGCTGATGACGTCCTTGTCGCCTGTTACACAGATAAAATTCCTTATAGACTTAGTAGATAATGAAGTCAGTGTATACGATGAGCACGCTGAAGAACTGATACCGATAACGTTTGTGCCACTCCCCGATGCTGATCTGACGGACGTTTTATTACGGTTTGAGCGTGACAGTGAAGGAAATAAAACTCAGTCCATTGTTTATTTCCCATCTACCCGCAAAACGGTTACAGCGGCAAGAGATTTTGCTGCCAATAGGATAGATCAAACAGAAAATAAAAAGCTCATGGAACTTTCTAAGGACATAAGCAACGAGGTACATGGGGACTATTACCTTGCGGAACTTGTCAAAAAAGGCGTTGCGTATCACATAGGTTATTTGCCGTCCTCTATTCGTCAACGAATAGAAAAGCTGTTTAAAGATGGCGACATTACAGCGCTGTTTTGTACAAGTACGCTTGTTGAAGGCGTTAACCTTCCAGCAGATAATTTGTTTGTAACTGATTTCAAAAATGGCTTAAAGCACATGAAAGCCGTTGATTTCAGGAATCTGATAGGACGCGTGGGAAGGCTCGATTATAGCTTGTATGGTAATGTATTTCTTGTTGCTTCAAATGAAAAAGCCAATGAGAAATATATCAGCCTATTGAAGGAAAAGATTCCTGATCAAACATTATCAGTGGAGAAACAACTCACCAAGCCGCAGAAAAAGCATGTCATTTCGACGCTTTTATCCGGAACGGTTGAGCTGGAAAAGTATCCGGCAAACCAGAGTGCTGATTCTTATGATATGATGCGCAAGTTTGCCATTATTCTCTTGAACGACATCTTAAAAGATCGTAACAGCAGAGTAAGGCGTGAATTCGTTGCTTTGATGCAACCGGGTGATGAGGACAGAATTAGAGAGTTGTTTTCTAATCAGGAGTTCCAGCAGGATGACGACATAACAGTATCTGTTGATCAGTCTGAGTCTTTATATCAGGCAATAGCTCATAATGGCCTTGAATTCCCGAAAATCGATGTAGACGGAAAATATGATAAAGACGAACTCATGGATTTTCTGGAGAGGCTTTGTAAGATATTTAAATGGGAAGTTTATGAGTTTGATACGCTCGGCCATGTTGGGAAAACCTCACATAAGCACGGAAAGTTAAGCTGGTATGCAGTTATTCTTGGCCAGTGGGTACAGGGTTACGGTCTAAGTCAGATCATGAATCAGGCACTGCAGCACAAAAGGAATTTTCCTAAGAATGCATTGTACATAGACAGGCAATACATGGATTACAACGATTCCCGTGAACATCGGAATTTTGTGATATCTGATGTTTTGTCGGTTATTGACGACGTTATTCTATTCCGGATTTCTAATTATTTTCTGAAGGTGTCGAGAGCTTATAAGGAGATCAAAGGCGTCGATAAGATTGAAAATGACTGGTACGAGTTTGTAGAATACGGATCAACGAACCGAGCAGCCATAAACATCGAGAAGCATGGATTTACAAGAGAATCCGCAATATATATTTTGAAACATCCGCAGTACATTGCTGCTACAGAACCAGAATTGAAGATTAAGAAGAGCATAGAGACTTGTGGCAATAGAGGCGTCCGCGATGATGTAGAACTTGTTAAATATAATCTGCCAGATTTATTCGTGGAGTAAACATAAAATAAGGAAGGTACACTTTTATGGGAAAAGAATTATTTGACAATATTCCAAGCAAGGTCGGTGATCTGCTCAGTGATGTAAAGAATGGAAAGGTTGGCCTTCCGGATCTTCAAAGACCATTTGTTTGGAAGGATAGCAAGGCACGAGATCTGTTGGATTCAATGCTTAAAGGATATCCGATAGGTTACATCATGCTTTGGCAGTCTCCCGATGGGTATGAAACCATAAACCACATCGGTACTAATGACAAGACATACATCCAGCCGGATTATCTGGTGATCGATGGCCAGCAGCGTCTTACTGCTCTTTTGGCTGCTATATCCGGAATTAAGGTTAAGGATAAGAACTATTCTGAGCGTCAGATTCGTATTGCTTTCAATCCTCTTACCCGTGAATTTGCAGTTTGGACAGAAGCCTATGAGCGTAATCCGGAATGGATTAGTGGAATTAGTGCCGTGTTTGAGGCTGATGCAAACCATGACGTTCCGAAGTTTCGGAGGCAATTCATCAAGGACTGTAATGCTGGTAGAGAGAGAAACGGAAAAGACATCCTGACCGACGAAGAAGAGGAAGCAATCGAAACAAATCTGAATGACCTGCTCAATCTATCTATTTATACATTACCGACGCTCCGCATCAATGCGAAAGCGACCGAGGAAGATGTGGCAGAGGTCTTTGTGCGTGTTAATTCAGGAGGGCAGAAATTAACGGAGAAGAACTTCATAGAAACACTTCTCGCTGTTTATGATAACGATGTACATGACAAGATTGATAAATTCTGTGCCGAGTCGCGGATACCGAAGGACGGTACTTCTTATAACTTTATTCTGAAAGCAGATCCGTCTCATCTGATACGTATGGCGGTTGCAGTAGGTTTCCGTCGTGCGAGACTTCGTTATGCATACATGCTCATGAGAGGTAAAAACCTCGAAACAGGTGTTGTAACAAAAGAGGAGATGAATGCTAATCTCACAAAATTCAAGAACGCACTGGATGAGGTTACAAACCTGAATAACTGGCATGCGTTCATGGGATTGTTTGCTGATGCTGGGTATGTGAATGGAAGTATTGTTGCATCTACAAATGCGGTTGTGTTCTGCTATGTCCTTTACCTGATAGGAAAACATGATTATAAGGTTCAGCCAATTGCTCTTCAGAAGGTCATCAAGAAGTGGATATTCATGTCGACAATAACATACTTCTATACCGGTTCTACAGAGTCTGAGGTTGAAAAGCAGTTTGCTGATTTACGAAAAATTCATACAGCAGATGAGTTTGTTTCTTATCTGGACGGAGTGATTTCTACAAGATTCTCCGACGATTATTTCAACCTTACACTTCCTTCCGATCTCATGAGTGCTGCAGCAACATCACCTGCGTGGTTCGGGTACATTGCCGCTCTTAATGTTTTGGGAACTCCTATGTTGTTCAGTACCACAACACTTGCAGCAAAGCTCCTGCCGGGGGCAAGTGGGGACAAGAAGGCCATAGATAAACACCATATTTTCCCGAAGAATTATCTGACAGGAATCGGTTATACAAGTGACCGTGATCGCAACCAGATAGCAAACTTCACATATCTGGATTACAACACGAACATCGATATTTCTGATGATCCGCCAGCTGAGTATGTTGATAGATATCGTCAGAAACTTGGCGAAGAAGGGTACAAAAAGACCTGTGCTGAAAATGCACTGCCTGTCGATTTTGAGAAGATGTCGTACCCGGATTTCCTTGAGCAACGTAGAAAGCTGATGGCTGGTATTGTAAAGAAGGCCTATCAGAAACTCTGCGAGTGATCAGTAACGTAAAGGAGTTAGCGTATGATTTCAGAAGAATTAAAAGATATCATTGATAAGATGAATGAACAAGGCAAAATGATTTTTCTTGAAGGAGCAACTGGAGAACAGATTGCTCAGTTCGAGAAAGAGCATGAAACTAGACTCCCTGAAAAATATAAAGAATGGTTGCAGTATTCAGACGGTGGAGAATTGTTTCTCCCCGCCGGAGTACAGTTTTACGGTGTGAATCACAAGCCAGTAATCAATGTAGATGAAGACGACAGGCCTGATAAAAAATATATTGTTATTGGCGCGTTGGCTTCAGGCGATCCGGTGTTATGTGAGAAGTCGAGCGAGAAAATTTCGATATATGATCATGAAACTGGGAGTATCGACGATGAGCTGATTTATGATGATTTTTATGCCTTCTTGAATGACCTTTATGACTTGCTTGGTATAGGAGAGTGAGCCTATGTCAAAAACGAGTATAAAGGAAAGAAATAAGGCGATAAGACTTGCTTGGGAAAGAGAGCAAAGATTAGTTGCTGAAGGCAAAGGAACACGGGACTGGTCGGTAGATCAGCAAAGGGACATTCTTGATCCTGATAAAGGGAAAGCTTACGACGAAAATGGACGTGCATTTGAAGGCCAGCATATGAAGAGTGCTGCTGAATATCCTGAATTTCAGGGCGATCCGGATAACATACAGTTTCTTACAAGAGATGAACATCTGGAGGCTCATAAGGGTAGTTGGCAAAACCCAACTAATTGGTACTTCAATCCTGATACTAAAGAGTTCATGGATTTCGGGGATAATAAACCAGTTCCCTGCGCTGCGATTAATCTCAGTGAACCGGTGTGCAGTTCTGTTACTGACAGTCAGAATAAAGGCGACGATTTAAAAGAACTGTCTAAAGCGGAGGCAGAATCTACAGAGCGAGTGAAGCCCTCACGTCAAGAGGGCGCAGCGCATCACGCGGAAACTAAATCGCAAAGTAAAACCACGGTAGTTCCACCAGAGGTACATGAAAGCTTTGGAGATAAGGTTCTCCATGTGTTTGATGCTGTTAGAGATTTTAGTGAAAGACATCCTGTTTTGACTGGAATAGTGAAATGGGGTGGTGCTGCCGCAGCAGCAATCGCAACAGTGGCTGTAGCGAACAACAGCTCAGGTGGAGGCAGCTCTTCTGGAGATAGTGGATCTGATTCTTCATCTTCAGATTTGTTTGACGATTACAGTGGGCAAGCAGATGATAATGATGATTACAGTGATTCATCTGCATCAAGAGATTATCCGGGTGAACGTTCATCACCACGGGAACATGATGTGTCCGGATACGATCGTCAACAGAATGGAAAGACTGTGCATGTGAATCCATACAAACGTGGTGGAAGACACGATGACGATTAGAGTTGAGGCGATGGGATTCCGGACTTGTTCCCTTAGAGAGAAGTCTTGAGGCGGTCGGCAAAACTGTTCGTTTGCATTATATAGGTAGGAGCAAGGTCATTGACCTGTTTCCGAGAACGTGCAAGGGCAAAAATCGGTGTATTTTAAGGAAAAAACACGCTTTGATAAATTCCCGCGAACGAGCATGAATTTGGCTACACACTTGACATCAATCTGGACGTATCGAGCCATGTTGAAACGGTATTTTTAATGACTAGAAATTAGGTTAAAGCCACAGTGCTATTATTGGTTAAATATAACGGAGTAATTCTTAACCTTTAGAATAATAAAGAGTCTTTTTCGCAGAGGAAAAATAATGTTAAAAGTTGTAAAACCGGAATTAGAAGATTTATGGTTCAGAGAGTCAATGATGGCAGATATAGAAACGATGTCATATAATGATGCTTGGGGAGGAACAATTCCTTTTCCGAAAGAAGACTGGGAAGAATGGTATACATTATGGGTAAGAAACTCAGTCCAGGAAAGATACTATCGTTATTTAAAAGATGATGCCAATAAAGTCTTTGTGGGTGAAATTTCATATCATTTTGATAAGCTGCGTAATATCTATATATGTGATGTAATTATAAAAGCTGAATTTAGGAAACATGGATTTGGCACGCAAGGTATTCAACTTCTTTGTGAAGCAGCCAAAGCAAATGGGGTAGAAGCACTCTATGAT
>ERZ772960.2810-NODE-2810-length-12251-cov-4.583224_pt1 | contig 12251 bp, 10 predicted proteins | sample MGYA00580678_ERZ772960 | MGnify/ENA primary metagenome ERZ772960 (study PRJEB29015, sample SAMEA2737930) | human oral metagenome | biome: human oral; feature: human-associated habitat; material: dental | place: China | collected 2059 ...
TAAAATTAAACAAGGGCGGCGAATCTACGATATTTACAACATCTTCAATTCTTTTTCTTTTACGCTTGTTACCGGCAATACGATTACCCTTTATGCGTTGTTTTTAAAAGCGAATACAACGGTCGTCGGCTTATTGACCGCATTTATGTATCTGTCTTTTTTTGCAATTCCGCTCGGTAAACTGATGGTGCTGCGCTTCAGCATTATGCAAACCTTCGGCACGACATGGCTTTTGCGTACGGTATCGCTGCTGCCCCTCTTGGCAATTCCGTTTCTTGTATCGGCCGGCTACGATCAGTATGCGCTTTACTGTCTGCTGCTTGCGGTCGGGCTGTTTAATTTTTTCCGCGGCGTCGGAATGATAGCGAACAATCCCGTTATCAGAATCCTTGCGCCGGGGAAAGACCGCAGCTCCTATATCGTGCGCCTCTCCTTAATCAATAACCTTGCAGCCTTACTCGCCACCGTTTTACTTGCGTGGCTGCTACGGATGGATTCTTCGGTGCGCAGCTACAACCTCGCGAGCATGATCGGTATCCTGCTCGGTTTTATCGCATCTCTGCTGCTGTTTAAAATACCGGAACCTGAGTCTGCAAAGCCGAACCGTCAAACAAAAAAAAGCACTGCCGCTCCCCGCCAAGGCTCCGCCTTTTTAACGCACATTCGGGATGCATTTAAAGATGCAAATTTCAGACGGTTTGTATTGGCCTTTTTTATTATCAGCCTCGGCATTGCAATGATCCGCCCGTTTATCATCGTTTACGCAAAAGAGGTTTACGGCAGACAGGACAGTACGGCAACAATTCTGTCGGTATACTCACTGATTGGAGCGCTCAGCGTCGGCCTTTTGATGCATTTAGTTATCGACCGCATCGGCGCAAAACCGATCTTCATCATTTTCACTGCGATAAGCGCTCTTTCACTGGTACCTGCGCTTTTTGCTCCGGGACTCGCAAGCGCCGGAATGCTCGGCACTATTTTTCTCATCGCATTTACAATGATCAGCAACATCGGCTTTGTCGGGCAGGATAATTCTTCCCAAGCCTATTTTTTCGCTATGGTGCCGGAAGAAGCGCTGATGGATTTAAGTATGCTTTATTACTTTGTCCTTGCCATTACCGGCGGCGCAGGTTCCATCCTCGGCGGAACCATCCTCGATCTTTTGCGCGTACAAGGTTTTTCCTATCTGCAATCGTATCAAATATTTTTCTTGATTGTTATCGCCGTCATCGCAATCGGCATCGTATTTCAGCGTAAGCTCTTGAACCTCGGCAGTTACCGCGTCTTTGAAACGCTTGCAGTGCTTTTTTCGCCCCGCGATATGAAGGCGCTTAACCTTTTGCACAAATTAGACCGGAGTGCAACTATCGAGACCGAAGAGAAAATCCTGAACGAACTCGGAGAAATTGCTTCGTCGGTATCCTGCGACCAACTGCTGCATTACCTTGAATCTCCCCGCTTTACGATTAGGATGAATGCCCTGCGTGCGCTCTACTCAATGAATACTATCAATTCTAAGGTACGCGATGTAGTGCTGCAAGAGCTTGAACACGGGGAGTTTACCACAGCGCCGCTTGCGGCAAGGATACTCTCAAAATTCAACGTGCAGCAGGCGGTTGTTCCGTTACGGGCGGCGCTCGACAGCAACGACTACTACCTTGCAGGCGAAGCGATGGTTGCCCTTGCACGGCTTAACGACAGCTACAGTCAGCCTAAAATCGGCACCATACTATCCCAAGCGGAAAACCCCGCGCTGATACTGAAAGGAATACGGGCTCTGGAGCTTTTTGATGCCGATAATTCACCGATGTTTATTCTGGATATTCTCCGCAGGGAAACTGTTGCCCCGTATATCGAAAATGAAGCGCTGCTCGCGTTGGCATCACTGATGGGCATCCAAAACGACTTTTATTACATCTTTGAAAAATACCGGAACGAAAAGCAATCGCCTTCTATCTTATTCATCGATATACTCGATGAAATTTTTGAAACAAAAAAAACGAGCGATCCCGTGTTAAAGAAAACCGTTATCGATTTTATCCAAGACTATCAATACGACGAAGCCTTTGTACACTGGTTAATCGGATTCGGTAAAAATAAACTGGGTATACGGTCTGCCCTGCTGGTTGCAGTTGCGCTTGATATCGGACTCATCCATCGGGAAGCATTCCGCTTCTTTTTATCGTTCTGGGCTATCTGCTTATTCAAAAAACCGGAACTTGCGGAGCGGTAATAAAAGAGCTATAAACAGCCGGTACGTTATTGACATACCAAACACCTTACTTGACAGAAGAAGTTAAAATCGTTATCGTACAAGAAGATACTAAGGATATAATCCATTGGAGGTGATTCTGTAAGTGGCAAGTATCGTTATCGATGATTCCGAAAACCTTGAAAAAGCGATTAAGCGTTTTAAGCGCCAAGTTGAAAAAGAGGGAATTATCCGCGAATGGAAAAAGCGCGAATACTATGAAAAGCCGTCTACTATTTTAAATAGAAAGAAGAAGGCTCTGCAGCGCAAGTTAATGAAAAAAAACCGCAAATCGTATGATTCAAAGTCATATTAGTTTTTAATAATCAACAACAAGGCCGATTTAACAATTGTTCATTGGCCTTGTAATCCTTCTACAAAACAAGCAAATCTTATTATTGTTTTAATCCATAAAATCATCTATACTATCCTCAATTATCCTCAAAGAGCATGGAAGGAGCCTATCATGGAATATTCAATAGAAAAGTTTGAAACCGGCTACCTTATGGTCAATACATGGGTATTCCCGCTGAGCGAAAAAAGCGTTGCCGTAATCGACCCGGGAGGATTAAGCCCCGAATTATCGCAGTATCTATATAAACTTAACCCTACCCATCTTGAAATTATGCTGACGCATGGGCATTTTGATCACGTGGGCGGCTTACCGGCCTTAGTAAAAAAATACCCCGATTACCGCTTATGGATTCATGAAAAGGATTCCGCATACCTTGGTGCAGCCGCCACAGCAACGCATTTAAAAAGCTTTGGGCCGCTCCATGTCCAGAAACTGATTGAACCGCTGGAAAAAAATCCGCTTCCGGATCCGACGGACTTTTATAAAGAAGGAGATATTGTAAACGGCTTTACCGTGTTGCATACCCCCGGCCACACGCAAGGTTCCATTTGCCTGTGGAACAAAGAAGCCGGAATCCTCTTTAGCGGCGATACCCTTTTTTACGGTTCACGCGGCAGAACAGACTTACTTGACGGCAATGAAATGCAGATACATCAGTCGCTCAAGCGACTTTTTAATGAGCTGCCGGGAAATACGCAGGTGTATCCGGGACACGGTTCGAATACGACTATCGAATTTGAAAAAAAATATCAAAGCCCGTATCTATAACCGTACAAGAGCTTGAAGAATCTGCGTGGCTGTTTCGGTTTTTAGGAAAGCTCGCAAACCGGCAGACTTTTGGGCGCATTGTTTAACGACTTTCATAATCGCCGCAAGGTCATTGATATAACCCTGATTGTCAAAAGCGGAAACCTCTTGCAGCATTTGATATTTTTTTTCGGCAAGCTCTATCAGCATATTATCCAGCTGCGCTCGCGTCGGCTGCCGGAAGGCTTCATAAATAAGCGCCGTTACCGCCCCATACCGCTTCGCCAAATAGTAATCTCCTTCAAATCTGCTGTTACGGGTATTATGCGCGGGAACCGTATTTTTTGCATTGGTTAATAAAATAATGATAAGATGCTCAACAGGATCGATGAGGGTAAGTGTCCCCGTCCAACCGGTATGCCCGAATGTTCTGATAGAGGCAAGGGGAGAAAATGCCCAAGCGTATTCCTGAGTGCCCTGCCGCCGCCACCCGAGTCCGATGCTGGAAACAAGGGATTGCTGTGCCGTAAAATATCCTGCTACTGCAGGATCGAAAAATCGTTTAACACCGTACCCGCCGTTATTCAGCATCACTTGAGCCAAGACCGCAATACTTTCCGCATTGGCAAATAAACCGGCATGCCCGCTAATTTCTTCCATTGCCGTATATGCTTCAGGATCATGTACCGTGCCGTGAATTAGCTCGGTTGTTTGGGCGGCCTCGATAGCCGTTTGTGTGCGCGGTTTCGCTTTGATTTCCGTTGCAGCAATCTCATCAAGCGTAAAACCGTGCCGAAGCGGTGTAAAGCAAATTCTGTCCAACCCAAGCGGACGGTAGAAACTATCGGCGACATATTCATCAAGTCCTATTCCCGTCAATTTTTCAATAATATAAGCAAGCAGCATATAATTGATATCGGAATAAAGCATAGCCGTCCGCGGCTGATATACAAGCGGTGTTTCCATGATCAAGTCAAAGGTATGCTCGCGGTTGCTTTTTCCCGAAGTTTGTTTAAGCTGCTCTATCTTTTGAGAATACGGGCTGCCGGCGGGAAACCCCGATTGATGGGTTAAAAGATCGAATACCGTAATTTCGGCTTTCCCTTTAATTTTACTTTTTTTATCGTCGGCAAATTGCGGAAAAAAGCCCTGAACCGTATCGGTTAGCGCAAGCTGCTGTTCGGAAATCAATTTCTGAACGGCAAAATTGACTGCATACATTTTGGTATTGCTGGCAAGGTCGAACAACGTCTTTTCCGTTACCGGAACACCCTCATCAAGCACATTGCCTGCGTTATCAACCTTGCTTATAACGCCATAAGCACTATTTTTAATCATAACGCCGTCTTTAATGATAACCAGCTGCGCTCCGGGAAAGCCGTTTTCCGTTTCTGCGGTCAGCAGTCGATCGACTATTTCAAGTGTTTCCGTCGAATACGGCAAATTTTTTTGCTGTTTTTTTGAAACACTTCGCGGATTTGTAGCGGGAAGCGGCTTGATAACGGGGTACGGGATTTTTACCTGTAATGAAGGAGATTCTTGTTCTTGGGCACCGCCGCTTTCGGCAGGAACAAGCGCAGAAATATAGAGCATATTCCTACCGTTTTGAATATAAGGGGAGGCATCAAAACAAATAGGCTGATCAATACAGATGGAGTGTGTCGAAATCTTCCGGTTATTGATATATAAATCGAAGGAAGCGAGCCTGTGTGCCCAAAAATAAATCCGTGCTTGTCCTTTATATGCGGTGAATGCCAGATAATTGTTCGGCAAGATGGAAGCATCATACTCCTCCATAGGAATGGGGAAGGTTTGCTCGGTTTGCATCTGCGCCGTATCGGAAAATACCGCTTCAATCATTTCGGCGGTATCGGTAGGCAACAAATCATCGGTTTTACCGGCAGAAATAGAAGCACACCCCGAAAGGCTCAAAAGGAAGCACGAAATAACAACCGAAATAGCGAACGGCTGAAGGGAGCTTTTATGGGAAAATCGGAAAGGCTTCATATCCGGCATCCTTTAGCCGAAGCCCCATATCTCCGGCAGCGTTCTCTTTAACCAGCACGGCAAAATAGACGGTGCCGCTGGGACGCGTTTCTTCTTTTATAATGGGGGTAAATTGTTTTTTTTGCAGATCTGCGGCAAGCGCTTCCGCATATTTTTTTGTCTTGTAAAACCCGAGCTGATAATACGTAGGCTTAGCATGAGTTTCTTCTGCGGCAGCGGCTTTCTCAGATTGAGCTGCGGTTGCGGCCGATTGCGGCGAAGGATTGCTCTGTTTAGAAGGTTGAGCAGAAATTACTTCGGTTTTCCGAGCCGCACCCGTTTTAGTGTCGGCTCCACCGATTACCGGCTGTTGGGCAAGCGCGCTTTTCGGCATTAAATACCAAAAAGTAGACGGCTGCACCGTAACGGTCCCGTTCACAGCCGCCGCTTCCATACCGGAGGGGTATTCTTTAAGCAGCCGCTGTTTAGCATCTTCATCCCCGTTAACCCACCACAGTGTAAATAACAGTGCAGGATGATAGTCCTCAAAAGCTTTTTTTTTCGTATAAGCGGTGATGAGCGGCACCGCACGGTCGGCACGGTCTTCGGCAAGAAGCCGCCACGTATCATACACGGCAGCTCTCCGGTAATAAGGGTCATCGTCGCTCACCGGAAGCGCCGCGGCGATTTCAGTTAATAGGCTGCGGGCAGAATCAAAGCTGCCGCCGCAGAGTAAGGCGCGCACCGCGTCCAATAGCAATGCGGTTTTTCCCTCGCTCGTATCCAAACCCGCCGCACGCCGATAACATTCCGCAGCATTGGAATAATTACCGTGGTACTGTTCATAGTCCGCTAAAAGCATCAGAGCCTGAACTTGTGCCTGTGCATTCGGAAGCGTTGCGATATTCTTTTCAAAAAACTGCCGGACTTCCGCCGCTGTCTTTTGAGCAAAAGCTTTTTGCGCTAAATTCCGTACGGCAGACGGCAAAGCCGGTTCTGCAGGTTCTGCAAAGGCTCCGGTACCGGCATTTATAATCATCATCGCTCCGGCGATGATGACAAAAAAAAGATATGGTTTCCCGAATCCCAAAAGGCGGCTACACATCCTGCTTTGCCGCCCCGCTCTCTTCGGAATGTTTCTTTTTCCCGAACCAACGGCGTTTTTCAGGTTTTAATTCAACTTTTTCAACATCATGATATACGGCTGCTTGCTTTTCAGCCTTCTTCATTTTATGACGGCTGCTGATAAGAAAGGGCAAGACCGCAATATTCCCAAGTAAAAATGCAAACAGCATACTTAAAAAAATCGGCACATCTTTGAATACGTAAAAAATGACGGAAATATCGCAACGGTTTGATAGATTAAACCCCATAAACAGCGCAATCATCAACATTACAATAATAAAATACAATAACTTTCCCGGCATTATATCCTCCCATGGAAATCCTTACACGACAGGGACAGCTCTAAATGTTTTCCCTTTTATGGATTGTAATTGAACTTTCATAAAATGTCCAATATGTTTCGGATCACACTTTTCTGCAAGCACCGCCATTTCCCCCTGCTCGGTATGTCCGAACAGCTCATCGGGATTATTCCTTGACTGCGATTCAATCAGCATCATGACAGTTGAACCGAGCCGTTGCTGCATTTTAAGATCGGTAATACTTTGCTGCAAATCGATAACTTGCTGTAGCCGATTAATCCGCTCAGCATCCGGAATCCGGTCGGGGAAATTATATGCTTTCGTACCTTCACGCGGATTATAGTGATACATAAAAGCCGAATCAAACTGTACCGTCCGCATCAAATCAAGCGTTTTTTCAAATTCAGCCTGTGTTTCTCCGGGGAACCCTATTAAAATATCGGTTGTCAGCACGATATTCGGTATACGATTCCGGAGTTTTTCTACAATTTTAAGGTACTGTTCAACGGTATAGCCTCGATTCATCCGTGCGAGTACTTCATCGGATCCGTTTTGCACCGGCAAATGCAGCGACTTACATATCCGCGGATCTTCCGCCATCACCTCAATCAGTTCATCCGATAAATCTTTCGGATGGCTTGAGATAAAGCGTATCCATTTAATAACGTCCTGCTTGGTACAGGTTTGGGAAACCGCACGGAGCAAAGCGGGAAAGTTCACTTTTGAACCCGAAGCAGGATCGATACCGTGATATGAATTGACATTTTGTCCCAACAGTGTAATTTCCTTTACGCCCTTGCCGCTTAAAAACGTGATTTCGTCTAAAATACTTTCAACCGGCCGGGAAATTTCCCTGCCGCGGATATACGGTACAATGCAGTACGTACAAAAATTATTACACCCGTTCATAATCGGGACAAAACTTTGAAAAGTCCCCTCGGTATACGAACGTCCGGAAAAATAATAACGTTCTTCATTACTGGACTGTGGACAAAATGAAGCAAGTTTGGCATTACCGGCTACCGAACCTTCCCAGAATGTTTCTCGCTCTACCGCATCAAAGATTTTTGTAAACTGATCCCGTTCAAACATTCCGACCACGTAATCGAGTAACGGAAATTTTGACTTTATCTCATCATGCAAACGCTGCGCCATACAGCCCATTAGGATAATTGTAAAATCCTGTTTCTTTTTCATCGCGGAAAATAAACCGAGCCGCCCGAATACGCGGGTTTCGGCAGTTATCCGAACCGAACAGGTATTCACAATCAGCAAATTGCAGTGCTGTATATCTTCGGCAGCTTCCCAACCGCGCTCCCGCAAAAGCTGTTCCAATGCCGCAGATTCGGCAAAGTTCATTTGACATCCATAAGTTTCTATAAAATATTTCAAAATGCTTATTCCTAACTTCGTCTAAACGCCAAGGGTTCTAGAGGTTTCCCTTCTAAAATTCCGTATTTTAGCGATGATCTAAAAAGCGATAAAACTTCAACGCGAGATTATCATATTTCCACCGTAAAGGGCTACCTTTGTCAAGCGTTTTATTTGCAACAAGCGGAAATTCGGCAAGCAGCAGTGTATCGCCGTCGTGTTCCGTTAAAAACTGAACTTTGCCGATTTTTTGCCCTGCCGTAATAGGAGCAGCAAGCGTATGGGGCGCGAGTATCTGTGAATAAACTACAGCGACATTCGGCTCATGTCCGTTTGCTTCCCCTGCTTCCGTTACGTAAACCGGAACGGTAAAAGCTCCGTTATTTCCACTCGGATCGTCAAGCTGCGGAAGCAGCGCTGTTCCGACAGCAGGCTCTTTTGCACCCATAACAGGGATAATCGGAAGTTCTAACGGAAAGTTTTGTGCATATCTTGTGGAAAAATGAGAAAAAGCCCATTCCATCAATATTTTTCCGTTTGCTTCCCGTAGAGCCTTTCCTTCCGCCATGTTTTTACCGGTGCCGCCTAAAATAACCGCAATAAACCGGTTTCCGTCCCGCTGTGCGGTAAGGGCAATGTTAAAACCCGACTCATAAATAAAACCCGTTTTAATACCGTCGCAGCCGTCCAGTTTATCCAATAGCGTATTCGTTGCCGGCTGCCGAAAAGATGCCTGTGATTTCAGCATATTATGCGGCTGCGGATACGTAAGCTCCCGTGCCGAATGGAATCGCGCGAGATACTCGGGATACTTGCGTACATATACCGCAGAAAAGCGGGCAAAATCACGGGCGGTTGTGCGGTTATATTCGCTCAAACCGTTTGCGTCTTCAAAGTGAGTATCCTGCAGCCCGAGTGCAGCAACGGCTTCGTTCATCCGCTGCACAAAAGCAGCAACCGAACCCGCCGTATGAATTGCAAGAGCAACCGCCGCATCATTCCCCGAAACAACCGCCATTCCCAGCATCAGCTCTTCAACGGTTACTTGCTGATTTTTCCCCAAAAACATCAGCGACGAACCCGGCGGGATATTAACCGCCCATGATTCTTTAGGGGGTATAATACGGTCGCTTAAATTGATTTCGCCCCGCTCAACGGCCTGCATCACCGTATACATCGCAACCAGCTTTGTTAACGAGGCAGGCGGAATGCTTTGATCGGGATTTTTTTCGAATAAAAGAGCTCCGCTTGCGGCGTCCATTACAACAGCGGAACGGGCGCTTATGGCAGCCGGCTGCGGTATATCCCGTGTACAGGGTGCAAGATGTAATAAAGAAGGGGTATGAAAATTCCTTGAGCCGAAACCGGAGACTGCCGCAATTTTTTGCCGTACTTGGTCATCCGGCAGAATTGTTATAAGCCGGGCGCCGCGGATATACAGCGCAATACTTGAAACGGCAGCCCAACAGAATACGACTGCAACAGCTATAAAAATATAAAAACCGATTGAACGGGATTTCGTACTAGTCATGTCTCAATAAGTATGTTTGAACTACAACCTTTTAATAGCATAACGCTAATTTAATAGTCCGGCAGGGTTAATCGTGGCTCCGTTCCGATAAACGGTAAAATGAAGGTGCGGCCCCGTACTCATTCCGGTATTTCCGACCGTTCCGATCTTTGAAGAAGCGGAAACGAAACTGCCTTTGGAAGTAAGGATTGTATTCAGGTGCCCGTATAGCGTTTGATAGCCCGAATGATGACGGATCATCACATAATTTCCGTACACGGTGCTGTATCCGGTAGCAATAACTTGTCCGTTCAATGCCGCATAAACGGAGGTCCCTTTAGGCGCGGCCATATCCATACCGTTATGAAAACTCCGCTTACCGTTGAGAAAGGGATTATCCCGCCATCCGTAACGGGAAGTGATATAGTAGCTGCTATGCAGCGGCCGTTTAAATAGATCTCCGTTGATTTCCTGTAAGGTTGCCCAATCAAGTTTTGCATCGGGCAAAAAGATAATGGAGGCAGGTTCTATCGTGTTATCGCTCAGAGTATTTACCGTTGCAAGTTTTTCCAAAGAAATCTTATATTTATCGGCAATAGATTCGGGTGTATCGCCTTTTTTTACCGTATAAGAAATACCGTCAATAGACGGTATTTTTAATATCTGTCCGATTTGTAGTGTCCGCGTATTTTTAAGTTTATTAAGACTGATAATAGCGTCTTGGCTTACCCCGCATTCTGAGGCAATAGTGCCGACCATATCACCCTGTTTAACGGAATATGCCCGATAATACAGCGATTGAGGGACGGAATGGTCATCCCGCTCTTCCGGCAGCTCGGCAGGCAGAGAAGTACCGCCTCCTACACCATGATCAAACGCGTCATTTTTGCCGCTAGCGGACAACCATAACACAAGGAATAAGGAGGCAAGACATATAATACTAAAAATAAAAATACGCGTTACTTTCATTGATCTCTGAATTTACCAATCGGGATACGCCTAAATTGCATCTTCTCCTTCCAAGAACTCATCGAACCCGGACATAATAGAAAATAGCCAATCCAAGGTACCGTTAAAATTATCCGAATTAATACCGCCGTCCGTACAAAGAAAATAGTTCAAATATATCCAGTCTTCATAGCTAAAAACGGTTGTAAAAATTGTGTCAGTATTCCACTGATTTAAAATTTTAAATAGCCTGGCACTAGAAATAGTATCGGATTTTTTCCATATTGCATAAAATTTTAGAACGTCTCTTTTATCATCAACTTCGACATACAAACTGAGTCCGTCGTCTTTGATTTTTATGTCGCCGTCTTCATCTATAATTGCACTTCCTGCATAATCACTATTTAACAACTTAAGAAGAGTTTTGGCTGAAATGTTTGACGATTGTAAATCTTCGGCAAAGGCATTAAATACCGAAAAAAGAAACATACCGCTAAAAACTAAAACACATAACTTTCGCATATTAAATAGTATACCGGAGTATTAAAAAAAATCAAGTAAAATTTTTATACTGTAAAATTTTTTATACGAGCGAAGTAACCGCATAAGCACTATTTAGCGGTTGCCTGCTTATATCTGACGCCTACAGCGCACGGATACTTTTTCGATATGATACAAGATAATCGATAAACGAACCGACCGATAATAAAGCGGCAATCCAATACAGCACTTTATTGATAATAATCAGCGTATCGGTAACGGATTTTTCCGCAAAAGAAAATGTAATCAGCAATTCAATAAGCAGCGTAAAACCTTCGGCAAGGATATAGCACACCGTTTTCGTTTTACCGCCTTTTTTGGCGCCGATAGTAATACCGTTCCCTCGTGCAAGCATCCGTAAAAACAAAATATTTAGCTCGCGGTATAGGATGATGATAAAAACCGGCAGCGGCACATATCCTGAAAGCATAAAGGCCAACAATACGGTCAAATTTGCAAATACATCCGCAAAGGGGTCGAACAGTTTACCGAAATCACTTACTTGTTTAAGCTTACGGGCGTAATATCCGTCTAAAAAATCGGTAAATTCCATATAAATAAACAACGGCACAAGAATAAGCAGAACCGTTTGTTGTGATATACCTACATAATTAGGAAGATAGTAGATAATGACAAAAAGAGGCGCAGCAACCATTCTTGTCGCGGTAAAAAAATTTGCAATATTCATAATTTGAGTATCTATCATCGGCATAAGTTTGTCAAATACATCTTTTTGAAAATATGCGAGCATCTGCGTTGTCGCTACGCCGAAATAAATACTCACCGTATACCCGATACGCTTCCGTTTTATTTCGGCTAGGCTCCTGATATGCTTCGCCTATTTTTCAAAAAGCTAACGGAAAAACTATAAAAAAAGCCGACTAAAATCCGATGAAGACTTTAGACGGCTTTTGCAGAAGTTACTGCCGGCATCTCTAAAAACCGATATTTTTAAGAGCGCCGAATTGTAATGTTCAATTACTTATTCTGCAGTCTTTTCAGCTTCGGGAGGTAGAATGTCCAATAGCTCAACTTCAAAAATCAATGTTGAGTTAGGAGGAATAACCTGTGAAACACCGCGTTCTCCATAAGCAATCTTAGAGGGGATATAAAGCT
>ERZ772960.2811-NODE-2811-length-12242-cov-3.564208_pt1 | contig 12242 bp, 10 predicted proteins | sample MGYA00580678_ERZ772960 | MGnify/ENA primary metagenome ERZ772960 (study PRJEB29015, sample SAMEA2737930) | human oral metagenome | biome: human oral; feature: human-associated habitat; material: dental | place: China | collected 2059 ...
TAGACCTTTTATCAACCTAAACTTTTATATAAATGCGTAGCTAGCCATATAGACCTTATTTAATAGACTATACACTTACTTGTTCCATATCTATGGATTCTTCATTATCCAAAATAGGCTTTACTATATTTTCAAGAAATTCCCTTACCTGCATAGGTGCACAACCTATATACAGGTCTGGTCTTAGGATTTCAAGAATTTCCTCCTTGCTTATCCCAAAGCTGGGGTCTCCTGCTATCCTATCTACCAGGTCATTCTCTCCCCCTTCTTCTTTGACTATCCTGGCTGCAGCCAAAGAGTGTAGTCTTATCTTCTCATGAAGTTCTTGCCTGTTACCCCCCTTCTTTACGGCATCCATCATTATATTTTCAGTGGCCATAAATGGTAACTCCTTCATCAACCTCTGGCCTATGACCTTGGGATAAACCACTAGGCCATCACTTACATTAGCACACAGGTTAAGAACTGCATCTGTAGCCAAAAAGGCTTCTGGTACAGATATCCTCCTATTGGCTGAATCGTCTAAGGTCCTTTCAAACCACTGGCCTGACACAGTCATGGCTGGGTTTATCATATCGGCAATAATATACCTAGCTAGAGATGCTATCCTCTCACTCCTCATTGGATTTCTCTTATAGGCCATGGCAGATGAACCTATCTGGTTCTTTTCAAAGGGCTCTTCTATTTCCTTCAAATGTTGTAAGAGCCTTATATCATTCGAAAACTTCGTAGCTGACTGGGCAATACCTGCCAAGATATTTACCAGCTGGCTATCGAACTTTCTGGAATATGTCTGACCTGTAACTGCAAAGACATCTTCATAGCCCATCTTCTTGGCTACCATCTTGTCAAGCAGCTTGACCTTTTCATAGTCTCCATCAAATAATTCCAGGAAGGATGCCTGGGTTCCAGTCGTACCCTTTACCCCCCTCAACTTCCTTCTCTGTAGGAAGTCTTCCAGACTTTCCAGGTCAAAGATAAAGTCCTGTATCCATAAGCAGGCCCTCTTACCAACTGTTGTTGGTTGGGCTGGCTGAAAATGAGTAAAACCAAGCGTTGGCAAGTCCTTATACTGGTCTGCAAACCTAGATAAAATCGATATCAGCTTGACTAACCTCTTTTTAATCAGGTCTAGGGCCTCATAATCTATTATTAAGTCTGTATTATCACCTACAAAACATGAAGTTGCACCCAGGTGGATTATACCCGCAGCCTTAGGACACTGGATTCCATAGGCATATACATGACTCATTACATCATGCCTTACCTCTTTTTCCCTGGCCTGGGCTATATCGTAATTTATATTATCCTGGTTCTTTTTTAGTTCATCTACCTGGTCTTTGCTAATATCCAGACCCAGTTCCATTTGGGATTCAGCCAGGGCTACCCACAACTTTCTCCATGTCCTAAACTTCTTGTCAGGAGAAAATAGAGCCTGCATTTCCCTACTAGCATACCTGGAAGTCAGGGGTGATTCATATGTATTTTTCATAAATTTCCTCCTATTAAGCCATTACTATATACTGGTCTCTTTCTGGACCTACTGATACGTACTTGATCTTACAATCAACTACCTCTTCTAGGTATTTAATATAGTCTATGGCCTCATTTGGCAGGTCTTCTAACCTCCTGCATCCAGATATATCCTTCATCCAGCCCTTCTTGTATTCGTATACTGGTTCAGCCTTGAATAATTTCTCACCTATTGGAAATTCATCCAGGATTTGGTCACCAAACTTATAGGCTACACATACTGGTATTTCTTCCATATATGACAGGACATCAAGCTTTGTAAGGGCTATTACATCTGACCCTTGGGCCCTTACACCATACCTTGAGGCCAGTATGTCAAATCCTCCTACCCTTCTAGGCCTGCCAGTGGCTGCCCCATATTCATTACCTGCCTTACGCAATTCTTCTGCCTTGTCACCAAAGATTTCTGCAGTGAAGGGACCCTCACCTACACAAGTAGAATAGGCCTTCATTATTCCCACGGAATTTGTCAACTTCAAATTAGGTACACCCGCCCCTATAGGTGCATATGGTGCTATTGTTGAAGATGATGATGTAAATGGGTATATACCAAAGTCTATATCCCTCAAGGCTCCCAACTGAGCCTCAAACATTATGTTCTTGCCCTCCTTATTGGCCTCGTTTAGATATAGGCCCGTATCACAGACGTAGTCCTTTACTATATCTCCATACTCCTTTAAGTAGGACCACATATCCTCAAAAATTATGGGTTTTATTCCATAGCCCTTTTCTATCAACAAGTTTTTCCATTCGATGATAGCCCTCAATCTTTCCTTTAGGCCCTCTTCACTATCTAGAAGGTCACCCAACCTGATGCCTTTTTTCATATACTTATCACCATAAACCGGTGCTATCCCCCTCTTGGTAGACCCAAATTTGGCATCTGCCAGCCTATCTTCTTCCAGGCAATCCTGGTCTACATGGTAAGGCATTACAATTACTGCCCTATCACTTAATTTTAAATTATCTGGTGTAATCTCTATACCAAGTCCCCTTAGCTTATTTATCTCTCCAACCAGGTGCTTAATATCTACAACCACCCCATTACCTATTACATTTACAACATCAGGACGCAAAATTCCAGATGGAAGTAGGTTCAAGATAAACTTCCCCCTATCATTTACTACTGTGTGGCCTGCATTATTGCCACCCTGGTACCTTACAACTATATCATAGTCCTCTGAGAGTAGGTCAACCATCCTCCCCTTGCCTTCATCACCCCAGTTTATTCCTGTAATTGCTGTTAACATGTCATTTTGTCCTTTCTTAGTACTAGTATCCTTACCCAATCTTCATTATACCACTAAGAACCCCAATAGTATATAGATATATGTATATACATATATCTATATACTATTTTAAGGGTAGCTTGCCCCTAGTAAGATTAAGAAAGGACCCTATTACCAGAAAAAATGACATACAAAAAGGAAGGTCTATAAAATTGCATCCAGCAATATAGTCTTCCTTCTAAAATCCTTAGTATTATCTGTTTTTATTAAAAATATAGTTTTAACTTCTATATAACTTCACCCTAATAAGGTCTTAAAAGTTATCCAATATTACACCTATCTTAAAAACGCCTATTAAATATCCTTGGACTAAATAAAAATAGGATTGGGAATATTTCTAACCTACCCAGTAGCATATCCAGACTCAAGACCAACTTAGAAAAAGTTGAAAAAACTGAAAAGTTACCAGTTGGCCCAACCAGCTTACCAAAACCTGGCCCTACATTGTTTACACAAGTAATGACCGAAGTCAAAGATGTCTCGAGGTCAAACTCATTTAGGGTAATCAATATAAATGATACTATAATTATAATGGTATATATCAAAAGATATGCTGACACATTCTTTGTCACCGTATCATCTATCAATTTTTCATCCATGGTAATATTACTTACAGACCTGGGCTGAATAACTTTTTTTATCTCTGACTTTATATATTTGAAGGTAATCAGGACTCTGGATACCTTTATACCTCCACCAGTAGATCCTGCACAGGCACCTATTATCATAAGTGACAATAAAATTCCCTTGGAAAAAGTAGGCCATAGGTTAAAGTCAGTAGTCATAAAACCTGTTGTAGTTATTATAGTAGCAACCTGAAAAGCTGCATACCTAAAGGACGTCAAGACACTACCATACATAGTATAAATATTCCAAGTAATCAGACCTATAGCCACTGCTATAATTGCTATATAGGCCCTCAGTTCCTCACTCTTAAATATACGTTTGAACTTCTTCAATAATACCAGGTAAAAGAGGTTGAAGTTTATACCAAACAGAATCATAAAGACTGTAATGACACCATCTATATAGGCGCTATTGTAATAACCGATACTATCGGCCTTCATACAAAATCCACCCGTACCTGCAGTAGAAAACGAATTTGTCAAACTATCTATAAATGGCATACCACCCAACATTAGTAGAATAACCTCCAAGGCAGTTAAGGCTATATAGATATAGTATAAAATCTTCGCTGTTTGCTTAGTCTTTGGAACCAACTTATCCACTGTAGGGCCTGGTACCTCTGCCCTCATTATATTCATGGTATTTCCACCTGATAGAGGTATTATAGCCATAACAAATACCAATACACCCATACCACCTATCCAGTGGGTAAAGGACCTCCAAAATAGGATTCCTATTGGAAGTGCTTCTATATCAGTAAGAATGGTAGATCCTGTAGTAGTAAATCCAGATACTGTTTCAAAAAATGCATCTATTGGACTGGCTATACTTCCTGTTAGGAAATAGGGCATAGATCCTATAATAGAAAATATAATCCAGGCCAGCCCTACTATCAAGAGACCATCCTTGATAAACAATTCAGACCTGGTAGGTCTTTTTCTTGTAAATACCATACCAACACCGGCAGAGACTATGGCTATCTCAAAAATCTTAAGTGCCACATCCCTTTCCCCGTATATCAAAGATACTATGGCAGGTATAAGCATCAAAAAACCTTCCACCTTGGCTATATTCATCAGAACATAGGCCATCATTTCATAATTCATCTTAATTCTCCTAAATAAACCTATACATTTCTTTCTAGTATATCTTCTATATCAGTTATTTTAAGGCTTGAAGTCACTATTATAATATTATCTCCAACCATGATCTTATCATCTCCACCCGGTATTATGATCTTACCATTACGTACTATGCAGGCTATCAACATACCCTTTTTGAACTTCAAATCTCTCAATGGCTGGTTGACTACCCTACCTGTAGCACTTACCGAGAATTCCAATACCTCAACCTTGTCATTTACTATCCTGTATAGGGAATTTAACTGGCTACCATAGGAATTATTCATAGCCTTAACATACTGTAGTATCCTAGTGGCTGTCAATTCTTTTGGTGATATTACTGTATCTAGATTAAAGGTGTCAATCATATCCTTAAAGGTAGACTGACTTATCTTTGTGATAACCTTGGAAACCCCCTTGGAATCCGCATACATGGACATAATTATATTTTCCTCATCAATACCAGTAAGGGATACAAAGGCATCTACTTCGTGGATACCCTCCTCCTCTAGTATCTGGTTGTCTGTACCATCCCCATGTATAATATCGACTTTCGGCAGGTTCTGGGCCAAGAAATGACAAGTCTTCCTGTCTCTTTCTATAATCTTAGTCTTGATATTTATATTTTCAAGACTCTTGCATAGGTAGTAGGCAATCTTTCCACCACCTATTATCATGACTGTCTTGACCTTTCTCTTAAGACCTCCCACCTTCTTTAGGAACTTTTCCAAGTCCTCATGACTGGCCGCTATACTCAACTTGTCCCCCTGTTCAAAGGTAAAAGTACCATCTGGTATAAAGACTTCATCCCTTCTCTGTACGGCACAAACCAAGATTTTTATACCAAAAGTCCTAACTACATCCCTCATCTGCATACCAGGTAGGTTAGAGTTTTCATATATTTTAAACTCCATTATTTCAACCTTACCCTTGGCAAAGGTTTCAACCTTGATTGCAGACGGGAACCTCAATATTCTTGAGATTACATTGGCCGCAACAAATTCTGGGTTTATAATCATACTTAGACCCAGATCTTCTTTTATATAATTTAACTGACTGTAATATTCAGGATTTCTAACCCTTGCTATGGTGTTCTTTGCCCCCAGATTTTTAGCAAACAAGCAAGAGAACATATTTATTTCATCAGATGATGTACACCCAATTAAGAGGTCAGCCTCTTCTACACCAGCTTCTTTTAATATTTCACGATTAATAGCATTTCCATTTATGCAGGCAACATCCTGGTTAGAATTTATTCTGTTGATTACATCTACATCTTGCTCTATGACTGTTACGTCATGAGATTCATTAGACAATTCCTCAGAGAGTTTAGATCCAACCTTTCCTCCACCTATTATTACTATTTTCACTTTTTTCTCCTTCCACAACTAACGTGTTAATATCTTCATTTGAATATTATACCACATGCTGTGATTTTTTTTTAGTACTTTACTATCATTTAAATTTTATAGTATAATATACCTACTATTGATTAAAATTCGATGAGGAGATAGATATGAAAATTTCAAAAAATAATACTAGAAAAAGAATAGAAAAAAAATTGTTAGCACTTTCTATGTGCTCTATCTTGGCCCTATCCCTGGCAGGATGTGGTGATAAAAATGCCGATGGCAGTGGCAATCATCAGGCATCTGGACCTAGCCTGGTAAATGAGCTAAAATCAGAAAAGCTAATAGGCCTACAGGCTGCCCTATTAAAATTTACAACTGCTGAAAAGGCAGGTAGTGTATCATCTGTAAGTCTAGAAGAAAAGGAAGTCCCTGTAAAGACTGACAAGCAGGAAGAGTCTCAGGAAGCCAAGACTGAAAAGAAGTATATCTATACGCTAGAGGTTATATCTAAAAAGGGTGTCAGCCAGACTATGACTATATGCCAAGACTGGTACTGTATTGGGCAAGACTGATAATGGCCCGGCAAGTGCTGAAATGAAATCTAACCTACTAGGCTTTGTTACTCTTATGGACGTAGATGAGGCCGCCCAGGTAGCCACAAAGGCTTCTACTAAGAAATATACACAGGTCCTATCTTACAAGTTATTTGCAAAAAATGGTAAGAATGTATTTTCATTCAAGCTATATGGTGGGGATACAAAGAATTCAGAGACTATATTGGTAGATGCTACTACAGGCAAAACCTTGACAAAGGCCGACCTGGAAGCAAGCCAGACTAGTTCTACAGATACTAGTACTAGTTCAAACAGTGATACTACTAGTAGTGATAATACGGGATCAAGTAGCCAGACAAATCAGGAATAATTTATATGAAAAAAATGTACCGAGACCAAAAGTTAGCTTAAAGGCTAACCATTTAGATGTCGGTACATTTTTTATTTTACTGGTGTTCTAATATATATTTTTCCGCAGCATGAACTGCTATAGCCCCATCAGCAGCTGCAGTTATTACCTGTCTTAGAGACTTAACCCTAATATCACCAACTGCATAGATACCATCGACACTTGTCTGACAGTCTTCATCAGTTATTATATATCCCTGTGGATTTAAGTCTACTAGGCCATCTACTAGGCCTGAAGTAGGTATACCACCTATGGCCACAAATAGACCGTCTAATTCTATCTTTCTTTCTGACTGGTCTGTCTTGTCTACAGTTATTACACCTGTTAACTTTTCTTCACCCAGGATTTCCTTGATTGTACTGTTCCATACAACCTCTACATTCGACTCAGCTAGCCTTGTCTGTAGTGTCTTGTTGGCTCTTAGCTCGTCTCTCCTGTGGATTAGGTATACCTTAGATGCTATTCTTGATAGGTATAGGGCATCTTCAACAGCCGTGTCTCCACCACCGTTCACTGCTACTACCTTGTTTCTATAGAAACCACCATCACATGTCGCACAATAGCCCAGGCCCCTACCTGTAAACTTGTCTTCCTTGTCTAGACCCAACTTTCTTGGTGTAGACCCCATTGATAGGATAACTGTCTTAGTTAAGATTTCCTCACCGCCTGCCATCAACTTCTTTGTGCCGTCTTCTAGCACCTCTATTGAATCTACTCCCTTGTAGTCAATCTTTGCCCCAAACTTCTTTGCATGGGCTAACATATCATTGGCCAACTGGATACCATTAGTCTCAGGTATGGCTGGATAGTTTTCTATTTCTGTAGTAGAAACCATCTGGCCACCGTGAAAGTTTTTTTCCAAAATTACTGTATCCAATTCTGCCCTTCCACCGTAAATACCGGCTGTCATACCACCTGGGCCACTACCGATTATTACTATATCATGAACCTTAACTTCACTCATTTTTCTACCTCCAATATTGTCTAATAAAGTAACTTCACTCATACCATACTCTTTATTATAGTATATTTCTTTACTTTATGTATATACTAAATGTATATACTAAAAATTATTCAAAGGATCCTCTTGGCCTGGTTCATATACATGAAGCTTGTCAGAGAACCTATGGTATATTTCCATTATCCTGTTGATATACTTCCAGCAAATCTCTATCTGGTTCCACTGGGAGAATAAAGACCTATCCTCGTCCATAGAAGCCATCAATAACCTTTCATATGCTTCTGGTGTGTTTTGTCTATTTTCCAATACACAACTCTGGCAGAAGTCCATATCAACCTTTTCTATAGTATTTTCTGTTCCTGGCTTCTTTATATTGAAGTCTAGCTTGACACCCTCATCTGGCTGTATCTCTATTACCAGCTTGTTTGACTGGGCACCCTCCGCAGTAGACTTGAAGCTAATCACTACCTCACTCTTCTTCTGTCCCATCTTCTTACCTGTCCTTAGGTAGAAAGGAACTCCCCTCCACCTGTCATTTTCTATGCCTAATTTAAGGGCCACATATGTTTCTGTAGTAGATTCCGGGTCTATCTTGTCTTCTTCTAAATAACCCTTGTACTGGCCCATCACTAGTAACTGGTCTATCTTGTGAGGGTCTTCTATATCCTTTAGTTCCTTGAACAACTTAGTCTGGGCAGCCTTTATGGCTTCAGGCGAGCTATCTGTTGGTCTTTCCATTGCCACTATAGACAGGATCTGGAACAAGTGGTTTTGTACCATGTCAACCATGGCCCCACTCTTGTCATAGTAGCCACCCCTAGTGCCTACACCAACTTCTTCAAAGGCATTTATTTCAACCTTTTCTATAAAATTCCTATTCCATACACCACCAAAGATAGCATTGGCAAACCTTAGGGTCATTATATTTATTATCATTTCCTTACCCAAGTAGTGGTCTATAAAGAATATATTTTCTTGTGAGAAGCACTGCTTCAGGTTCTTATAAATATATTCTGCTGCATCCATAGTGTCACCAAATGGCTTTTCTATTATTACCTTGGCCCCCTTTAAAGGACAGCCTGCCAGCCTAATACCATCAGTTATAAAGCCGAAAATCTTAGGTGGTACTGCATAATAGTAAGTCCACCCGCTCTCTGTCCTGCCATTTACATAGTCCAGGTCAGCTAGTAGGTTCCTATACTGGGCAACCTTAGTCATATCCATCTGGTAGTAGATAATCCTCTTTGAAAACTCAAAAAAGTCTTTATCTGTATACTTTAACCTAGAAAATTCACTAGTCCATTTTCTTATTATTTCAATATAGTCTTCCTTGCTATAGTCTCTCCTACCTACACCAACCACCTTGTAGTCTTCTGGCAGTAGGCCTAGACAATGCAAATTATATAAAGCTGGAAGTAGCTTCCTATAAGCCAAATCCCCTGTTCCTCCAAATATTATTATTCCCTTATTTTTCATCTTCATCTATCCAATCATGATGGAATACTCCATCCACATCTACTCTTTCAAATGTATGGGCCCCAAAATAATCCCTCTGTGCCTGTATGATATTGGCACCTAGTCTTGAAGACCTATACGTATCCACATAAGCCAAGGCTGCTGACATAGCAGTTATTGGAATGCCCCCCATGGCACCAATAGCCACTAGCTTTCTAAGGTCTGCTAGCCTATCATTAATTTCCTTTGCGAAGAAGTCTGTCATCAACAAATTCTCCACATCCTTGTCCTGGTCAAAAGCTGCCGATATATCATTCAGGAACCTGGCCCTGATTATACATCCGCCCCTAAATATCTTTGCTATATCTGCAAAATTCAGGTCCCAGCCATACTCTTTTTCAGCCACACTTAGTAGCTTAAAGCCCTGGGCATAAGAAACTATCTTGGAAGCATATAGACTCTTTTTAACCAGGTCTACTAGGTCTTCCTTACTAAATCCCATAAGGTCTAGAGGGTCTTTCTTGCCTGCAAATTCAGCCTTATTTTCACCTATAATTGTAGATAGCTTAACCCTCTCATCCTTTAGGCCTGACATATACCTGGCATTTAGGGCTGCAGTGATTACTGATACATCAACCCCTAGGTCTATGGCCTCCAGGTTGGTCCATTTACCAGTACCCTTTTGGGCCGACTTGTCTAAAATCTTGTCTACCAGGTAGGATCCATCTGCCTCCTTAACCTTAAGTATATTGGCAGTTATCTCTATCAGGTAGCTTTCTAGCTCCGTCTTATTCCATGCCTCAAAGACCTCCTGTATCTGACTATTGTCCATGCCACCTATATCCCTAAGTAGCATGTAGGCCTCACTTATAAGTTGCATATCTCCATATTCTATACCATTGTGGACCATCTTGACATAGTGGCCAGATCCACCGGTAGAAATATACTTACAGCAAGCCTCTCCATAGGCCTTGGCTGAGATATTTTCAAATATATCCTTTACATGTCCATAGGCCTCTTTATTACCACTTGGCATGATAGCTGGTCCAAACCTGGCCCCTTCTTCGCCACCTGATATACCAACACCTAGGTAGTTTATCTTCTTGTCCTCCAGGTAGTTGGACCTCCTTATTGTATCCTTGAAATAAGAATTTCCACCATCTATTATTATATCTCCCTCATCTAGGAGACCCATCAGCTGGTCTATAACCATGTCTATTGGCTTGCCTGACTTTATCATTAGAAAGACCCTTCTTGGCCTCTCAAGAGACTTGACAAAGTCCTCTAGGTCATAGGTTGGTGTGAAATTTTTATGTCCATGGTCTCTCATTACATCATCTACAACTGATGTTGTTCTATTGTAGATAGAAACCTTGTAGCCCTTGTCTACCATATTTAGAGCTAGGTTCATCCCCATGACAGATAGGCCAATTACACCTATATTATTCATCTATATTCCTCACTTTCGTTTTAATCTTTACTCTTTGTATAAGATTCATATTATTCTTATACACCAAAAACCAGGCATTTAATCATTATGACAAGCCTCTTCCCAGTTTTTTTGAATTCTATTCTCATTAGCCTTTTATCCAGCCCTAAGGTATTTCCTGGGATTCCCCCTACAAATATACCAGGCCATTCTTTTTATTTTTGGAAGTTCCTCCTTCCATATGGTCTGCCTCTCCCCTCAAAAAACTAGCCCTCTTGATAGAATCATCACCATACTTGGCCCTTATATCGTCCATGGCTGTATATAGCTTTTCTTCCTTGCTAGAAAGCTGGTTGAAAAAACTAAGTTGGTTTGAATTTTTTCCCTGGACCTTACTGGTTGCTATGCCTATATGTCTAATAGGCTTACCCCACCAAAGGCTCTTGAAAATTTCACAGGCTGCTTCATAGATATCACTAACACTATTAGTCCTAAAACCTAGGGATTTTTGGGCCTGGCCCCTCTTAAAATCCCTATCAACCAGCTCTACAGATACGACGGCTGCCGTAGAGTTTTTCCTCCTTAACCTGGCACATACAGTCTCACTAAGGGCCAAAATCCAGTGCCTGGCCTCCTCAAAACTGTATATATCGCTAGATGTAGTAGTTGAATTACCCACAGACCTATTATTGGCAGTTGTTTTCTGGAAGAAGTCATAGCCATCCATACCATTGGCATGGTTGTGGATGACTAGGCCATGCTTTTTAAAGTTCCTCTTCATAAAATTTATGTCTGTATTGGCCAGCTGACCTATTGTCTCTATACCCAGACTTCTAAGTTTTTTAGAGGTCTTCCTACCCACGAAAAAGAGGTCTTCAATCGGAAGGGGCCACATCTTTTCTTCTATCTCAGACTGGAAAAGTGTGTGGGTCTTGTCCGGCTTGCTAAAATCACCTGCTATCTTGGCCAGGACCATCTTATCAGAAACACCAACATTTATGGTAAATCCTAGTTCCTCCCTTACCCTCTGGCGAATAGTATCAGCACAGTCCATTGGATTTCCAAAGAGCCTCTGGGTTCCAGTCATGTCCACAAAGGCCTCATCTATAGAATACTGGTAAACGCTTGGAGAATATGTTCTCAAAAAGTCCATCAAGAGGTTGGAATACTCTACATAGAGGTCAAAATTTGGTGGAACCAGGTATATGTTGGGACACTTGGTCCTGGCTATACCTACTGGCTCGCCCGTCTTTATACCAAACTTCTTGGCCGACTGACTCTTGGCCAAAATTATGCCACTCCGTCTCTCTGGATTACCAGCTACAGCAGATGGAATATTTATAAGGTCCGGCCCTCCTATATTCATCTTTTTTCTATTGGCTGCCTCCCAACTTAGGTAGGCAGAATTTACATCTATATGAAAAAATACCTTGTCCTTCACCAAAACACCTCCTAAAAAATATAGTTAAAAGAACATATGTTCTTTTAACTATATTTTATATCATACTTGTA
>ERZ772960.2812-NODE-2812-length-12238-cov-4.639498_pt1 | contig 12238 bp, 8 predicted proteins | sample MGYA00580678_ERZ772960 | MGnify/ENA primary metagenome ERZ772960 (study PRJEB29015, sample SAMEA2737930) | human oral metagenome | biome: human oral; feature: human-associated habitat; material: dental | place: China | collected 2059 ...
AATTCGACAAACTGTTATTTTTCTATCTATTTATTAGGGTGGGAAACTTTAGTAATTCCTTTATTTAGGAATGCAATATATAGCGTTGGATGAAGAGAGTGCAAATCTTTTACGGCAATTCGTTTTGTCTTATAGAACAATTCTTTTGTCATGATGACATACCCTAAAGTTATAGTATTGCAGAATACTATATGGTTCTTATATGGTATAGGGATGTTATAAAAACTGTATTTCATAATGTATTTCTCTTTGTAAAAGGATAGTCTACCTATCTATAGAATCGGTAGGCTATCCATTGCTTTTTTTAATTAAATTCAAACCTTATGGTTTGAACACTTTACGTACAAGCACAGCGGCAACGAGCTCCTTCATACACATTGACGTTGACGTTCTTGTTGCAGTCGGAACTTTCTGAATCGTCTTCGTTCTCATTTGCGACGAAGCCACCATGCATCAATCCTAATTCGTCACATGACAAAACGGATATTTTCTCAATAGCACGATCTAATTCGTTCATAATCGTTAGGAGAATTTGATTATACCTACTCATTGTTGGCTTTTCGGTTTCCGACATTAGAGCCTAGCTCTATTCTCTGTTTTATGTATTTTTAAAGGTGAAACCGGCTGTTTTGATGTTTTAAAGCGATAAGAAATTGTAAGCATAAAACTTCGTAATGCCGATTGTGTCCAAGTCTTGTTCGCAATAAAAGGATTTGTTGTCCATGTTGATGTATGATTCTTGCGAATTAGATTGTTAAATAGAAATCCAATGACCCATTTGTTGTTCTTGGAAATATAGTGAGTCCCTATTTGTGATGTAAGCCGTCCACTAATTCTACGAGTTTGCATAATCCATGGTGTTGCGCCATTCATATTGATATTGGCTTCTATGTTTGATGTTAACTTTAATGTGTTGTGGAGTGATACATATCCTTGTACAATATCCTTTTGGAGGTATCCGTCAGGAATATATATGTATTGTATTCCAAAGTTGGTAGATAAATTCCAAAATGAGAAAGGCTTGTTATTACTGCCTAAGTTAATACTGAACTCATGTCTGTTAAGCATATTCTGATTGGTAAGGCAAATAACACTATCTGAAACAAAGAAATTTTCTTCTATAACTTTATGATGTACGCGGTATGCAGCGGATAACGAACACCAGGTATTTGTATACGAAAGATTAATTTCATCAGTTTCTTGTGTTTTCAAGAGCGGATTTCCTACAAAATAGAGAAAATCGTTAACTTTAGTCTTATAATTTGTAAGCAAATCGAATGATGGGCGGAATAAATATCTAGAGTACGATAATACAAGTTCCTTAGAATTACTTAGGGTATAGTTCAAAAGAAATGAAGGTAACCAGTTGGAGTATCGTTGTGAAATAGTCTGTTTTTTCCCATGCAAAGAGGTCCTTTCTAGTCGTAATCCACAAGTGATAGTTACTTGTTTCCAAGACTTGGACAATGAAAAAAATGAAGCAGTTAGTGTTTCTCTATATCCGTATGTTTCGATGTCGTCATGTTTTAAATCCGTTTCATGTATATAGTCACTTGTACGATTTGTCACGTTTGCCTCAATGCCAGTATTGAGTGATAGACCTGGTTCAAGTTTAGAACTTAGTTCGCTGTTCACAAAAAACAATTTGTTGGTTGCCCTGTTCTCGCTATCTTCTTTCCTAGTAGTCTTTGTTAAAATAAAATTAGTAATAGTTTCTTCAGACTCATTTTCTTTGTCGTATAAGTAATTAATTGATGTTTGCAGTGTGTTTCTTTTGTTTTTAGATGTCCAAAGGTGAGTTAGTTGTATCAACGACAGTTTTGTTGTTCTACTTATAAGAGTGTTTGCAGTGTAGCGAGCATATTTGTCTGTTCTGTACTCTTGAAAGAACTCGTTTTCTTGTGGTTTCTTGTCGTTTAAGGTAAAATTGTTTTCAATTTCGAATGAAAGGCGGTGTTGCCCACAAACTCCACTTGCCCCAAATGTCGCAATGCAATTATTGGATCTTAAGTTTCCATCAATTGTGGATCTTTGAAAGGAAAAGGGCTTGTTGGTCATTTCGTAAGTAGAATGGTGTTTCAACCCAGTCTTTGTCCCATTTTGTGTGGAAAAATGGGCGTATGCTTGCCATTTATTATTACCATATAGTACAGCAAGATTGCCATTTTGTAGCACTGATGTGTTTAAATCGCAATTAAAAGGCTTACCCAAAATAGAAAGTGTATTTTTGGCTGATAGTGTAATTCCTGTTTGAATTCGTTGATATACATTCACAACTCCACCTGCGGCTTCTCCTGAACTAGATGCTGTTCTTCCGAAAACAACTTCTATTTTGCTAATATCAGCTGCATTGATTAGTGATAGTTGATCATTTGCATTTACTTTCTTTATACCATTGATTCTTATTTCTGCGGGTTTCCCATCTATAAGCACTTGTTTTCCTGTAACCTGTATTCGTGGTATTCTTGCAAGTGCATCGTAAGCAGTGTACATAGCTATTGATTTTCCTAAGCCTCCGTGTTGCACATAGAAAATCATTTTCCCTTTCTCTGGTTTAATGGAACTGGCTTTAACTATCACTTCACCTAGTTGGCGGCTGTTGTTTAATCGGATAGCCTTTTCTAACATCTGTGTATGCGCGTCTATAACAAATTCTTCTTGATAAACTATTTTTCCCAAAAAACTGGCAACAAGTCGATAAGGTATGTTATAAGCACCTTTAAATTGTGCCATACCTAAGCTGTCAGATGCACAATAAGCACTGGGGGCTAGTGTATCATTCATAGTGTATAAAATACAATTCACGTTCTCCAGAGGTGTTAGGTTGACACTATCTGTACAGACAACTTTAATTGTTGGCTTCATTGCAAAATCAATCTGTGCGCAAAGTCCACAACTGTATGAAATGTATAGAGCGAGTATGTAAACCATTCGTAAATCCATATAGGCTAAGATAATGGTGGGTAAAATAATGTTTGAATGTCAATAGAGTTTGGTTTTATATGATTTATCGACAAGTATTTAGAGAAGATTAAATGGTTAGTAACACTTTAACTTTGTGTATAGTTATATATGGAAGTGTTGTTGGTTTGTCAAACTTCCTCTACAAGGATTGTCATTTCTTTTTATCGATATCGGTTGAAACCTTATAATTTGCAATTTAAAAATAGACACATTTCAAGTAGAGTTCCCCTTGTTCAACCTTGGAAGATTGTGTTCTTTGAACAATGCATTTTTGCAGATTTTGGCTATTCAGTAAAAATATCGTATTGTGATATTCTTCTACAATTTGAATTAATAATTCCTGTTTGCGGTTTAGTTACTTTACTTGTTGTTTTTTTGTTATAAAGGTATGCCACATCCTCCTTGCAGGGGACTCTGTGAATGCATGTTAATATGCAACGAATTTACTAACTTTGTTTGTATAATCCAACTTATTTGTGTTAAATGTTGTGTATGTCAGGTTGATTTGTTCAATGTGCCTTCTTAATAATGTGTAATCTAATTTCTCCATACAGGTGTTTATTTTGCGAATCTGGAAGTGTCGTTCTCGTTTTTGTTCACTTTTATTTGTTTTCCATTGTTGCTTATGCTATACGTCATAGACAAACGGATGCATTGCGTGTTAGGGAATGTGAGGCGAGTGACACTAAATCTCCCATAATTGTATAAATGTTCCCCTTTCAGTTGATTGAAAGGGTCTTCTATGGTAAGCGCAAAAGCAATGTCCTTGTTTTTAGGCAAAGCATATTGCATTCCCATGTCTATGCTCATCGTTCCTTTTCTCCTTTCTTGCAATAGGTTGTTGCGGGTTTTGAAGAAGGGATTGATGAATATGGCAAAGTTGTCGGTTGGCTTATACGAAAGATACAGGTTACCATTTGCGAACCAATTATTCTTGCGATTGAAAGTTGATGGGAGAACATCGTATGCTAAATGGCTGAAACTGAGATTTCTCAAATAAAGATACAACGAACCGTTCAGCTTTCCTTGGATAAAGGAAAATGGAATGGAGGCATCGGCATATATGGATAGCAGGTTGGCATAATTTTGGGGCTTGGTGTATCTTACTCCATCGTTATCGATATTATAAGTATTTCCGAAAACATTAGACCTTAATCGTGTTCCTCTACTGACAACCACGTGTTTAAACAGCAGGTTTTGTATCTTGAAGTCGTATTGCATGGACGGCTTTAAGAAAGGATTTCCAACGCTATATTCATTGTCGCTATAATAAGTAGCACCTGGAAGCATGGAGAAATATCCTGGACGTGTATTCTTCATCGTGAGATAAAGCGAAGAGCTGAAATTGTTACTCGCTTTCCTGTCGAGCCTTAGATAAGGAGCAACGTTCCATTCTTTGCTCCTTGAAATAGTATTAGCCACTAGATATTTATAATGTGCATACTCCGTCGTTGTAGCCGCGTGTTTGCATTTTCTTTGTCTGCAACTCAATTGTTGCGTCTTCACCAGACAGCCTATTCTCTGCGGTTGCCATGCTCTTTATGAATAATCGCTTAAGATTAGCGGCAGGCATCGACTTAAGGTAAGTGAGAAGAATGCCCATTGGCATCCTTTGTTTCACCCCATCGATAACTACAAGGGGGTCGTTACCTTGAACTGTTATGGCATCATGAGAAACAACAACGCCAGGAGCTCGCTTCAACACGTCTAACACATTGTCGTTGTTGCCTAATCCAAGCTTCTCTGTGTCTATTCCTATCTTCCCGTCTGCAAGCGTAATCGCTTGTTTGTATGCAGAAACTACAATTTCATTCAGTCCAATCACGCTCTCTTCCAGCGCTATTGGCTTTTCAAACGTATGATTGGCCGCCACAACAGTGTGAAATGTTTTATACCCAGCGCAACTAATTTTCAAACGCAGCGTGTCATTTTTGTGTAAAGAGCAGTCTAAAACAAAATACCCCCCTTCTTTACTAAAGGCGGAAACGATTGTCTTAGTCGTGTCTAATGGTGAAACGCCAATAATGCTAGCGTATTCAATGGGCGTATTTTTCTCATCCACAATCTGTCCAGAGATGCTCTGTCCCCAGCTAGGGAATAAAGGCAACAATAGGGAGAGAAGAAGAAAGATGGTCTTATGCATATGATCTATCGCGTTTACTAGTTCTGGCGTTAAAGAAATGAATGAAAAAAAGTTAATGTGAAAACATTACTCCTTTCTACATGTAAGGATGTCTGCAGGGCGAATGTATGTTGTCACCTCACCACTCCCGCATCGTTATCGGCATTATCCATTTGTTTTTGCAGGTTGCGCACTTTTCCTTTCCTGAAGCTATATCTAAGGGAGAGCTGCACAAGGCTATCTTTATATTTGGCAAACTTGTATGTGGTGGCACTGATTAGTTCGCTATTCATTGTCGAAACCGTGGTGGCGGCCGACATGAAGGGATTGTTTATGCTGAGGGTGCAACGTAAGCGGTGGAGGTTGTAATAGGCACTTAGCTGCAAGTTGGGTGCTGTTCGCGTCTTGGTTTGGTTGAACATGGTGGTGATAGCCGAACGGAAGCTGGCTTGCAAACCCCATTTGGGGCGGTCATAGCTGGCAGACAGGCTGCCAATCACGTCTGTATAGGTGGTGAAAAAGCTTAACCCATTGTTGATGTAGCGGTTAAGTGTGAGCCACCCCGACAGTCTCAAGGATTGCGAAAAGAGGCTCTGGCTGGCGTAGAGGCGCATTTGCAGGTGGGTGAAGCTGTGCTGATTTGCCGATGTATAGACGAACATGTTGGTTGCGGCATCATATACGGGGGGATTGTTTGTGAAGGGATGGTTGCTGTAGTGCAGGTAGGTAACGAAGCCTAGCATGGTTTCCCGCTTCTGAAAGCTAAGCGAAAGCTGGTTGAGATAGGCCTGATAGGGCTTGAGATGTGGGTTGCCTTGCCACAATTCGTATTCTGACTGCGTTTGGACGAAGCCCGACAGCATGGCCAATTGTGGCTCCACAGGGTTGATGCCGAGATAATATTGCAGCCTGAATGTCTTTGAAAGCGGGTAGGATAGTGTGAGGGAAGGTCGAAAGAAGTGGTATTGCGCCACAAGACTGTCGTTCTTCATGCGGTAAAACGAATAGCCCCCACCTACCGAATAGGCCAATTTGCCCAGCATACCGCTTAGTTCTACGTAGTCGTAGTTGTTGAAGTTGAGCAGCGAAGTGGGGGTCGTTGTGTTGGTTGCAACGTAAGTGTTGTTGGTCTTGGATAGGCGATTGTGCGTGCCGATGGTAAGGTTGAGTTGCTTAGACAACGGTTGCTTGAAGATAACCTCGCCGATAACCGACTTGTGTTTGCCGTCAACGTCGTAGGCATTGGAGAATGCAGGCTGTGCAGCGGCATGGTATGCCTTGCTGTAAGCCCTGCGATAGTCGCTGCCGATGTAGGTTGCCGTGAGGTTGGCCAGCAGGTTTGCTTTGCTAGCGAATTGCTTGTCGAGGTAAAAGTCTAGCGAGGCGTTGTGCGTTCTGTCCCTAGTGAGCAACGCTTCTGAGAAGAAGGGCGCGCCGTTGCTTTGCGCATGGCTTTGCGAAACATTTTCGGGCTGGCGCGATGTGGCGTAATTGGCCACGATGTTGAAGAAAGAGTTGCGCGTGTCTAGCAGTTTGTTATACTCCAATTTCACGCTGCCGTTACGATAGCGGTAAGCCTTGTCGTCGCCTTTGGTGTTAAGTGTCAATTCGTTGGCAGGGTAACGCAAGGTTTTGTCGCTGTTGTTGAACATGCCACCCACGCTTTTATAAAGCCCGTCTATGGTGATGGCGAGTTGGTGTTTCTGCCCAACAATCTTCAAATAGGCGTAGGCGTTGCCTTGTTTTGTGGTTAAGGCATGGGCGATTAGCACGCCGCCTTGCATCCCCTCGTATTCCCGTTTGGTGTGAACCAATAACACAGCGGCCACGCCATCGCCGTAAGCGATGCCTGGGTTGTCGATGTATTCCACCCTGGCGATGTCTTGTGGTTGCAGGGCAGCAAGGTCTGACTGTTTAGAAGGCACGCCATTGATGCGTATTTGCAGTGCACCGCCTTTTTGCGAAGATAGCGTTCGGTTCATCAAGTCGAATTGAAGGTCGGGTAACGCCATGCGTTGCAGCACGTCGTAGGCATCTGTGCTTTGTCGCTTTATTGCGTCCGAGGGGTAGAAAACCCACCTGTCGGCATTCTTTTGTAGGTTGGCCGACACCATAACTTCACCTAGTTGCACGGTGTCGGGCTTTAAAAGAAGTTCGCCTAGGTCTATGTCTTTGTTCAATTCCACGGTAGTTAGCAGCATAGGCTTATAGCCCACGCTGGTTATGCGTAGATGATAGGAGGCAGGGGGAAGGCTGGTTAAGGCGAATTTACCATCTTCGTTACTCGCTATAGATGCCTTTGCGCTTACTCCATCGGCTACTAATAAGGTTATTTGCGCTGCCTTTATGGGTTTTTGTGTTGTGTTGTCGCTTATCCTTCCGCTAATGGAGAAACTTTGGGCACAAACCATCTGTATGGCGCACAACAACACGAGGCATAGCTTTTTGCGGAGCGAGAGAAAAGCTTGTGCCTGCGAACGCATAGCGTTCTTCAACATGCGGTTGTCTGTCTTTTTTGTGTGGGGCATTGTAGTTGCAGTTATTATTCAACACCTGTCTTTTGGTCTGAACTCTTTAAGCGGCTGTCGCGTTTCAGCTCTTTGGGGTTTCCGCTTTTAAAGGTATAGGTTATGTCTAGGCCAAAGGCTCTAGCCGTGAGATAGTTGGTTTGCGAACGCGAGAAATAAGGGAGATGTTGTTCAACCAACAGCTCGTTGTACTTTTGGAAAGGCGAGTTCATTACCGCCCTTACATTGAGTGCGCCTTTAAGGAACGACTTGCTTATTGCCAACGACGAGATGGAGAAGGCGTGCGCTTTTGCCCATATCTCGGCTGGGTTTTTATAGTTGCCGTACTGCAAACCAATGGTCCAGTTCTTCTTCAAAAATACGTCGCACATCAGCGTTAGGTTGTGTGCGATGTTGCTTTTGTCCCAGAGTTGTTCGCTTTCTTGATTCTTATACCAATCAATATTTCCAGAGAAAGTGAGCGAAATCAGCGGTATGGGACGGTAATTAAAGTAAAGGTTTGACCCAAAATCACGTGCGAAGGCTATATTTTGATATTGGGTGATGAGCTGTTTTTGGTGAGTGTCGTATCGAGGAAAGGACATGATGGGGTGGTTTATCCATTTGTAATGTAGGCTATAAGAGAGGAAAAGCGTGTTGGAGTAAAGCGAATACGATGTTTCCAGTGTGTGCGTGTAGGTGTTTTTCAGTTGTGGGTTGCCCTCAGCCGCTAAGTATTGCGACACAATAGCCTTAAAAGGGTTGAACATGAGTATGCTTGGGCGTGTTATGCCAGCATTGTAATTAAGTGCCAATGAAGAACTTTTGCCCTGATAGTATATGCCTGCGTATGGTAGGACATAATGTTTTCTGCTAGCAAAGTTGTACGCCGTTTGTTTTGGATATTGCATCTTTAAGTCGCCATATTCCCACCTTAGCGAGGCGTCTAGGGTAAAGTTGCCTACACCAAGCGAAATAGATGCGTAAGCAGCCGATACGTTTTGTGTGTATTTCAGCTGCTGTTGTTGTAGGCTTTCTGCCACATCGTCTACCCATTCTCCATCTTTCAACATTCTGTGCAAAGATTGGATGTCGCCGTTTCGCAAGGTTTGTTTACCGCCAATGAGCAACGTTGCGTTGTCGTTGTTAAGCAAATTGAGGTCTACCGACAAGCTATGCTCGTGCAGTCCGCCGTTGGTTTTGCGCCTGGTTCTGCGCTCGTTGCCAAGCAAATTGCTGTTGGTTTGGTAATAATGTCTTACGTCAGGGTTGTAGGTATATCGGTAACCTACAACCCAATGCTCGTCTCCCGTCTTGCGAAAGAGGTTTCGATAGATGACGTTCGCTTCGGCAGTGCCGGCTGTGTTCTTGTTTTCAGAGTCGTAAGCACTATGTAAAGGTAGTTGTCCTTGTTCGTTAAAGGTTTGTTGCCACAGGGTGTTTAGGTTGGTTTGTTCTATCAAGGCGTGTCCGTCTAGGTACAGTGTGTTCAGCGTGTCGGGCCTCCATTGTAGCATAGCCCTTACGATGTGTTTCTTCCAATCGCCGTCGCCAATGCCTTCACCGTTGTATTCTTGCCATTGAGAACCTTGCGCATACCTGCTCTTTGATGCTATGGGCTGCTCTCGTTGACCATCAAGAGCGTAGCTATAACCCAGCGAATAGTCTACGTTTTTGTACGTTCCCATGAGATTGAGGCCTGCATTGGCTCTTGGTTGGGTGTTTGCCCCGGCGTTAAGGGTTAGGGCATAGTTGTCGAAAAGCTGCTGATTGGTAACGATATTGATTATCGCGTCGCCCACATCGCCGCCATAGCGAGCGTTTATACGGTCGATAACTTCAATCTTTTTCACAGTGCTAACGGGGATGGATTGCAGTACGGCCTTGGGCGAAGACTGTGCAATGCGATAAGGATGCCCATTAAGGAAGATGGAGAAAGAGGTGCTGCCCTTCACCGTAATGTTGTCGTTGGCATCTACATTCACCAACGGAACGCGGTTGAGGGCGGTAAGTAGGTTGGTGGATTGTGCGGCGAGGTCTTTCGATAGGTCGTATTCCAATCCGTTGTGTGTTATCTTGATAAGGCGTTTTCGTCCCACAACCGATACTTCGCCCAATACTTTGGCATTGGCCGAGAGTTTTATGTGCAGTGTTTTGTCTGCATCGAGTGTTATGTTTTCTTTGTGATTGATGTAGCCTACATTGCTAAACAGCAACTCGTAATTTCCTGCTTGGAGTGGAATTACGCACTTGCCGATAGAGTCGGAGTAACATGCCAAGCTGTCTTTCGCACGCTTAACCTTAATGTTGACGAAGGTTAGGGGCTCCCCACTAAGGCTGTCGCTCACGAGAAGGGTCAGCGTTTGCTGTGCCTCTGCTTTCTCTACATAAACCGAAAGACAAAGGAACATGAGCAAGAGATATGTGTTTAATGTTTTCATTTGTCGTTGGGATAAGGGATGAAACGGTGGGGTGTTGATGGTCTTCTCTTTGATGTAAGACGCTCTGATACGGGGTTCCGCATTGCCGTTGCCAGCGGGCTTTGGTTGTGTCATGGGGTATAGGCAACCATTCTGCACAGTTCTAGGTGTACAGATAGGGGTTACACCTTGCAAATATATGAATTTTCTCAATATGTTCCAAATTAAATTTCAACACATTTACCTTGCCAATGTCTTCACCATCATTGCATTTTGCGTTTTCGAAGTTACGCATTGCCGCCTGTTTCTGTTGTCTGTTGTGTTTGCTTTCAAGGGTAATGAATAGCACCTTTGTCGTTTGGTTGCAGTAGGGTTGGGCTAAATATGGCTTGGCAATAGCTATTTGAAGTACGGCTTGTGTTGACTATTGAAGGGACAATGTTCTTTTGTTGCGCGTGGGAGTTTTGCACCGTATTTAGGGCTTTAATTTGTTGTTGTTGCATTATTTTGCTACCTTTGTTGCATAATTTGGTACTTTGTTTGCTGGATTAGTACCTCATCAAACAAATCTACTTACGATGTTTATAAACGAAAGATACAGCTGAACAGCATTTATGAAATCACGGAAAGTATATAGTTTGGCGTTATTGGCGGGCATCTGCTTGTCGGCTTGTGGCCTGCAACCGTCTAAGCTTGGTCGGCAGTTGGTTGGAAAGTATGCCTATCAAGAACAGAAAGACGGGCAGATTAATTCGGAAGGCGAGAACGGATATGGCGCCGATAAGCTAGGGAAAGCAGCATATAAGGTTGCTGATGGGCTTGAAGTGCCTGAGAAACTGACCGACAGACCTGAACAGATATTGAAACGAGTGGCTTACACGGCATCGTATAACAGCGACTTACGCATACCTAATTGGGTGGCGTGGAGGCTTACAGGGGCGCATACTCGGGGAAAGAACAAGCGGGCGGGCGTTAAGTTTCATGAAGATACCGATGTGCCAATGCCTAGGGCGGTGGACTTTGACTACGTAAGGAGTGGTTATGACCGTGGACACCTTTGCCCATCGGCCGATAATCGCTGGGATGCTACTGCACAAGAGCAATCGTTTTTGCTTACGAATGTGTGTCCGCAAGACCATAACCTGAACGTTGGCGACTGGCACGAACTGGAAATCCTTTGTAGAAAGTGGGCTAAAACGTATGGCAGCATTTACATAGTGGCGGGTCCTGTGCTGTTTAAGGGGAAACATAAGACCATCGGAAAAAACAAGGTAACGGTGCCAGAGGCTTTCTTTAAGGTGGTGTTGTGCATGGAGAAAAAGCCCAAGGCCATTGGCTTTATTTATCGTAACGAGTCGGGAAATAGGCCTAAAAGCTATTACGTGAATACCATCGACGACGTGGAACGTATCACTGGTATCGACTTTTTCCCTGCTTTGCCCGACAAAGTGGAGAACGAAGTGGAGGCAACGAGCAGCTTGGACGATTGGTAAGAACTGCTAAAGAGCGGTAAAGTTTCTGCTTTTAAGATTGCAAGAGGGCTTGTTTAGGGACTTGATAAGGAGTAAGGGGAGTAGTAGCTTTGCTTGTTGGGAGTTTAGTCGACAACCTTTTTGGCTTTGGGGTGATGAGTTATTCGTTTTTGACTTTATTTCTTAGCCCGTTTTAGAAGTTTTATCATGTAAAAAACAGGTAAACTTACGATAGAAAACTAACAAACAAATAGAAGTCGTCTTGACTTTTAATCTTTCTATAAATTGAGCGGGGTTTGTTATCTTTGTGATGCCAACAACAAGGCAAGCATTCTTCTCATATACGAAGTGCAGGACAAATCAACTCACTGGCTTATAAAGACACGAAACCCAACTACTCCCGAATACATCAACTCACAATCTCACAATCTTATCAACTCACCAACTCATCAGCTCACAAACTTACCAACTCAAAATCTTAAATTATTATATTTTATTTTACAATATCGCTCTAATTCTCACTCCGTTCTAGCGAAAATACAGGCTAAAAAGTAGGTAAATATCTACTGTTTTTACTCTTTCCTGTCTTTTGTTCTGTCTATTTTTAAGAGAACAACCTGCATTTTGCACCATTTAGCCTTTCTATTTTGGTTGCCAACCCATATTTTTAAACTCCCAATTACTCGCTTTTAGCCCCTAAAATGCCACTTTTTAATGGCTATTTTGCCCTTTTGAGCCATGTTTTTAGTGGCT
>ERZ772960.2816-NODE-2816-length-12230-cov-9.495113_pt1 | contig 12230 bp, 13 predicted proteins | sample MGYA00580678_ERZ772960 | MGnify/ENA primary metagenome ERZ772960 (study PRJEB29015, sample SAMEA2737930) | human oral metagenome | biome: human oral; feature: human-associated habitat; material: dental | place: China | collected 2059 ...
GCTGGAGACGGCCTGGGAGGATAGGGAGTTGCTGATTCGACGAGCCTCGCGCAAGTGGGGCTTTTTGCTTATCCTTATGCTTTTGTTAAATTTTTTTTGCTTGTTAGAAGGGTTTTCCCCATCTCTGTTGAAATAAAAAGAATGTAGACAGTATCAAACTCGTATACAACCCAAGCAATCATTTAGGGAGGAATATACATGGCAACGGAAGACACGAAGCATCAGGAAAACACGAAGCGCCAGGAGGACACGAAGCGCCAGGAGGACGCAAAGCGTCAGGAGGACATTAACGCAAGGCTCACCTCGTCGATTGATGAGATCGCGTCCTCGACTCAGACGGTTTATGAGTCGGTCGAGCAGGTCGCAAAGAGCGCCAGCGCGCTCGCTGAGGCTGGCCGCGCATCGGTCGAGCAGGCAAAGCTCCTTCAGGAGAAGAACGCCGACACGATCAAGGTCATCGAGTTCATCACGAATATCGCGGGGCAGACGAACCTCCTCGGTCTCAATGCGGCAATCGAGGCGGCGCGTGCCGGTGAGCAGGGGCGCGGCTTCGCCGTTGTCGCAGAGGAAGTCCGCAAGCTCGCGGAGCAGAGCCGTGAGGCGACGGAGAAGATCCAGTCGACACTGACGGAAATGAACAAGGCCGTCGAGGACATTTCGAAGTCGATTGAAAACACGGGCTCGATCAGCGAGCAGCAGGCCGCTTCGACGCAGGAGATTACGGCGAACCTTTCGCGCGTGACGCAGGCGGCAGAGGAGCTCAAGAAGTACGTCCAGGGACTTCACTAATTCTATAACAGGAAAGACGGTCTTTTCGGGTACGCCCTTGGAGGCTGTCTTTTTTCTTGACAAGAAATTCGTTCTCCCGTATAATGTGAAACTGTGAGCTTTGCGTATATGCGCCTCACGTTGGCCCGGTAGTTTAGTTGGTTAGAATGCCGCCCTGTCACGGCGGAGGTCAGGGGTTCAAGTCCCCTTCGGGTCGCCATTTTTATGCCTCGGTAGCTCAGTTGGTAGAGCAGGGGACTGAAAATCCCCGTGTCAGTGGTTCGATTCCGCTCTGAGGCACCACGCAGAAGATGCGCCCGTTTTTGACGGGCGCTTTTTTACAGTAGGGAAGGCACGCGAGCAGGCGCGCCCTTTCCGTCGTTTGTTTTGCGCGTGTTTAGCTTCTCTATCGTGTTTCTTTATGTGTATGATGGAATCTAGGGAGTGTAAAGGTTGAGCGCTTTTTTCTCGACGTTCCTCGTCATTTTGCTCGACGAGGTCGGCGATAGCACGCGTTATTGGCGTCTTAGTCCTCGTATATAGAGTAAGGCTTTCATTTCAGAAAGGAAGATATGTAAATGGAGCAGTTTTCCGCGCTCTTTCTCGACTTTATCGCCGCTTGGGGCTACGTCGCCGTCGCCGTTCTGATGGCGGCGGAAAATGCCTGCATCCCGATCCCGAGCGAGCTTATCCTCGGCTTTGCCGGCTACTTGATCTTTGCGGGGAAGATGACGTTTGTCGGCGCGCTGACGGTTGGCATGATCGGCGGCATGGCAGGCTCGATCTTCGCCTACGTTGTCGGCGCGCGCGGCGGGCGCTCGTTCGTCGACCGCTACGGGCGATACTTTTTCATCAAGAAGAGCCACGTCGATATTGCGCAGGACTGGTTTGACCGCTATGGGCTGAAGGCGGTATTCTTCAGCCGTATGCTGCCCGTCGTGCGCACGTTTATCTCGCTTCCTGCGGGCTTTGCGCGCGTCGATATGAAACAGTTCCTCATTCTGACGTTTGCGGGCGCGCTGCCGTGGACGGCGCTCATTCTCTTTGCAGGCATGCAGCTCGGCGAGGGATGGAAGCTTCTGACGCAGGTCGGGCACGAGGCGAGCATTGCGTTCGTCGTCATTGCCGCCATCGTGATTGTCGTGCTCTACATTCGCCACCGCAGGAAAAAGGCGTGGCGCGTGCGCTGAAAGAGGGAGCTTCGTGCGCAATCTGATTCTCGGCTCGCTTTTCCTTTCCCTTGCGGGCAGTATATGGGGCGCGATGTTCATCGCCGTGCGCCTCTCGATCTTCGTCATTCCGCCCGTGCCGCTCGTCTGGATGCGCTACGGCACGGCGCTCGTCGCGCTGACGCTCCTGATGCTCGCGACGCGCTCGTCCTGGCAGATTGCGCGGAAGGACTGGAAGACGCTCGTTCTCGTCGCGCTCATCGGGCAGACGGCGAGCATCGTGACGCAGGAGACGGGCACGATGATGACGTCGGCGCAGACGGGCTCGGTCATCACGGCGGCGACGCCCGCCTTCATGGTCGTCTTCGGCTGCTGGCTGCTCCGCGAGCGGCGGACGGCGGGGCGCGTCCTCTCCGTCCTCGCCGCGACGGTCGGCGTGCTCTTCATCGTCTTCGACCCGGACAATTTCCAGGTCGACGTCGTCGGCGGTGCGTTCCTTTTCGTCGCTGCAGTGACATGGGCGCTGATGTCGGTGCTCGTGAAATTCCTCGCGGCGTACCCCGTCATCACGGTGACGTTCTACGCCGTCCTAGTCGCGTTCCTCGCGCTCACGCCGTATTCGCTGTACTGGCTCATCTATCATGCCGATTGGACGGCAATGGCAGCGCCCTCCGTCTGGGGCTCGGTGCTCTACCTCGGCTTCATCTCGACGACGGCAGGCTTCTGCCTCTGGAATAAGGGCCTTACCTATATGGACGCCTCCATCGGCGGGCTCTTCATGTTCTTCCAGCCCGTCGTCGGCACGCTCCTCGGCTGGCTGCTCCTCGGCGAGCCTGTGACGGCATACTTCTGGGCAGGATTCCTGCTCATCGCTGCAGGCGTCGTCCTCGCGATGCGCGGCGGCAATACGACGGCGGCGGAGAAGCTGGGGAGACGCTGAGATTCCCTTCCCGTATCCTATATCAGGCAGGAATCCACAAAGAAAACCATTGTGGATTCCTGCCTGTTTTATTTTCAAAATGTTGACTTATGATTGTTTTAGTTGTATTATTTGACTATAAAGAAAAACAGACATAAAAAAAGAATAACACAGAAAAACAGGAGGCGTGGATATGGCAGATACGTGTTATCTGGCGATTGATATTGGCGCGTCGAGCGGGCGGCATATCTTGGGCTGGGTGGAGAACGGGAAAATCCGCATCGAGGAGATCTATCGGTTTCAGAACGGACTCACGAAGAAGAACGGGCATCTCTGCTGGGACATGGATCATCTCTTCTTTAAGGTCGTGGAGGGGCTGAAGCGGTGTCGCCAGCTGAACCGCATCCCGAAGAGTATCGGCATCGATACATGGGGCGTAGATTTTGTCCTGCTGGACAAGAACGGGAATTTGCTCGGCGACACCGTCGCCTATCGCGATGGGCGCACGCAAGGCATGGACGAGGTCGTCTATCGGATTCTTTCAGAGGCGGCGCTCTACCGGCGAAACGGCATCCAGAAGCAGCTTTTCAACACCATCTACCAGCTCATGGCAATCCAGCAGCAGGAGCCGCAGATCCTTCAGTCCGCTGCGCATTTCCTGATGATTCCCGAATATCTCAATTATCTGCTTACGGGCGTCATGAAGAACGAGTACACGAATGCGACGACGACGCAGCTTGTCCATGCACAGACGAAGGACTGGGACTACGAGCTCATGGATAAGCTGGGACTTCCGAAGGAAATCTTTGGAGAAATCGCGATGCCAAAGACATTCGTCGGCGCACTCTCGGACGCAATCGCCGAGCGGGTCGGCTTCCAGACCGAAGTCGTCCTGCCCGCCACGCATGACACGGGATCTGCCGTGATGGCAGTCCCGACGACGGCGGACGACAGCATCTATCTCAGCTCGGGGACGTGGTCGCTGATGGGGATTGAGCGGCTGATACCCGATTGCTCGGAGCTCAGCCAGAAGCATAATTTCACGAACGAGGGCGGCTACCATTACCGCTACCGTTATCTCAAGAACATCATGGGCATGTGGATGATGCAGAATCTGCGCAAGGAGTTCAAGCACCAATACACCTTTGAGGAGCTTTACACGCTCGCACATATCGGGCGTTACTTCACCTCGACGGTGAACGTCAACGACGCGAGTTTCCTTGCACCCGCCAGCATGAAGCAGGCACTGCAGGACTACTGCGGGCGGACGGGGCAGGAAAAGCCGGAGACGGAATGCGAGCTCCTGTACTGCGTCTACCGAAGCCTCGCACTCTGCTACGCCGAGACGGTTGCGGAGATCGAGACGGTGACGGGGAAGGTGTTTTCCCGCATCCACGTCGTCGGCGGAGGCTGTCAGGATCGCTTCCTGAATGGGCTTATGGCAAAGTACACGGGCAAGGAGGTCTACGCGGGCCCCGTCGAGGCGACGGCGCTTGGCAACCTGATGGCGCAAATGCTGAAGGACAAGGTTTTTGAGGATTTGTCTGAAGCGCGTCAGACGGTGGCGAAATCCTTTGATGTAAAGGCAATTCAACCTGCGGGATAAGCATCGATTTGTAAGCCGTAGGAGAAGAAATGGAGGAGTAGAGAATGGATATGGAGCAGGCAGGATTCATGGAGCGCTTCAAGCGTCTGACGAGCGATGCGTTTCAAAAGGGCTGGCATGAGCGAAATGGCGGCAATCTGACGTACCGCGTTCCCGCTGAGGAAGTAGAGGCAGTGCGGAAGTCCCTGCACCCCGTACAGGAGTGGAAGCCCATCGGCAACACCGTCCCCGGGCTTGCAGGCGAGTATTTCCTCGTGACGGGCAGCGGCAAGTACATGCGGAATGTCTCGCTTGCGCCAGAGGAAAACGTAGCGCTCATCGAGGTGGACGCGACGGGCGAGAACTACGGCATCGTCTGGGGGCTCACGCAAGGCGGGCGTCCGACGAGCGAGCTGCCGACGCATCTTGCGGCGCATGAGCTCAAAAAGAAGATGACGCAGGGCAAGAATCGCATCATCTACCATGCGCATCCGACGAATCTGATTGCACTGACGTTCGTCCTTCCGCTCGAGGACAAGGTGTTCACCCGCGAACTTTGGGAGATGGCGACGGAAGATCCCGTCATCTTCCCCGAAGGCATCGGCGTCGTCCCATGGATGGTGCCGGGCGGCAAGGAAATCGCCGACGCGTCCATGAAGCTCATGGAGAAGTATCGCGTCGTCGTCTGGGCGCATCACGGGCTCTTCGTCTGCGGTGACGATTTCGATGAGGCGTTCGGGCTCATGGACACGGTCGAAAAGGCGTCCGAGATCTGCGTCAAGGTGCACTCGATGGGCGGCAAGAAGCAGACGATCCCGCGCGCGGGGTTCATCCAGCTCGCGAAGGATTTCCATATCGATTTGAACACGACTTTCCTAGACTGACGTCGTGGCATCATGGACCTTCATTGCAGAGGAAGCGCCCTCGAAGGATCGCGCGAAGCATTGCGGCTCGGCACAGATTGCGTGGATGCTCGGTCCAGTCGTCGTGTTTGCAGCGTCCATTCCGATGAATGAGATGTTTGGTCTCCTCGGCAACCGTCTTATCTTTGCACACCTCATCGTCGTCGCGGCGTGGATCTGGTATCAGCGTCTGCGTATGCCTGAGTCGATTCTTCCTCACCTGTCTGAACTTCGCCGTATGTATTCTGACGACTGTTATCTTCATGTATACGGCAGACCGCTTCAATCGCCGTAAGATCTTTGGCATTTTCTCCGGGCTTGGCGTCATCAGCTGGCTCGTCTGGGTACTCCCGCCCGATATGCTCCAGACGTGGATGCTCTTCTTCTTCACGATTGTATGGGGCTTCTCCATGCAACAGCAGTTCTATCAGCTTTGGAGCTCCGAGCTCTTCCCCGTCCGTTACCGTGCGACGGCACAGGGCTTCACCTTCTTCGTCACGCGCTTTGCAGCGGCAATCTGGGGCTTCGCTGTCCCGATCATCATGGAGCTTCTGGGATTCCAGACAGCGGCCGTTCTCATGGTCGGCTTCTGCGTCATCAGCTGGATCGCGGGTACGTTCTTCGGCGCGGACGATCGTGGCAAGACGCTTGATGAAATCACGGCTGACCGTTACGGCGCGGAGATCGATGAGAATGGCTGGTTCGTGCACGACAAGGCGCGGGGCTAGGAGGCTTGCAAATGGAACGATTCGCATGGAAAGCCACGGTAAAGGACGGGATGCTCGCCGAGTACAAGCGGCGGCATGACGTGATCTGGCCGGAGCTGAAGCAGGTACTGAAGGAAGCAGGCATTGCAAACTATACCATTTGGAATACAGGAAACGAGCTGTTCGGGTATTTCGAGTGCGAAAAGGGCGTTGCCTATGCGGAGGAATATCAGGCAAAAAGCGCTATCGTGGACAAGTGGAACGAATACATGAAAGATGTCATGGTCATGGAGATGGACCCCGAGACGGGCGCGCAGCCCAAAATGCAACAGGTCTTTTTCTTGGCATAAGGAGGAGAAGCACATGCTCGTGCATACAAAGGCAAAAGTCGGTGTATTTTCTATCGCGCTTGGCGCGTATCTGCCGCAGTTCCCGCAGCTCGTTCCCGAGTTCAAGGGGCAGTATGAGGCGTTCAAGAAGACGCTGCCCGCAGAGGTCGAGCTCATCGATGGCGGGTTTGTGACGACGAAAGAGGAGTCGCAGGCGGCGGGCGGGAAGTTCCGCGCCGCCGACGTCGATCTCGTCATCCTGCAGCTCCTGACCTATGCGACCTCGTACAATATGCTGCCCGCCGTCAAGGATCTCGACGTCCCCGTCGTGCTCGTCAACATGCAGAAAAAGGCGAAGCCCGACTACAAGAACACGGACATCCCGACATGGCTCGGCACGCTCTATGCGTGCGGGGCGGTCGGCGAGATGGCGGCGGACCTCAACCGCTACGGCAAGCGCCACGCCGTCATCACGGGCGTCGTCGAGGGCGGCGACGAGGCGGCCGCACATGAGATTGCGGACTGGTGCCGCGCGGCGCAGGTGCGCCGCCGCTTCCGCGAGACGAATATCGCGCAGATCGGCCGTCCGTATCCCGGCATGATGGATCTCTACATCGACGAGTCGAACCTCTACCGCCGCATAGGGCTTTACACGAAGCAGTTTGACTGGGAGAAGATGTGGGCGATTGCCGACGACGTCACGGACGAGGCGGCAATCCGCGCCAAGGCGCAGGAGATCCTCGACACATTTGACATCGAGGGCGGCGCGACAGTTGAAAAAGTCTGGGATATGGCAAAGTACGTCGTCGCGTTCGAAGCGTGGGCGAAGGAGGAGAAGCTCGGCCTCGTCGCCTCGCACTACGATGGCTTCTCGCAGGGCAAGGCGGGCAAGCTGGACAGCATGCTCATTCCCGCGTTTTCCATGCTGATCAAGCAGGGGACGGCGTGCGCAGTCGAGGGCGACATCAAGGTCGCGATGGCGATGAGCATTATGAAGACCATCAGCGGAACGGGGCAGCTGTCCGAGATGTATTCTATTGACTTTCCGGAGGATATCTGTATCATAGGACATAGCGGCTCGGGCGATGCGGACATCTCGCAGGCGCGGAAGCCGACCATGAAGATTGTTCCGGTATTTCACGGAAAGACCGGCGGCGGCTATCTGACGCAGTTCTATCCGCCAACGGATACGCCGATTACTTATCTTGCCATCACGCAGGACGGGGACGGGCGCTTTAAGTTCATCGTGGCAGAGGGCGTCAATGAGTCTGGCGAAATCTTCACCTTTGGCGATACGAATATGCGGATGCGCTTCTCCTGTGGGGCAAGGGAGTTCTGCAACCGTTGGAGCGAGGCAGGCCCGACGCACCACATGGCAGCGGGCGCAGGCAGGCATATCGATACGCTGCTGAAGGTCGCGAAGATCTTGGACATCCCCGTTGAGATTGTGACGCGGTAAGCGGTGGCATTTTCTTTAAGGAAGCGCTGATTAAATGAAGTTGCCCAGATTTGCATAAATGCGCTGTATCTATCTAGGAGACAAACCACAGGCGTAGTGGTGCTACGCCGCGGATTTGTCGACGACGAGAGGACAGTGCATCTATGCGAAGATGGGCGGCTGAATTAATCAGTGATTCCTTAAGAAAGAACCGGCTCTCTTTGCATGGGAGCCGGTTTTATGTTTTGCAGGGAGGGAATAGACATGCTGGGGGTAGAGCGTCGCCAACGGATCATGGATATACTGGCGCAGGAGAATCGCGTCTATGTCGCAAAGCTGGCGGAAGCGTTTCAGGTGACCGAGGAAACGGTTCGCCGCGACCTCGAGAAGCTGGAGCAGAAAAATCTCCTGCACCGCAGCTATGGCGGGGCAGTCCTCGCCGAGTCGACGAGCGAGGACGTTTCCTTCGTCAAGCGCAGCGGGCAGAATCGGGCGGGCAAGCAGAAAATCGCAGGTGTCGCGTGCGCGCTCCTGCACGAGGGTGACACCATCATGGTGGATTCCAGCACGACGTGCCAGACGCTCTTGCAGCGCCTCGAAAAGACGCCGGGCATAACGGTCATCACGAACTCGATTCGCCTGATGTATGCATTCCGCGTGAGCAGCTTCCGCATGGTCTGCTCGGGCGGGAATTTCCGCGCAAGCTCCTGCTCGCTGACGGGGGCGGCAGCGACGCGAATGCTCGCAGACTACCATGCCGACTACGCGATTATGAGCTGCAAGGCATTGGCTCTTTCGCGTGGGCTCATGGAGTCCAACGACAGCGAGAGCGAGGTCAAGCAAGTCATGATGCGGCAGGCGCGCCACGTCATCCTGCTCGCCGACCACAGCAAATTCGACAAAACCGCGCTCGTTCGCTTCGGCGACATTGACGCACTCTCCCATCTCGTGACGGACGAGCCGCCGGGAGCGGCGTGGGAGAAGGCGCTCGCGGAGCATCAGGTCAAGCTCCTTGTCGAGTAGGGGATTCGCCGTACACGTGAGCTGTCCTTGTATGTGTAGATATGGGAAGCCTATGGCATAAGTCTCTTCTTGCACGAACACGAAAAGGAAGTTACAATGAGAAGCGATCGGTAGAAGAAGCTTGTTCTCAAAGCAAGTTCCCATTTTAGAACGAGGCTGTTTTATGAAAATCATTGGACGCTTGCGAAGGCTCTCGCCTTTTCGTATCATTATTTTAAGTTTTCTCGGCTTGATTCTCTGCGGCACCGGGCTTTTGATGCTGCCTTGGGCCACGGCAAACGGCGAAGGCGCCTTCTTTTCCGATGCGCTCTTCACCTCCGTTTCCGCCAGCTGCGTGACGGGGCTTACGACTGTAGATACCGCTGCGTACTGGACGCTTTTCGGTCAGCTCGTCATCCTGGCCATGATTCAGGTCGGCGGCTTCGGCATCATTACTGTCGCCGTCTCTCTCGCCGCGCTTTCGGGCCAGCGCATCGGTCTCATGCAGCGCAGTCTTTCCAAAGAGGCTGTCTCCGCTCCGCAGCTTGGCGGCATCGTACCGCTCCTCTACTTCATTTTGCGCTTGACTTTCTTGATCGAATTTCTCGGCGCTCTTCTTCTCGCCCCCTCTTTTTGCCAAAAAGTCGGCCTTTTACGCGGCATTTACTTCGCGGTCTTTCATTCCATCTCATCCTTCTGCAATGCAGGCTTCGATCTCTTCGGCAATTCTCTGATGGATTTCGCCGGCGATCCTATCGTAAACATCACGGTCATGCTCCTCATCATCGCCGGCGGGCTTGGCTTCACCACCTGGGCGGATATCCGTCTGAACCGCGGAAATTTTCATGCTTACACCCTGCAAAGCAAGATCGCCCTGACAATGACGGCAGCTCTCATCCTGATCCCGGGACTTTTCTTCTTTTTCTTCGAACTCGATCCCAGCACGTCCCTCAGCGAGCACTTCCTGATCTCCTTCTTTCAATCCGTTACGACCCGCACCGCAGGCTACAACACGATCGACATCAAGGATTTCAGCGAAACGGGACGAGCCGCCCTCATCGCCTTGATGCTCATCGGCGGTTCGCCCGGCTCTACCGCAGGCGGCATCAAGACAACAACAGCTTTCACCTTGTTTGCCATCATGATCGCCACCTTCCGCCTCAAGAAGGATCCGACTTGCTTCTCGCGGCGTCTTTCTTCCGAAACACAGCGTCACGCCGTCACCATCCTCATGATGTATCTCCTGCTTTTCGCTTCGGGCAGCGTACTGCTCAACCTCATTGACGGCATACGCCTGATCGACAGCGCTTTTGAGACGGCTTCTGCGCTGGGAACCGTCGGCCTTTCCATCGGCGTCACCGACGATCTGGGGCCGCTTTCCAAATACGTCATGATGCTTTTGATGTTCTTCGGGCGCATCGGAGGTCTCACTGTCATCTTTGCTGTCCATGCACACAGCAGACAAGAATCCGGCCGCAGCCCAGAAGAACGAATCACCATCGGATAGGAGGAACATCATGAAATCCATCCTGCTCATCGGACTTGGCCGCTTCGGCCGCTACATTGCCGAAAAGCTGCACGACATGCAGCACGCGGTCCTCGCCGTCGACCACGACGAAGACCGCGTAAACAGCATTCTGCCGCTCGTGACGAACGCACTCATTGCCGACAGCACCAATGCCGACTTTCTGCGCTCTCTCGGCATCCCCAGCTTCGATATCTGCATCGTCGCCATCGGCGATGACTTTCAAAGCTCCCTCGAAACAACCTCGCTTCTCAAAGAATTTGGCGCACGCTACGTCGTAGCACGCGCCTCGCGCGACATTCACGAAAAATTCCTGCTGCGGAACGGCGCGGACGAAGCCGTCTACCCGGAGCGCCAATTCGCGCTTTGGACAGCCATTCGCTGCGGTTCCAATCATATCCTCGACTACTTCCCGCTCAGCGACGAGTACGCCATCTACGAAGTATCCGTACCCAAAGCCTGGGAAGGGAAAAGTCTCGGCGAGCTTGATATCCGCCGCCGGCATCACCTGAACATCCTCGGCATAAAAACAGGCGACCGCATCGACCTCAATATCTCTGCCCAGACGATCTTCGCGCCGGATGCCGCCGTTCTCGTCGCCGGCAGACAGGAAGATGTCGCTCATGTCTTTCAAAGAAACGGCTGACCGCTCCCATAAAATATGGCGGGAAGACGATTTCATCCCCCCGCCCCGGTCTCTATCAAAAATGAAAGCAGGGCCATCCCCTGTATTCTTCGGGCAGATCCTCACCAAGATTCATCCGGCCTAGATTCTTGACCGGCACAGATCTTTCTTCCGAAAATACATATTGATTGAGGTAAGCGATAAAATCCTCCTCGCTGTAACATATCCCCCTGCTCGTCAGTCTCTTTGCTCCGCAGACGGCAGTCGCTTCAAAAATGGAGCAAAAATACATAACGAAAGTGCTGAACTTAATGGCGGGAGACTGGTACGATACCGCCGGCAACCGAATTCTTTGGATTCAAGATGGTTTTATCAACGATTGTCGTGTTCTCGCTGCATACGACTTTGCAGGCAGCAGTTCGAATGGTGCTGGGCGCTTTGAAATCCTTGAGAGTACGGGTACACGAAATCTTTATCTCACATGGGATATTCGTGGTACAAATCAAGACAGCATCAAGCTAAATGACAGCCAAATGCTGCATCACATGACAAAACCATCGTTCAACGAATCGATTGCAGGCATTCACATGGGTATGACCTCAGTTGATGTGGCACAAGTACTCGGCGCCCCTGCAGAAACAAGGAATCTATCTCCTTATGTGAATACCTATGGTTGGTATTATCGTAGCCTAGGCATCGCAGTCACATTCGACGCGAATACGGTTGACCGCATCATCCTTATGAAGGGGAGTTCTGCTTCGCTTGACCGCTCAGGACTAAACTGCGAAAACACTCCGTATGAATTTGCACAGGCTTATCATCTGAAAAGCATCCCGAAAATCGATTATGAGAACAAATTATGCGGCGCTCCTTTTGTTTCGGCTTAGAAGTTTTCGATGCAGGAAAGCTCCATGCTGTTGATTGCGGCTGTGAATCTTGCCCCCCGCGCAATCTCGTCGGCGGCTTTCAAAAGTTCCTCCGGCGTTGGATCTCCGCCCATCTGGCAAATGCCGGCGTTGGCTTTGATGTCCCAGAAAACCTTGCGGGCTTCCCAATCCGTCTTGTCATAATCCCTCTCTTTGCGAACCTCGATGCGGATGTAGCTGTCGTGGTTGCTCTCGTTTGCCCAGCCCATCGTGTTTTCCTGCAGCTTGAGTCCGTACTCGGCAGCCTTGCTCTCGATGATCTTGGCGATTTCCTGCTTGTTCATTTTCTTTTCCTCCGTTTCTTGGTTCTTCGGTTTTCCCTTTCGGTATGTGTA
>ERZ772960.2821-NODE-2821-length-12206-cov-2.647930_pt1 | contig 12206 bp, 21 predicted proteins | sample MGYA00580678_ERZ772960 | MGnify/ENA primary metagenome ERZ772960 (study PRJEB29015, sample SAMEA2737930) | human oral metagenome | biome: human oral; feature: human-associated habitat; material: dental | place: China | collected 2059 ...
AGCCGCAGTATTATTGGGCTTTCTAGGCTATTTTCCTTCGACCCTTGACATCAAACATACCGTCTCCACATGCTCTTCATTGTCCAAACCATTTCCCACTGGTAATTTCATATCATGATCAATAATTGGCAACCGGAAGGTAATGGACTTCAGCCATTGTCCATTGGGCTGACGATCCTCATAGATCTGTATCTCCTCGATCAGTGTTTCCATGAGCTTACGTTTTTCTTCTTCACTCATCAAAGCATACAGTCTATCAAAATACATCAGAATCTTATAGATATTGTCCCCGCTTACTTTCTAGGACTCGATTGCCTGCCGTTTTGCCTTTGCATCAATCAGGCTCTGTTCCTGCTCATCAATCTTATCATACATACGGTATAACCGATCGTCCAGGTCTGCCTCGCGGCGCTTATAATGCTTTTCGTCCGGGTACAGCATCTCGATCTCTTCCAAGGTTTTACGTTTCACAGCATAGGACTGTTTTAGCTGTTTCTCCAGAGCTTTTATCTCCTGATCAATGGCCTCGGTATCCACCTTCATATTTATCTTTTCCTGCATCAGTGAGGCAAATCTCGGATTAGCTACCAGCTTCGTGATCACCTCAACAACCGCCGCATCAAGCGTCTCTTCACGGATCTGCTTTTTATAATCACATTTGTGGCCCCTGGTCATCGATCTGTGCTTTGGTGCTGGGAGTCAAGCCTACTGGACAATTTTCTATCCATAATATAATTATCCAGTAGTATTGGACGGAATCAGCTTCATGCGCTAAAATGTCCAGTAGGATCGAGGACAGCGGTATTCTGCCAAGTCCAAACGCGAACTGGAATACTATCTCAAAGTGTATGATAAAGATGTGGCCTTAAACTCCATCCGCATCATGAATAATCGTTACGATCTCACCCACAACTTCGAGAATGTCGTTTATAACGAACTCCTCTATATGGGCTATCATCTCCAGGTATATCACTGTGGTTCTCAGGAAATTGATTTCGTGGCGAATAAGGGTAATAAGCAATACTATATTCAGGTTGCCTATTCTGTGGCTGAAGAGAAAGCCTACGAAAGGGAATTTGGGGCTTTTGCAAAACCGGACAATTCTTGTCAGAAAATCGTGATCACAAATGATGATATTGATTTCATCACCAGTACTGTACGTCATATTCGCTTTCGGGATTTCGTGCAGATGGATAAAATATGATATGAGGCCATGATCGCCGGTGATCTTCTCCACGACAGGGAAGATACTGCCGCACATTTTCACTTGAGCAATAGCCGCGCAAAAGGTATCGCAAAAAACCGCTTTCCACAGTGTCCGCAAGGAGCTTCATTGGTAAAAATCTCATTGTTTGATTTTCGTATACCTCTATCCTCAAGCAGCACGGAATCGGCGACGTGATCGTTGTCACTTCGCCGATTCCTTTCGTGCCGTTCAAACGTCTACTTCCACTAGGAAGCGACCTTTTCCCGTAACAATGCAAAACAACAGCCTGTACATCTAAGGGGCACACGCTGCTGTTTTGCTGCCGACTTTCGGATAAAGATATAACAACATTAGACTTTCGGTGAAAGTCGTGTGTCAAAAGGAACGCTGTCCCCTTTGGAATCCTCTTCCACGAAACCTATAGTTTCTTTGAATTCTTCCTTTTCTTCTCCGGCAGTTCTTCCCACATGCTCTCTACCAGCTCACACAGGAATTCCCGGTTATCAACATCATCCACCAGGATCATCTCTTTCGCCCCATCATAAGGAAACTCCATTGATGCGTCCGACATCAGCTTCACCGCCACCGGAACAGGCTTAACCAGAAGCCTGTCATCATAAATGCCGCCGAACACTCTGTCGCGATAATAAAGGATATATTCACCCATCATCGCCCGAAAGCTAACTTCATCAAGTTCTGACAGCTGCTCTAAGACGAAATCCAGATACTCTTTCGTTGATGCCATACCGTTTTCCTCCTATCCGTTGACAAGTTTCAGGAACTTCTTATCACTCATCTGCTCATTCGTAACATATTCCCCATCATGAAACAAAGCATAATTCGTAATCGGAGTCGGAGCATTTTGCGCCTCATCTCTGTTTTCTATATGAATCGCCCGGAATAGGATACCTTTCTCTTCAGCTGCCTGCTCCAAGATCGGAACATACTTTGCATTGAATGGACACTGGCTCGTGTAATATAGAACATATCCGCCTTCATCAATTTGCGGATGCTTTGCACACTCTCTGAATGACGGAATATCGGCACCATCCTCAAACGGCAGATACCAAAGCTGAATACCATTATCAGCTTCATCACCCACGATAAAACCCTTGTACTTAAGGAACTTCGGATCAGCCAAAAACGGCTTTTTCTTTGTAGCACATAGAATGCAAAGTCCCTTCTTCCCCTTTTCTTTACTATCCTCGATGCAGGCATTTAACAAATCTGTAGCGTATCCATGCCCCTTGAAAGAACCGGACACCCACAGACAGTCAATATACATATACCCATCCGCCTCTATCGGAATCCAAGCGTTTTCCGCCGGTATATATTCGATAAAGCACTTGCCGCGCTCCACACTCTTCAGAAAAACAAGTCCTTCATTAAACTGGTCAGCCAGCCAAGCCTTCTTTGAAGATACCTGCACATCCTTGTTGTTGGAAATCGCACAGCAAATGTGTTCCTTTTCCAAATTGTCCTTTGTTACCCTGATATACTCCATATAATCAGCCTCTCTCGCTTTATAGATCAAATATACTCATCTGCGGATACTTGTCAGGCAGTTCCTGCATAAATCTGAAACACTCATCCGGAGTTGACAGAATTCCATTATCCTTACAGATTCTCTGAAATATCCCTGTCAATTTTTTTGCATTCGGGCTTGGCAGTTCATACGCATTCCCGTACCGTTTAATGTAGCATTCTTTCATTCCTGGAAAATACTTGTCAAGCGCTGCATAATAGTATTCCCTGTCTCCTTCCCGAAGTGTCAGCCCCATGCCGAAATCAATAATGCCCTTTACCCCGACTCTTACACACTCATTCAGAATTACTGTGATGTTATTCTCAGTATCATTGATAAAAGGCAGAATCGGCGTAAGCCAGACAATCGTTGGAATACCATTCTTACGCATTTCTTCCAGCACTTCAATCCGTCGCTTGGTATTGCAGACATTCGGCTCCAATATTCGACACAGGCCATCATCGGCAGTTGTAAGCGTCATCTGCACCACGCATTTTGCAGACCTGTTAATCTCTGATAGCAAGTTGATATCCCGAAGTATACGGTCAGATTTTGTCTGAATTGCAACCCCAAAACCATTTTCCAGAATAATTTCCAGGCATCGCCTCGTCAGACTTAAGTTCTCTTCACAGTGCATATACGGATCTGACATCGCGCCTGTTCCAATCATGCCCTTTTCCCTTTTCGACTTCAGCACCCTTTCCAGGAGCTCTGGTGCGTTCTGCTTCACCTCAATGTCTTCAAAAGGATGCGTGAACTGATAACACCTGCTCCTACTGTCACAGTAAATACAACCGTGAGTACATCCGCGGTAAATATTCATTCCATAGTATCCGCCGCTGCCGGTCAAAATCCCTTTTGCATCAACGAAATGCATTTTATCAGCTCCCCTTTACCTTAATCGGATGCCTTATCACGGTCTTCAGCTTCTCGGGAGCAACCTTCCTTGCATCACTCAGATAAATTTCATGATGCAGCCGCTTGTCTGTGATATCCAGCTCATAACCTTGCTGTTCCATGAACTCATGCATCATGGCAACCGTAGCAGGCTCATCATCATAAGAACCAAAATGCATACACTGAACGCATAACCCTTCTTCTACCGTTAGGAACTCAACCTTAATGAAATCCTGCTTTTTCTTTTTCGTGGCCTCATTAACAGCCCATAGGAAATCATCCTCTGTCACAAAGTCAGGAAGGCGGATCACAGAAATCCAATGGAAATCTTCCTTGTGTGCATAGTCAATTCCATCCACGCCATCCTGCCACCAGAATCCTTCCAGAGGTGGAACAACATAATCGAAGTATCCTTCAATCCGATGGTCGCCCTTCTTGCTCATCTTAATTGTAAAGGCAATTCCATATAACAATCCGATAGCCTGCTTATATTCACCATCCTCCTGATTCGGATCTCCGGTTCCGCGCACAGCGATATAATTTATACTTGATACAGTCACGATGCTAGGCTTATTCTTCGGCATGTAAAGTTCTTTATATTCCTTCTTGAAATCAAACGCCACCTTGTTCTACCTCCTTGCATCCTTCTCTTCAAAAGGCTTATTCCAGGAACCGATCTCGATAAGATTCCCTTCCGGATCAGCAATATAGCAGGTTCTCTGTCCCCATGGTTCCAATTCAGGTTCTAACACCGGTGTTGCCCCGTTCTCTACCGCATTTTTGAATGCAACATCCACTTCTTCAAAGGTATCTACATACAGAGCGATCTCGGAATGACCATTCAGCCCCTTGATATACTCATATCTTCGATTTGTCATTTTCTCAAAGTCCTTGCGTCCATACAGAAGGAACAAAGTCCCATCCTTCACAAGATGCACATTGGAAGTATCCTCTGCTTCCTTGAATTCAAATCCAAGCACATCCCTATAGAAGCGAATCATCTTCGCCATATCCTCAACCAATAGTCCAAAACCGTCTAATCTCATAACGCCACGTCCTCCTTGTAGATTTTTGTCATTTTCTGCACCATACTTGCTATCTTTTCTCTTGCCTCCACCGGTTCAAGCACCTCAGCTTTATCTCCGAAAGTCATAATCCACGTAACCAAATTCTCGATGTCTGAATAATCCGCTATAAAGAGAAGTCTGCCATCATTGTTCTGTGTAAAGCTTGAAGGGCCAAACTCTTCTACCAGCCGCCATTTCTGATCTGCTTCAAACAATGCTTTAACCTTTATCTCTCCCGGAAAGATCTTCTCGTTGGAAAGATCCGGTACCGATGCCTCTCTGCATTCAAACACCTTGTCTGTTCCGCGGACGTTATCCATGCGGTTCAGCTTGAATAGCCTGAAATCCTTCCTTTTCAGGCACCACCCCCACAGATGCCAACTCGACCATCGAAATACCAGATAATATGGTTCAAGCGTCCGCTCACTTTCACCTGAGGGGGCATAATACCGGAACTTGATCAAATGCCTGTCTCCGATCGCATCCTGTATGGTCTCTATCTTAGGAGCAAGCGAATCCCGGTACCACGATGACAGATCAATCAAAATGGAATCCCTTCCAGTAATAAACTCAGAGGATCCCGCCTGGATCTTCTCCATCAGCTGACCGTAATAACTGCTTCCGCTTACGCTATCCAGACTACGCAGCCCGGCAAGGATCATCTGCATATCCTTTGATGTCAGGATTGTCCTGTCCATCCGGTATCCGTCCATAATGCTGATACCACCGCCGGCTCCTTGTGATGTGCGGATAGGTATGCCTGCCTTGCAAAGATCTTCGATATCACGATTTATTGTTCTCTTTGAAACCTCAAACCGCTCTGCCAGCTCCGGTGCCGTAGTTTTCTCTTCCTGCAGCAGCACTGACAGTATTCCGATCAGCCTGTCTATTTTCATTCTGCTCACGCTCCATATGTATCATATCAAGCCAAACACGACAACTATATGTCATGTTAATTGTAATGCTTTCAAATAAATTCGCAACGAAAAGCAGCTGACAAAAACGAGAAATTCCATCAGCTGCAAAAATTATCACTGTTTAAGTCATCGTCTTATTCAATCATCTGAAAATGCTTCAGAGCCTCTTCAATCGCCTTTTCTTTCTCTTTCGGGCATCCCGGATGCCTGCTGTCCTCGGACTTCGGCTTGTTGTAGTTCTCCCTCTCGATGATCCCATGCTTCCGCTTTACCTGTGCTATATTCAGGTTTGTTACACGGAATCCATAGTTTTCCTGCACCCAGTTCCGAATCTCCGCGTAGGTCGCTTTACTCTCCGCCGCCGTCAGATCAATTTCATCCATTTCGACCTTCACACTGATGTGAGACTTCGCTTCAGAAAATTTGGACAAAAGACACACCGTCTCGCCGTGAACACCACAACCGAAGCAGTAATAATAATCCTGATTTAGCTTCAGGCCGGGGATCCGATCATCGTGAAAGAGGCACCTGGCCATCCCATGCCGGTTCGCCACAATGCCATACCTCTTTGCAGCATCCGGAACGCTCACGTTCGCTTTTACAGTTTCAAACAGGTCCATAATCGAGTTCCTCCCTTGTTTGTTTCTGGATTTCTGATCCTGATGTCTTATACGGAGAAAATCGGCTAGACATGAAAAATTGGGCGAAATTGGGATTTGGAAGAGATGGTCGAGAGAAATATTGCAAATTTGCAAGAGAGTCGGTTTTGGGGGACAGATTATACAGTAAGCTTTTAACACAAAATCATCCGATTAATACATTTGTAGTCGTACGATTGCAATCGTTTACTTTATGTGCTATGCTGAATATGAACAATATCGACACGCTTACAGTGATTGGAGGTAATAGAGATGGCAAGTACATTGGTTCAGTTCAGAACAGAGGATACCGAAAAAATAAAGGCCGTTCAAATTCTTGACAGGTTGGGACTCTCCCTGCCGTCATATCTCAGGATGTGTGTATCCAGATTGAATCAGGAAAATGGAATTCCCTTCAGCATGAAGCTGGATCCTGAACCCAATCCCGGCATTCGTGCATTAAATCGCGCCAACCGTATTGCAGAGGAATATGGAATCTCTGATATGACTCTGGAAGAAATCAATGCTGAGATTACAGAAGCGAGGAAGTAAATGCCCGTGAAATATTTTGCGGTTATTGACACCAATGTTCTTGTTTCTGCAGTCTTAAAGCAGAAATCTGTCCCGGGCAGTATAATCGAACTTGCCTTTGACGGACCTATCACCCCTGTATTGAACGAAGATATTGAAGCTGAGTATAGAAAAGTGCTATTAAGGCCTAAGTTTCATCTTACTGAGGATATCGTGAATGACATCATCGATACTTTCCATCAGCGCGGCCTGTATATCGATAGTGAGGCGATTGATATTGATCTTCCTGATCCCAAAGACAGGGTTTTCTATGAAGTCGTTATGGAAGAACGTAAAGACGAGGATGCCTATCTCGTTACCGGCAATATCCGTCATTTTCCCACAGCCCCCTTTATCGTCACTCCAAGACAGATGTTTGATATTATCTTGAAAGATCAGGAAGGATAAATATTATCAAACCGCAAGAATTCGCAGGAAAGAGACGCAGATGGCTAATGCATGGCTTCCCGGTGATACGCGGCAGCGCATCCAGGATCTGATCAAAGGCAATAACACTACAACTACACAAGCCGATCTCGCAGAAATCATCGGTCTTATGATATTGAGGAGCTGGGGTTATCAGCAGAAACGGCAAAACTTCTTTACACCGGAAGACTGGATTCCCGTGTGCTAAATCTGCTGCTGGAGAATCCTCGTTTCCCGCAGCTCCTGGCTTTGCTGGCACGCTATCAAAACGAAATTGTAAAATCCGGCATCGCCGCTATGAACCAGCAGCTCACTTTCACCAATTCCCTGCTTCTGGAACAGGCCGAATGTGTTCCGGACAGTGCTGACGCTGCCACTCAGCTCGCATCTGATCTCAGCGACATCCGCATGCCGGTAATCAATGCAGATACAAGCGCCATCCAGAATCTTTTTATGTTAATTGTCAAAGATATCAAATTGCAGGGAGAGGCTATTGCTGCGGATAGTAATGCAGTCACTGCAGAAGTGCTGCAGCGTCTGCGTGAAGAACTTTCAAAAGGACAGGATTCTCTCGATCTCAGAAAAATAACAGCAGAAGGACTGACAACAGCCGTCATGCGTGCGATTTCGATTGCGGATATTTCCGAAGATACTCTGCATTGTATCGGTTACGCATACAAAAAGGTACTTGATGAAATGAGGGAAGCAATCCATGACGAATGAGCAGCTCTGTTCACTCGTCCGGGAGGTAGATAAAGTCGCTGAATCTGCTCTGATCGAAAACATTCTGCCGTCCATCCGGATCACTGCCGCAAAAATCAAAAAGCGTCATTCCGGCATCATGCTCGAAAAAGATGATCTGGTGCAGGACGCCATGATCGGAGTGCTTCGTGCCGTCAAGACATATGACGCGGATACCGGAAACCGGTTCCTGAACCTATGCACAGACAATTGCAGAAAATGCGATGATGGATTATGTGTGAAAATGCCTGGTGTCTTTGCCTTCTGCTGTCAGTATTTTCAGTTTTGATGCCCCGCCACCCGGGCTCGATGCAGAAGAAAATATAACTTATGCAGACATCATTCCGGACGATTACACAAAAAATCCAGAACAGCTTTTCATCAGAAAAGAGACCATTACAGAAGTCAGAAATGCCCTTGAAACAATCTCCGATCGTGAGTGCACATATCTTCATTATCGCTTCGGTTTTCTCGATTATGAGCATCATGACCAAAGTGAAACAACAGCGCATTTTCATCTCAGCCTGAGCCGTGCCAGAAGTACAGAAAGAACTGCTCTGGGCAATGTCCGTCGTGCCCTCCCCAGGTGATAATGTGCCACTTCATTTTTGATATACCTCTATTCCGCAGCCCGTGACGGTACAGGTTCCGTGACATTCGTCACATCGCCTGTACCTTTTCTCTGCTCAGGAATGCTCCTTCCAGGGAAGCAACCTTTCGCACATCTCGCGGCAAAGCCGCTTCGATGTACGTTGGCCGTCGAATGTGCACTCGTGCGAGCACGATTCACTCTCTCCGGCCTTATCGCGCAAAATACGGGAATGGATCGTGCTTCGATGGGGCACTCTCCATTTCCGTATTCGGTCTGCTTCATAAAGGTATAACACACTAGACTTTCCTACGGAAAATCGTGTGCCAACAGGGATGCTCGCGCCCCTATTGGAAATCCAGCGGCAAAAGGAATATTCCCTTTGCAATCCCTCAATTCCCTTGCAGGTGCATATACAAACTACAAAAGGCAGCTTGCATTGCCTGCTCTGAAAATGCAAAAGAAAGCAGTTCTATCACACGATACGCGTATGGTAGAACTGCTTTCTTTTATTGAATTGCCACATCGGACAGGATCTGCAAAACCTGTCCAATATCTGCATTGATGCAGACGGACTGCCGCTCGATCTCCTGCGGACAAACCGCCTGCCCTTGATTGATACAGGCATAGATTGCATTTGGATTTTTCGCTGTCATCTGCAGGAAGGGATACTTGATGATAACGGGCGTGTTGTAGCCGACCCCCAATTCCAGAAAGAGAATTTTTCCGCCTGTACGGGTTCGGAGAAAGTTCTCATACCGCTCCGCCGCCCTATGCCAGCCCTCGTCCTCCGCAAATTTATCATCGCTGCGAAGGTTCATGGTCAGCGGTTTCCCACAGTGGGGGCATACGGGAAGCAGCTCTGTCGGGATTTTCATGTTGTCCTGCCGTTCTATCATCTCCCGAATGACCGCTTCGTTCTCAAAGGTTTCCTGACAGCACGGCTCACTGCACTGAAACAGACCATAATCCCCCTGCGTGTAGAACAGCCGCTTTTTGTCAAAGCCCGCTTTCTGAAAGCAGTGATCCACATTGGTCGTGATCACGAAATAGTCCTTGTCGGCAACCAAGTTCAAAAGAGTTTCATAGACCGGTTTCGGGGCATCCATATAGCGGTTGATGTAGATATACCGGCTCCAGTACGCCCAATGCTCCTCCGGCGTGGCAAAGGGATAAAAGCCGCCGGAATACATATCCTTAATACCATACTCTGCCGCGAAGTCGGAAAAGTATTTTTCAAACCGTTCGCCGCTGTAAATGAATCCGGCCGATGCGGAAAGTCCTGCTCCTGCACCGATTACCACAGTATCCGCCTCGCTGAGGGCTGCCTGTAAATTCTTAATTTGCGCCGCGTAAGCGGGCGTAGCTTTCTTTGTCCATATCTTTGATAACATTGTAGATCTCTTTCTTTTCACCGGTTTTTCGATTCATAAACCGGCTCACCGTTTCCATGTCAATCTGCGCCGCCGCTTCCAAGCAGGCGCGATTGCAGGAGGCCGGAATATGCATATCTCGATATTCTGTTTTCTCTTTCAAAAGCGAGCGGTTCAGAAACAAGCGCCGTTCTGACCGCTTCATAAGAGCAACCCTCAGAACAATGAGATTTGCCGATTGATGTACGACTCCTGCCGAACTTCTATGATTTTATCCCCTTTGCGGAAACCGCCGATTAAGAACGGCGAAGCCGGATCATGCAGCTTCACATTCTGTTCTACCGTTCTACGGTCGTAATTGGCATAACAGTAGATGCAGCCGTGCGGACAGCTGTTATACATTCCGATGTCGGCTCCTAAGAGGCAGCTGCACTGAGCGCGGGGAGATTTTTTCTTCTTTGGCACCGTCAGCTGACAGTTGGCTGCTGCTTCCAGCACTGCTTTTGTCATGCAGCCGGAAACATCCACGCCGCATTGTGCAAGCGATGCATTCTCACAGCAGGTACGAATCGGGATACCGTACTTTGCGCCGATTTCCGCAAACCGTGCGGCAAGGTATTTCTGCTCCTGTTCCGTCACTGCCCGTGCCGTCGGGAAATTCCGCTTTGTCTTTTCATACAAGTCGAGAAAGCTGATAACACAGAAGCCCACCCGGTTTTGCAGTGCGGAGGCCATCTTTTCAAAGGCTTGCAGATGATACTCTGCGGAGTATTTTTCTGTGATGAAAATGGGATCGTAGCGCCAGGCGACCGCTTTTGTCCCGACTTCCGCCGACAACTGCCGGATGGATTCCGACACAGTTCTTTTGTACGGTACATTGGGTTCGATCTCCTTGCCGTAAGGCGTCAGCGTGACAAACCAGAACTGCCGGAAACGGTCAAGCTCCGCAAGCCGCGGCAGCATTGGCGCAGGATTTTTGGTACAGAAGCAGAGAATATCCACAAGCTCCGGATCAAGGCGATACTTCAAGACCTGATTCGGGCGATAGGGATTGCGTGTGCATACATAGCCGGCATTGATACGATTATAGAACCATCGACTGTAATATGCCGGAATGTCCGTCCGACAACCGGTGTTTAAGATCATCTCTCTGTATATCTATGGATTCTTCCGGAGCAGTCTTTCTGTACACCTCTGGCATACGGGATCTCCGGATACCCAAATCCCACAATTAACCGCATATAATGATCTGCCGGAATTCCCATCATATCTCTCGCCACGGGGGCCAGCTGTTCGATGACTTCCGCCGGGTAACTCATAATGATGGTGCCGAGGCCAAAGCTATTGGCAAGCAGCTCAAAATAGGCAGTTGCCAAATCACAGTTGATTTTCATATCCTCACCCCATTTTCCGGTCTGCTTTGCATGAGCAATAAAAAGATGCGGTGCCCCGCAGAACAACATATCATCCTTGCGAATACTTTGCTCCGATTCCTTCATTTTTGCATAATAAAAATCATCAAAGCTGTCCGTGTAAATATGCCGTTTGGCATTCTTCTCCATGATTTTATATACGATACGACGGATTTCTTCGACTCTATCCTTATCGTCAATGACAGTATACTCCACGCTACAGCAATTTCCGCCTGTGGGAGCTGCCGCCATGGACTTGAGCATTCTCGTAATGAGGGCAGGATTCACATTTTTCTTCTGATAGCGGCGGCAGGAGCGGCGGTTCGCAATCAGCTCCTCCATGTAAGTCCCCATTTCCTTGGGAGGAGGCGGCAGGGAATCTTCAGCTTTCTTACCAAAGATAGAAACAAAATCAGAAGTTGATTTTAAATCATTATTTTCTGAGCTTGGGCTTGAGAAGATGTTAAACGGTTATAAATTAGAAAAATTATTAAAAAATGTTGGAGTTAAAGTAACAGATGCAAAGCAAAATTCAATTCTAAAGATTGATGAGAATGGTGCAAAAGCTAAGGCTGTTACAAAAATAACCAATAAGGCCACAGCTATTCCTGGTAAAAAAGAGATAACTATAAAGATGGATAGTCCTTTTTATATTATCATAGTAGACTATGATGAAAAAAGCAAATCAAATCTAATAACTTTTTCAGCCTTTATAACAGATCCAAGTAATTAAAAATTTTATCGGTTAGAATGTTGATTTTTAAGTTATCGTAGTATTAAGAACGGAGGTATGCTATGAAAAAACTATTAAAAACAATTTTTTTAATGTTCATTTTAGTATCTT
>ERZ772960.2822-NODE-2822-length-12202-cov-15.865810_pt1 | contig 12202 bp, 9 predicted proteins | sample MGYA00580678_ERZ772960 | MGnify/ENA primary metagenome ERZ772960 (study PRJEB29015, sample SAMEA2737930) | human oral metagenome | biome: human oral; feature: human-associated habitat; material: dental | place: China | collected 2059 ...
TTGTTAAATATTAAATACAGAGCTATTCTACAATGATGTTGAAGATAGCTCTTTTATTTTGAGTTTTGCTTAGGAGACATATTAAAATGAAAAAAATGGTGAGTATATTGATAATTCTTTCAATTACGGTAATAAGTCTGGGCAACTTCTTTATCAAAGATAGTGTTTTTATGAATTTTTTTTATAAAAAATTTGATACTACATTGAGCATCACAGCAAAACCTGAGAGTGTGAAGCTATCAATAAAAAGTCTACAAAGAATAGCAAAGAAAAACAATGTAAGCTTTATAAAAGAAGAATATGCACCTATGAATGGTAGGTACGGGAAACAAGTCATTAATGTATATTTGTATTTAAATGAAGCAAAGTGGTTTAAATCATCGTTTGGGAGTATATTGATTACGGAAAAAGAGAATCATATAAATGCTTTTGAGAAAGCTAACTCGGTTGATATTCTTACGAGAAAAGAGATAAGGATAAAACGATTTTCAAGTATAGATGAAAATATTATTAATGGAGATTATCATCTGAGAGGATCGGACAGAGATATAGCTAAATTTGTTAATGATTTAAATAATGATATCAAGTCAAAAATTAATGCAGAAATTGTTAATAAAACAATAGTATCAAGTGATTATACACAAAACCAAGTTATTTTATATCTTGTTTCAACATTTATTTTAGTATCGGCATTGCTGTTCTGCCTTTTAATATATAACGGAAGTATATCAAAGGAATTAACAATATCAATGTTATTTGGCTATAAAAAAATGATCTTATGTTTTAAAAAAAGTATTGCGTTGATATGGGTTCCAATAGTTATAAGCATAATAATTCAAGTTATATTACTATATTCATTTGTAAAACCAGATACAACAATAGGCTTTTTATTTTCTGCAAAAAAGAACATAGCAATTACACTATTAATAGGTTTATGCATATGTATTATTGAATTAATTCTGTTGTCTATAAAAATAAATAGCCTCAATTTACTATCTTTTTTAAAGGGATATAGAAAAACTTATAGAAGAATATCATACGTTTTTAAAATTTTATCAATAATTTTAACGATGTCTATGATTGTAATAAGTGTGTTTGGTTTTGAAGAGTATATTCATCTTAGAGAGCATATATATACATGGGAGAAATCAAGAAACTATGCTAATATTGCATGCTCATGGCCGCAATCGTACATAAGTGAGGATAGTAAATTTCAGGAGTTAGTAGTACCTAAGCTTAATAACCTATGGGATAAACTTGATGAGAATGGTGCAATTTTGTTTCTTGCACCTAACCATTCAAGAAACGGGATGGAAGAAGATGAGGAGTATTTAAAAAATAGGGAATTTCAAGGGAACTATGCGTACATAAATAGCAATTATTTAAATGTAGCGAAAATATATGATAAAGATGGAAATGATATAAGGAAATATAAACCTAATTCTAATGAATGGATAATATTTGTTCCGGAAAATATTAGAGTAAGAGATTTTGATAAAAAAATGGTACATAAAACACATTTATCTCAGAGTATAGACAAGAACAATAATGTTGAAACATATGTAAAAATCAGGGCTAAACAGAGGGCGTTCACATTCGATACAAGCATGGGTATTGACAAAACATATTTTAGAGATATGGTTCTTATTTTAATTAATGGGAAGGATATATTACCGGATCAGACAATAAAGCTACCATCACTTGTAAATGGAAACTTTCATCCGCATATAGATAATCCTGATAAAGCATACGACAGTGTAAAAGATATAATATCCAAAACGCAGTCAAGTGCATATGTTTTATATGTAAACTCTGTATATAGTGAAGTGAATGCAATGCTTAATGAGTGCAAAGCAAAAGCCATGATTTACTCGGTTGGAGTGATGCTATCAATAATAATCTTGATAACGATACTTAAGATAGATAGGGAAACATATTTTTATAGCGATGGAAAGAGGATATATGTATCGAGATTGTTCGGTTATAAATTTAAGGATATCCACAAAAGCAAGATAATGAAAAGCATTACATCTTATCTAATCAGCATATTGGTATCAAATTTGATTATAATGAACATAATATTATCTTCAATCGGATGGAATCACAATAGCTTTGTTGTTTGCTTATTGATATGCACATGTTGCAGCTTAATATGCTTTATCTTTGAGATGATAATTTTAGATAAATGCGATGCACATATTGTTTTGAGGCTTAAGGAGGGATCTTAAATGCAAAGAGAGATGATTGCACAGATTTCACTGAAAAATATATCGAAAAGCTATGGTAATCATTTGATTCTTAAGAATATAGACTTGGATATATATGAAGGAGACTTTATATGTATTTTTGGTAAAAGTGGTGAAGGGAAATCTACTTTGTTAAATATAATAGGAACCTTAGAAAATTACGATTCGGGTGATCTAATTATTTGTTCTAAGAAAAATCCAATAAGAAGTGTAAAAGATACGGACTTGCTCCGTAGAGAGAAAATCGCATACTTATTTCAGAATTTTGCTCTTGTTGAAACTATGACCGTTGAAGAAAATATGAAACTTGCCATAAAGTATAGTAAAGTAAAGGACAAGGCTGGATGTATCATATCAGCACTGAGGGCAATGGGTGTTTCAGATAAACTAAAATCGAAAGTATTTGAGCTTTCCGGTGGTGAGCAACAGAGGGTTGCCATGGCACGAAATATGGTTAAACCGTTTGATATATTGTTAGCAGATGAACCTACGGGTTCATTGGACTATGAAAACAAGATGATAGTTATAGATTCTCTTATACGATTAAATAACGAAGGTAAAACCATTGTGGTAGTAAGTCATGATAAGGATTTTAAACAAATTGCAAATAAAAGCTACCTAATAGAAAATACAGGTATCAAGAAATTAAATCAATAGTTTAAAGCTTAGTGCAAACCACCGAGCAGAGTTCTAAGAACTTTTGCTCGGTGGTTTGCATTTAAGGGGAATTTTAATTTTGATTAATTAAAAACTAAAAATATGATATAATTTTAACAAGAATTAAAATAATGATGTTTACAAATTAAGTTGAACATAGAGTTTAAATAAATATGGAGAACAAATGCACTGGAAAAAAATACTTTCTTTGAGTATGTTTCCGGACCGCTAGAAGAACTTGATATATCGAATAATCCAAATCTTGAAGTATTACAAGTATATGGAACTAATGTGAAGGTCCTGGACATATCTGAGAATCATAAGCTAAGGTTTATTCAGGTCGATGAAGGAACTCAGATAATAGGTGAAATTAATCCGAGGGCAGAGATAAGATATTGGACAAAAGAAGATGTTAAGGAGTTAAGGTCAAAATTGTTGGACGACTAACTTTAATGATATTTTGAACTGATTTAAATGCTAGTCTAAATAATATATGCGATTACTAAATGTAGGAGGTATTATTATGTCATCAAAATCTAAGTCTTTTGGGAAGAAAATACTTATTTTTTTTGTTGCAATTGTAGGTATCGTGGCTTTAATATTTACAATCATACATATGGCTTATAGTCCGACACCGAATAAAAGCCGTATAACAAACGAAACCGATATCAAGGTCAGCGTTGAAACTTCTAAGGAATCGGCATCGCCAATCATAAAGACCTATGATGCAGATAAGTTCTCATCTTTTTCAGAAACAAAACAAATGAAAATCCTCGGCTCTACTTGCGGAAAGTTAGAAGGAGATGTTCCTTTTGTATCCATAAAGAATAAAAAAGATTCTTATGTGAAAATCAGCTTTCGAGATAATGATTCCAAGAATGTAGTGCCTGATATCAAAAAAATTAATCTCTATACAGCAGATGGAATGCCTGTGTCTCCTAAGAAAAGACTAGACATTGCTGTGACATACGACTTTGACCACAAAACAGGAAATCTCAGCATGAATCTGTCAGACTTTATACCAAGGGATAAGCTAACTTTCCGTGGGGAAGAGGTAGATGTTGATGCTACAGAGGATAGTATTTGGTTCTGCATTTTCGAAATAGAATATTCTTTAGAAGGTAAGGATTACGTGAGTATTACAGCTGTGTCTGTTGGAGAATAGAGTATGTATTGTAAATTATAGTGAATCTCATCAATGAGAAATACCGAAACCTAATTAGATAAATCATAAACAAAAGGCACCGAAGTTCGGTGCCTTAGCTTTTATTGAAATCCGTATTTAACTACTTTCTCTTGCTTTCCTTTGGTGTTACGCAAGTTCCTGTAGCTCTAGCTACAACGATTGGCTCCTCAAGGAAGTCTGCTGCTGAAGCATTGATGTCTGTTCTAGCTACAATTACCTTACGAGCTTCAAATGACATCTTTCTTGAAGTGTTTCCGATCTTTGTGATTTCGCCAACTGCTTCAATATAGTCACCTGCATATGTTGGAGCAAGGAATTCAACGTTATCATAAGCACAGAAAAGACCTTCGTCTCCGTCACACTTGATAAGAAGCTCTGTAGCAACATCTCCAAATAGGTGTACCATGTGAGCTCCGTCTACAAGGTTTCCGCCGTAGTGAGCGTCCTTAGCTGACATTCTAACTCTAATCATTGAAGTGATTTTCTCTTCCATTACTGTTCTCCTTTTGCATATATACATCATTGATAATACTTTATAAATAAATTATAGCTTTAGGCTGCGAGACTGTCCACATAAAAACGGTTGCAAAAAGGCACTTAATGCGTTAATATTGGAAATAAGCAAAATGAACCGAAAAAGGTTCGACAAATGGAGTGAACATTAAATGAATAATGATTATGGCATCAACAGGGTTCTAGAGCCAAAGCATGTGCTTCCAACTTCGGCTTGGCAGCTTGACAATAACCACAATATATTTCCTGATGAGATTCGTATAGATATCAGGAGAATTCATATAGAGGGAACCAGCTTCAAGGAAATCTGCCTTGAGGCAAACGACAACGATCAGAAAATTAAGCAGAAGATAATGGACATAGTCATCAGAAGAGGCAAGCTTCACAATCCTGTAACGGATACTGGTGGAATGCTCTATGGTGTGGTCAGTGAGATAGGCTCTGAACATGAGAATCTCAAGGGATTTAAGGTTGGCGATGAGGTTATATGTAATGCTTCGCTGACATCACTTCCGTTATATATAGATAAGATTACTTCCATAGATAAGTCGTTTGGACAGATAGAGGCAGAGGGCTACTGCATTTTGCCAAATGATGTGCCGATAATAAGAAGACCACAGGGACTGCCGCTAAAACTTTTGATGTTCACCTTCAACGAATCGGGAACCATCTACAGAATAAGCAGTACAGCTGTCGGCAAGAGAAAGTTCCTCGTTGTTGGTAATAACCTTCTCTCAAATCTTCTTTTTGGCTTTGCGATACGCAAGGTAGCAAGAGAAGATGCAGAGGTTATTTGCTTGCTCGACCATAAAACTGATATGGTGCTTAAGGGAGAAGGAATCAACCAGCTGATAAAGAAGGTTTTCACCGAGGTCCACTATGTGGATATCCTAAAACCGCTAGAGTGCATAGCTGATATTGACGGCGATTCTGCTTTTGATCTTTCGGTCAACTGCGCAGATATTCAGGGCGCAGAGACCATCAATATTCTTGCAACAAAGAGCGGTGGAACAGTAATATTTGCTAATCTGATAAATAACTATAACATCGCACTCTACATAACAGAAGCGATATCTAGACAGCTAGACATCAGGTGTGCTGACGGTTATCTCGAGGCCTACGATAAGTTCGACATTGAGATTGTCAAAGATTTAGCTCCATATATAGAAAACGCAGAGGAGACGACCATAAGACTAAAGGATGATTCTTCCTATGGAGGAACCAAGAGCAGATTCGTGAATGCTAGTGGTGTGAACCAGACCATAATGGAGGACTTCGTATTTACGAGCCATGCGATGTCGGTTGTCATTGATGAGGTTTTGACTGTTGCAAAGTACGACTGTAATGTTTTGATTACCGGAGAAACTGGTGTCGGCAAGGAAAAGGTTGCTAATCTCATTCACAAGAACAGCAATAGAAAGATGCAGCCATTCATCAAAGTGAACTGCGCTTCGATTGCACCATCCATGCTAGAGGCTGAGTTTTTCGGAGTCGAGAAGGACGAATCAAAAGGTCTTGAGACGAGCAAAAAGGGATTCTTTGAGTTTGCGGACAACGGCTCACTTTTTCTCGACGAAATCGCCGATTTGCCACCTGATATGCAGGCTAAACTTTTGAGGGTGATACAGGATGGAGAGTTCTTCAGAGTCGGAGGTCAGGAACCGATTAAGTTTAATGTTAGAATCATTTCTGCAAGCAATAGGGAGCTAGAGGATTTGATAGATGCAGGTGGATTTAGAAGAGACCTGTACTACAGGCTAAATGTTGTTAGAATTAGGGTTCCGGCTTTGAGGGATAGACCTTCAGATATTCCTGTTTTGGTCGAGCACTTCCTCGATGCCTACGGAAAGGTTTTCTCAATCAAAAGGACGATAAACACAGATGCTCTAGACTACCTAGGTCAGTGTGAGTGGCCAGGCAATACAAGAGAGCTTGAAAACATAGTTCAGAGGCTGATGATTGCAGCAAGGAGCGAGGAAATAACATTGCTTGATGTCATGAGAGAACTTCACGCTGATGTCTTTGATATGAATGTGATGAACTCGGGTGATGAGGCAATTGCCATGGAAGAGGTCAACATGCAGGTCATGGTTGAGAACTTTGAGAAGAATATAATCAAGCATGCCATAGAAAAATATGGTTCAACTCGTAAGGCAGCAAAGGCTATAGGCATAAGTCAGACTCAGCTCGTTCGCAAGAAAAACAAATACAACATATAATTACGCATTGAATAATTATACTTACTAATCAAGAGAATAACGAGCGTTAATTATAACTGATTGCAAAATGGTTCATATAGTATTTTATGCGAACCGAAATCAAATCGCTTGTTATTTTTTTGTTAAATCCATGTATACACGCAGTCAAGCATATAGAAAAAAATAGAGACTGATTTATAATATATGAAGAATGTATATTACATTATATACGCCAAATAAATTAGTTTAAATTTTTATAATTTTTAGGAGGAAGCTAATATGAAAAAGGGTAATCCATACGGTACTCACAGAGTAATTTCACCAAAGGGTGTTCTACCACAGCCAGCTGACGTTATCGATAACGATATGGAGATCTATGACAACGAAGTTAAAATCAATGTTCAGACACTAAACATCGACTCAGCTTCATTCACATCAGTTTGTGACCACGCTTGTGGAAAGAAGCCTGGAGATGATCTAACTGCTGAAGATATCGAGAAGATAAAGGAAACAATGCTTGGTATCGTTGCTAAGGCTGGTAAGCACAAGAACCCATGGACAGGTTCAGGCGGAATGCTAATCGGAACAGTTGAAGAAATCGGACCAGAGTGGAAGGGTGACCTAAAGGTTGGTGACAAGATTGCTACACTAGTTTCACTTTCACTTACACCACTTGTAATCGACGAAATCGTAGCTATGAGACCAGCTATCGACCAGGTTGACATCAAGGGACACGCTATCCTATTCCAGAGCGGTATCTATGCTAAGCTACCTGAGGATATGCCTGAAGGACTTGCACTTTCAGCTCTTGACGTTGCAGGTGCTCCAGCACAGGCTGCTAAGCTAGTTAAGCCAGGCATGAGAGTTCTTGTTATCGGTGGTGGCGGAAAGTCAGGTCTAATGTGTCTATATGAGGCAAAGAAGAGAGCTGGTGTTACAGGTCAGGTTATCTGTGCTGCTGGTTCACAGAGATCAGAAGACAGAGCTCGCGATTTAGACCTTGCTGATGCATACTTCCACCACGATGCTACAGATGCAGTTGGAATGTACGAGAAGGTTATGGAGCTTACAGATGGAGAGCTTTGCGATGTTGTTATAAACTGCGTAAACATCGAGAACACAGAGATGGCTTCAATCCTTTGCACAAAGGACAAGGGTCTAGTTTACTTCTTCTCAATGGCTACAAGCTTCACAAAGGCTGCTCTTGGTGCTGAGGGTGTTGGTAAGGACGTTGATATGATCATCGGTAATGGCTACACAGCTGGACACGCTGAGATCACACTTCAGGTTCTAAGAGAGCACGAAGGACTAAGAAAGCTATTCAACGAGATGTACGCTTAATAGCAAATAATATAAGTACTTAAGAATACTATCAAACTATCAGAGCGCTAGCGCTTTGATGGACAAAATGACTATTACGAGATGGGGTGATGACTACCCCATCTCTAATAAAAAATTTCACGGGCTAACCTATGAATGAAAAGGAGAAAATCATGGCACTTAGAAATTGGAAAGACATTCCATTATTTAAGGATGTAACAGATGAGCAGTGGAACGACTGGCACTGGCAGGTTTCACACAGACTCTCAACAGTAGATGATATCGCTCAGGTTGTTAACCTAACAGAGAAGGAAAGATCTGATATCGAGAAAGTTATCGGTGGTTTCAGAGTAGGTATCACACCTTATTACGCTTCAATCATGGATCCGGACGATCCTACAGATCCGGTAAGAATGCAGGCTGTTCCAACACTTATGGAGATGCACAGATCGCCTGCTGACGATGCTGATCCACTTCACGAGGATGCAGACTCTCCTGCTCCGGGACTAACACACAGATATCCGGACAGAGTTCTATTCCTCATTACAGACCAGTGCTCAATGTACTGCAGACACTGCACAAGAAGAAGACTTGCAGGTGAAACTGACGGTGCAAGATCAAGAGAAGATATAGATGCATGTATTGCATACATCAAGAAGACTCCAGAAGTTAGAGACGTACTTCTATCAGGCGGAGATGCTCTTCTTGTTGAGGATGACACACTAGAATACATCATCAGCGAACTTAGAAAGATTGATCATGTTGAGATTGTTAGAATTGGTTCAAGAACACCGGTTGTTATGCCAATGAGAATAACAGACAAGCTCGTTAACATGCTTAAGAAATATCACCCAATCTGGCTGAACACACACTTCAACCATCCACAGGAAGTTACGGCTGACGCTAAGGAAGCTTTGAGAAAGCTTGCTGACGCAGGTATTCCACTAGGAAACCAGAGCGTACTTCTAAGAGGAATCAACGACGATAAGTCAATCATGATGGATCTTGTTCATGAGCTTGTTTTGAACAGAGTAAGACCTTACTACATCTACATCTGCGACCTATCAGTTGGTATCGAGCACTTCAGAACTACAATGGCTAAGGGACTAGAAATCATGGAAGGTCTAAGAGGACATACTTCAGGATACTGTGTTCCAACATTCGTAATAGACGCTCCAGGTGGTGGTGGAAAGACACCGGTAATGCCACAGTACGTAATTTCAGAGACACCAGACAAGATCATTCTCAGAAACTACGAGGGTGTTATCACAACTTACACACAGCCACATTTGCCAGAAGTTAAGTGCAACTTCAACTACAGAAATGGTAAGGAAGGCATCAAGGTTTCAGGTGTATCGGCACTTGGAGAAGGCTTGCAGATTAAGTCAATGGAGCCTGCTCACCTTGCAAGACACGAGAGAAATAAACACTAGTTCTCACAATATGTTGAATTTAATATGGGGGGCTTCGGTCCCCCATACATTAGATATTAAGGAATTGATATGGGATTGATATATGACTTATCACAAAAATATAAGACTTTATCCATAGTGGGAATGTCCAAGAATGCTGGCAAGACCACTGCCCTCAATTACCTGATTGAAGAGGCGATGGACGAGGGAGTCATGCTAGGCATTACGTCTACTGGACGTGATGGAGAGACTGAGGATCTTGTGACTGGAACCGAAAAGCCTAGAGTTTATCTCGATGAGGATACGCTCGTAGCAGTACCGTCGTTCTTATACGACATGTCAGACGCCGGACTAGAAGTAGTCAAAGAAACCAAGTATTCGACAGCAATCGGAACACTTTTGATTTGTAGGGTAAAATCTGCGGGATATGTTCAGGTAGCAGGACCTGTTATCAATGCCGAGCAAAAACTGCTTTGTCAGGATATGCTAAACGAAGGCTGTGATATGGTTTTGATAGATGGCGCAATCGATAGAAAGACCATAGCATCACCAGATACATCTGATGCGATAATCCTTGCAACAGGAGCTGTCATCTCAAGAAAGATGAACAAGGTTGTTGAGGAAACTGCGCACGTTGTAAACCTTTACTCTATAGACGAGCTAGAGGATGGAATTTACAGGGATGCAATAGAATCATATAAACATGAAGACAAGATTATGACCATAAGTAAGAGCGGAGAGCTTAAGAAGCTTGACCTACTCACTGGACTTGGGGCAGCAAGACACATAGACGAGGCTATCGAAGAGGATACCGAGTTTGTTTTCATCCCAGGTGCTTTTACAAATAGCGTAATTTCAGATATAAGTACTAAGAAACTTAAACAGGTCAGATTCGTACTCAAGGATCCGACCAAGATATTCATAAATCCTATGGACTGGGGAAGGCTCCGCAAGAGGGGCTTCAGGGTATCTGTCCTAAAGAAGATAGAAATTGCCCTTATAACTGTCAATCCGTGGGCACCGGCGGGATATACCTTTGATAACAGAAGCCTATTAGAGGCGATGAAGGAAGCTATACCAGACATTCCGGTGATTGATGTGAGGATGTAGATATGCAAAACGGAGCAAATAAAAGATTAGCAAATCTGAAGACCAAGGCTGAGACGGGTCTCGATTATGTGATGCTGAAGCTCGATGTAATCTCACCCTTCGGAAAGAAGAAGCTAAAGGCGATGAGACCGTTTTATCCGGGAGATGAACAGCTGCTCAACGAGGAGCTAGACAGGATTCAGGATATAGTTGACTTCATCAAGGTCTATCCTATGCTAAAGGATAAGATTCAAGAAATTTACATGGAGCTTAAGGATTCCACGGGAACCATAGAAAGAAGCGAAAACAGCGTTCTGTCAGTGGTAGAAATATTTGAGGTTAAGTCCTTGCTCCTTCAGATGAGAAGGCTCCTTAAGATAACCAAGGAGAGAGAAATTGTAGCGTACAAGCCGGCTTGCGGATGTGTTTCACAGGCCATGGCAGGGCGTGAAGATGAGGGCGCTGAGACGAGCCCCGCAGATAATGAAGCTAATAGAGAAGTACAGATTCCAGAGAAGTATTTTCTTGAGGATACAGAGGAACTTTTAGATATACTCGATCCTAGAAAAGACAGGATGAATACTTTCTACATATACGACGAGTTCAGTGAAGAGCTGGCGTCATACCGAAAGGAGAAGCGCGAGCTTGAGCTAGAAATCAGAAGAGTACAGAAGAAATCAAGGGAAGACCTACGCAGAGAACACGGCGTTCAGCTTACACCGAAGTTCGATATAGTCGTAGCGAGATCCCATCCGGACTTAGAAAAGATTAAAGATCTCAAGGAACTCGAAGAGGTCGACCAGGATTACATGAGCATAACCTTTAAGCTAAGACCTAGTGAAGAGGTGTTCAAGATAACCCAGAGCATGGAAGAGCTCAACGACAAGATCGAGGCTGAAGAGGAAAGAATAGCAGAAATACTATCGAAGAAGATCGGAGAGTACAGAAGCATTCTTCTCAAGAACTGTGACATAATGGGAGAGTTTGAACTGGCGCTAGCCAAGGGACTATTCTCAATTAAGAGAAATCTCGTAAGACCAGAAATCGTCATGGAGCACGTAATAGAGTTCGATGAAGGCAGGAATTTGCAGGTTGAGGAAATTTTGATGAATAAGGGCAAGGAATACTGCCCAGTATCGATTTCACTTAAAGACGGCGTAACTTGTATAACAGGTGCTAACATGGGTGGAAAGACAATTTCTCTGAAGCTTTCTGGACAGGTAGCAATCCTATCACAGTATGGGTTCTTCGTTCCGGCAAAGAGAGCAAAAATCGGACTTTCAAACTACATGCAGATGCTCATAGGAGACAGCCAGTCAGTAGAAAGAGGACTTTCCTCATTCGGCTCCGAAATGGAGGAACTCAAGGAAATCTTTGATCATAGCAAAGATAGGTCTCTCATTTTGATAGATGAGATAGCGAGTGGAACAAACCCAATAGAGGGACTTGCACTCACTAAATCAGTTGTAGATTATTTGATAACAAAACCTTATATATCGCTTATAACGACTCATTTTGAGACTGTGAGCGAGAGAGAGGGTGTTATAAATATGCAGGTCAGAGGACTTGCAGATGTGGACT
>ERZ772960.2824-NODE-2824-length-12196-cov-3.184499_pt1 | contig 12196 bp, 12 predicted proteins | sample MGYA00580678_ERZ772960 | MGnify/ENA primary metagenome ERZ772960 (study PRJEB29015, sample SAMEA2737930) | human oral metagenome | biome: human oral; feature: human-associated habitat; material: dental | place: China | collected 2059 ...
TGAAAGCGCGCCTTCCGCCTCGTGGATGCAGCGCTCGTAGAACGCGAAATCCGCTGCGTGGAGCTGGCCTTCAAACACGCGGGCAAGCACGTTGCGGCGCGCATCCTGCGGCGCGAGTGCAAGTTCTTCCTGCATGTGGTGTGCAAAGAGGCGAAATGCCATGGCGCGTATGGCGGATTCGTCCCCCGCAAGGCGGATCCCGCGATTGGGCGCTGCCTCCACGCGAAATCCTGCACGGTGCGCGAGCACCTTTATCTGATGGACGTCGCGCACGATCGTTGCGCGGCTGACCGAAAGCTGCTCGGCCAAAAGCTCCATGCTGACGTAGGCCTGCTGGGACAAAAGGAAGGAAAAAATGCGCTGCGAGCGCTCCTCCGGCGATGGCGCGTATAGGTTCCCCTGGCGCTCGGAGAGGAGTGCCCGCAGCGAGGCGTTCCCGCGCACATCCGCAGGCAGCCGAATCCCGTTTCGCGCACTGCGGAGAAGCGGCGGAAGATGCATCTCGCGCAGCGTGTCATCCAAAAATTTCAAATGGTACTGCACGGAGCGCGTCGAGCGGTTGGTTTTTTCCGCAATCTCCCGCACGAGCAGCGGTCGGTCAGCGCGCCGAAGGACGCGCAGGATTTCCAGACAGCGTTCGTTAAACATCTGCTCCTCCTTTCTCGTTTTATTATACAAAACAATCAAAAATAAGAACAGACAAGAGTTTGTTTCTTCGTTATGTGCAAAATGATACGATTCCTCGATGTGCAGCGATGCGTGCTCTCGTCTCCGCCAAAAAAAGAAGTCTTGCGCGCCGCAGTCGGTGGCCAAGGCTTCTTGGAAAGGGGCTTTTATCGTCAGGCGATATGCCACGTCTGTTCGAAGACGACGGGCGGCTGCAGGATGGGACGGCGGCGCAGTTCGCGGTGCACGGCCTCCTGCACGACGCTGATAGCCGCCGTGCGGTTCATTTGGTCGCCTGAGCGAGAACGTTCGCGCTCAGGCGGCGCGCTGCTGCCGCCTGAGCGGCAATGAGAGAATTCCACTGGACGCACCGTGCGTTTCTCGATTGCTTCATTTCGGGAGGCTTAGGATGGCTTCGCATTGCCTCTTCAGATAATGGCATGTTTGGTGGGAACATGGTACAATATTGTAACCCTGTAAATTCGGAAATTCGGGAAATCAATTGAGAAAAAAGGCTTGCATTTTGCATTTGAATCCGTTATACTAACTTAGTCGGTGCGCGAGTGCCGCATCATTCCTCGATAGCTCAGTCGGTAGAGCACCTGACTGTTAATCAGGCTGTCGCAGGTTCGAATCCTGCTCGAGGAGCCAATGGCGCCATCGTCAAGCGGTTAAGACACCGCCCTTTCACGGCGGGTTCATGGGTTCGAATCCCATTGGCGTCACCACCTTCGGGCGATTAGCTCAGCTGGGAGAGCGCTTGCCTTACAAGCAAGATGTCAGCAGTTCGATCCTGTTATCGCCCACCAGTTGGAATGCAAGCCACCTTTCGAGGTGGTTTTTTGCTGTATATGGCACCAACATGAATAGGACAATATGATGGAATATCAGGCATTTCTTTCGGCACTGAAACGGGATCCGCTGCCGCACGTATTCCTGCTCGCGGGGGCGGAGCGTTATTTCGTCGACCGTGCGCGCACGGCGATCTTTGCGCGGCTCTTCCCCGGTGGGATCGGATTGCAGGACGGATTGCAGCGGCTGACGGGCACTGCCGATATCGAGGCGCTGCTCGGCTACATCGAGACGGCGCCGTTCTTCGCCGATAAGAATGTCGTCCTCGTGACGGATGCGGCGTTTGCTTCCGAGAAAAAGGAATCGGATGGAGCGGGCAAGGCGAGGGCGAAACAGAAGATGGATCGCCTGCTCGCCGTGCTCGCCGATATGCCAGCGTACAGCTATGTCGTCTTTCAGACGGAGACAAAGCCGGACAAGCGAAAGAAGTTCTGCAAGACGATCGAAAAGGCAGGGCTCGCGCTCGATGCGGATCCCGTTCGCGCGTGGAATATCGGTGGCTGGCTTACGGCGAAACTGCAGGCGATGGGCAAGGAACTCGACCGCGATGCCTATGATTATTTCACGGGCGCGGTCAGCATGATGCGCGAGATCTCGCTGGAGTACCTCGACGGCGAGTTTGATAAACTCACACTCTTCTCCAATGCGCCGCGCATCACGAAGCGCGAGATGATGACGGTCTTTGCGGGGATCCCCGAAGTCTCGTCATTCGCGCTCCTTGATGCCATCAGCGAGCGAAAGGTGGAAAAAGCACTTATGCTCCTGCGCCGCCAGCTTGCGGACGGCACGTATTTTACGATATTGCTGGCGCTCATAACGCGCCATGTCCGTCAGCTTTGGCAGGCGGTCCTGCTGCAAAAAAAGGGCGTTCGCGGCAGGGCGCTCGCGAAGCCCTTGGAGCTCAATCCCTTTATCGCCGAGAAGCTCGGACGTGCGGCGATGCAGTTCCCCGAATATGCGCTCAAGGACGCCATGCTCGCACTCATCGATGCCGACTATCTCTTGAAGACGGGACAGGCGGGCGACGAGCTGCTGGAACACGCGGTCATCACGCTCTGTACGGCGCCGCGTGAGACTGCGTGAGTCCGATTCAGCGCGGCTCGCCCATCGCGTCCATGAGGCGGCGGATCGGCAGGAACTTTAGGATGATGCAGCAGATCAAAAATTCGGGGATGAGGTAGCTCGCGTTGAACGTCAGCGAGTAGAGCCATGCGCTCGTGCCCTCTGGCGCGTACGAGCTGAAAAAGACAACGCCCGAAATGAAGTGGCAAAGGAACCGCGCGAAAAATGCGAGCGCCGTTCCGAGGTAGATACGGTGCGCCCAAACGCCTGCCAGCCCCATCGCCATGTAGGGGAGCGGGTAGTCGAAGAGCACTTGGACGGGATGCACGATAAAAGGATCCTGCAGAATGTTCACCATGCCGTAGAGAAAGCCTGCGAGCGCGCCAACGTTCGCACCGTAGCGGTAGGAGAGCAGCAGGAGCGGGATCATCGCACCGGCCGTGACACTGCCGCCCTGCGGCATATGAAAGAGGCGAAATTGGTGCAAGACAATGGTCAGCGCGAGCATGAGCGCGATATGGACAAGCATCCGCGTCGATAAATGGACGTGGCGCACGTAGAGTCCGCCCGAGGTCAGTGCAAAGACGCCGAGCAAGGCAAAGCCCGCAGCAGGGGCATTCAGAAGTTCAGACATGGCAGGCACTCCCTTCCGTAAGACGAAATGCGTTGATTCGCTGTGCGAAGCATAGCAAAACATGCACATATATTGTAACAAATGTCAATGCGAAAGACAAGAAACGCTGATTAAAATAAGAGCGTGCGCATGATAAGCGGCGCAATGTGTAATTTAAGGCGTGAAGTTTGAAATAGGAGCGATACCATGTTGAAGTGGGCTGTGATTTATTCGTCGGTGACGGGCAATACGAAGCGGATTGCCGAGGCAATCGCAGAGCAGGCGGAGGCAGACATCTTTCGCGTGCAGGACGCGCCAAAAGACGTGTCGGGCTATGACGTCGTAGCTCTCGGCTACTGGCTTCGCCTCGGACAGCCCGATCCGCTGATGCTGCAATACCTGCCGACGGTCCACGGCACGCGTGTCATCTTCTTTCAGACGCATGGCACGGCGCCGACGAGCGAGCACGCGATCACGAGCTTTGCACGTGCGGGCTACGTCCTCGGGGACGGAAATGAAGTGCTCGGCACATTCGGCTGCCGCGGCAAGATCAATCCCGCGATGAAAAAGAAGCGTGAGAAGTCGGGCAGGACCGACCCGAACGATCCGCATACGGGACCGAAAAGCGAAGCGCGCTGGAAGCTCGCCTCGACGCATCCCGATGCGGCAGACATCGAGGCGGCAAAGGAATTCGTCGAGAACATGAAGCATAAGATCGCGACGAGGGAGCGCTATCTCGCGGCGAAGGCGGCGAAGATGAAGGCGGCAGCGGAAGCGGCCGCTCCTGGGAAAGCAGAATCCTAGCGCGTGCGCGCGGCGTGCCGTGCATTTCCCTCGCTTGCCTCACCAGAACCACATGGGGGAGCGCATCCTTTCGTGACATTCGGGGCAGGATCTGCGCCGGATCAATCTTGTCTTTTCCGATCGGAAACCGTATAATAAAAGGACAAATCAGGAAAGGACGATGCGGATTGGAATGGGCGGAAATCAGTATCGCGGCGAGCGCGGAGGAGACGGACGTCATTGCGGAGATATTCCACGAGGTCGGCGCATCTGGCGTCGTCATCGAAGACCCCGCACTCGTGCAGAGCTATCTTGAGGAGGGGCTGTACGACTACAGTGCGGTCGCATCCGAGGCAGAGGCGGACCGTGTGACGATCAAGGCGTACCTGCCTGCTGACGAAGATCTCGACGGACGCCTGCGCGATTTTGGGACGCGCGTTGAAACGATGGCCAAGCGAATCGGCAGCAGCGAGAGGCACCCCATTTCGTGCCAGACCGTGCGGGACGAAGATTGGGAAGACAACTGGAAAGCGTACTTCCATACGGAGAAGGTCGGCGCGCTCATCGTCATTCAGCCCGCATGGGAGACGTATGAGGCGAGTCCCGATGACATCGTCGTCCGGCTCGATTCGGGATCCGCGTTCGGCACGGGCACGCATCCGACGACGGCAATGTGCATTCGCGCGATGGAAGAGCTCGTGCGCGGCGGCATGCGCGTCTTCGATGTCGGGACTGGCTCAGGCGTGCTCGCCATCGCGGCGGCAAAGCTCGGCGCGGGCGAGGTCCTTGCGATGGACTGCGAGCGCAGGGCAGCGCGGATTGCGGCGAGGAATGCTTCATGGAATGGCGTGGATGGCATCGTAAGGACGGGCGTATCCGATTTGCTTGCCGCATTTGACGGCAAAGCGGATCTCATCTGTGCGAACCTCGTTGCCGATCTCGTCGTTCGCCTTTTCGAAGCGCTCGACGCGCATCTTGCGCCAGGCGGTGCGCTGCTCGCTTCGGGCATCATCGACACGCGTGTCGCCGACGTCACAAAGGCGGCGGAAGCGCGTGGCTTTTTGATCGACCGGATCATCGAGGAAGCGGGTTGGGCGGCGATGGTCATTCGCCGCACGGGCGAAGTGGAGGGCGGAGCATGAGACGCCTTTTTTACCGCGGCATTCTCGCGGATAGGGTCGTGATCGAAGGGGCGGACGCGCATCATCTCATGCACGTCATGCGCGCGAGGTGCGGGCAGGAGCTTGTTGTCGTCGATGATGAGGGGAGCGTCGCGCGCATGGAGATCGTCGGCTTTTCGGCGGATGCCGTGCACCTGCGCCTCGTCGAACGCTTCGATGCAGACACGGAGCCGCCCGTGCATATCGCGCTCGCGCCGTGCCTGCTGAAGGGGGAAAAGATGGATCTTGTCGTGCAGAAGGCCGTCGAGCTCGGCGCGATGGAGATCCTGCCAGTCGAGAGCGTGAACTGCGTCGTGCGCTATGACGTGAAGAAGCGGGAAGCGCGCGCGGCGCGCTGGCAGAAGATCGCTGACGAGGCGGCGAAACAGTGCGGCAGGAGCGCGCGCGTCATCGTACATTCGATTCGGGATCTTCGCGCGTTCTTGCAGGAGATGCAGGCGCACACCTTGATTTTTTGCTATGAGAACGAGCAGCAGATGCCGCTCAAAGAAAGCCTGCGAACGCGTGAGGACAGCCGCTATGCAATCCTCATCGGGCCGGAGGGCGGTTTTTCGCTCGACGAGGCGGAGCAGGTCACTGCGGCGGGCGGCGTGAGCGTGACGCTCGGCCCGCGCATCCTGCGCGCGGAGACGGCAGCGCTTGCCGCGCTCGCCGCGCTTCAGTACGAAAAAGGAGATTTGGGCAGTTGAAGGCAGCGCTTACGACACTTGGCTGCAAGGTGAATCAGTTCGAGACGGAGACGATGGAAGGGCTGTTCAAACAGCGCGGCTATGGCATCGTCCCGTTTGACGAGGCGGCGGACGTCTACGTCATCAATACGTGTTCCGTCACGAGCCTCGGAGACCGCAAGAGCCGTCAAGTCATTCGCCGTGCCCATCGGACGAATCCTGCTGCGATCATCGCCGTCTGCGGCTGCTATTCGCAGGTCGCGCCCGACGCGATCCGCGCGATCAAGGGCGTGCGCGTCGTGCTCGGCACGAAGGAGCGCGGGCAGATCGTCGATTGCGTCGAGCGCGCGATGCGCGAGGACGGCGTATTGGACTTTGTCGGCGATGTGCGCGGGGCGCGTGTCTTTGAGGATATTCCGATCTATGACAGTCCCGAGCGCACGCGCGCCTTCCTGAAAATCGAGGACGGCTGCGAGAACTTTTGCTCGTACTGCATCATCCCGTATGCGCGCGGTCCCGTGAAATCGCGCGAGGTCGCGCACGTGCGCCGCGAGGCGGAAAAGCTCGCCGCGCTCGGCTTTCACGAAATCGTCTTGACGGGCATCCACCTCGGTGCTTACGGGCGCGACCTCGCAGCGGATGTGACGCTCGCGGACGCGTGCCGTGCCGTGCTTTCCATCCCCGCCATCAAGCGGCTTCGTCTCGGATCGCTCGAATCGATCGAGCTTTCGTCCGATCTTTTTGCGCTCATCCGTGAGGAGGATCGCTTCTGCGCCCATCTCCACCTGCCGCTGCAGGCTGGCTCGGATGCCGTGCTTCGCGCGATGAACCGCCATTACACTACGGCAGGATTCGCGCGCCTCATCGCGCACGTGCGTGAGGAAGTGCCGGGGGTCGCCGTTTCGACCGATGTCATCGTCGGGTTTCCTGGCGAGACGGATGCGGACTTTGAGGCGGGACTTGCATTTGTGGAGCGCATGGGCTTTTCGCGCATGCACGTCTTTCCGTACTCGCGCCGCACGGGAACGCCCGCTGCCGCGCGCAAGGACCAAGTGCCGGAACCCGTCAGGAAGGAGCGCGCGCATCGCATGCAGGCACTTGCCGACCGCATGGCAGAAGCGTACCATAACGCCTTTATCGGGCGCGAGATGCGCGTGCTTTTCGAGACGGAGCACGAAGGGGAAACGGACGGACTTACGGACAACTACATCCGCGTCTACACGAAAGACGCGGTGCGGGCGGGAGAGCTTTATGCCGTCCGCCTCGAATCCGCATACAAGGACGGCGTCTTCGGGCGCGTTCTCGCATGGATCGATCCATCGAACCCTTTAAGGAGGTGAGAGTATGAGTGATTGCATTTTCTGCAAGATCGCCGCAAAGGAGATCCCCTCGACACGCGTCTATGAGGATGATATGGTCGTCGCGTTCCATGACCTTGAGCCACAGGCGCCCGTGCACGTCCTCGTCATTCCGAAGAAGCATGTCGAGAGCCTTGTTGCGCTGAGGCAGGAGGATAGGGAGCTTGCCGCACATATCCTCATCGACGTCATCCCGAAGATCGCAAACGATCTCGGCATTGCTGAGGAAGGATTCCGCACCGTCGCTAATACGGGTGACAACGGCGGGCAGACGGTCAAGCACCTGCACTTCCACGTGCTTGGCGGGCGCTTCATGAAGTGGCCGCCGGGCTGACGGCTGACCCCCAAAAAAGAGAGCGTAAGTTGTAAAATAAATTGACGCAAAAAGTTCCATTTTGCAAACGGTTCAGTTAAACTTTTAGTAACGAAAAATGAAGCAGCTTATCGTGTGATGGCGATTCAAGAGAAGTTGCATAAGACAGGAAGCTGCCTAAGCTACCAAAGTCTGGCAGAGCGATGCGACAATTAAACTTACAATTTGCCTCGAGATTGATCGCAAGGTTATGACGCAGCAGATTAACAATACGGTAATTTTCATACAAAAAAGGGATTCTATTCGTTATCTATGACGTTTGGAATCTCTTTTTCTTCCATTAGTTATTTTGCTCGTATGTTGACCAAAACGTCGTGTAAGGCGATCCCTGGCGTGCCGGTTCGCACCTCCCCCATATCGGCGGTCTGTCCTGCATTGAGCCAGTTGAGCGCAGAAAAGCGACTTTCCCCCTGCGGACAGAGAATCGTATCCTGTGGGACGGTTTCCGTGAGACCTACCGTGACGTGAAGTTCGCCCGTATCATTCCAGAGAATGGCGGTGCTGTTTTCGGAGAGACCTTTTGCCGCAGCGGCTTTGGGATGGAGAAAGACAATGGGGTGCTCGGGAAGCCGCGTTTCCGGCATTTGATGTTGACTGTTGATGTTTTGCTGTGCGTGCGGCGTTAGAAAATAGAATGGATACTCCTGTGTTGGAAAGAGAATGCTGCCAATGTCGGCGAGGGAACAGCAGTGAAATTTTCCATCATCCGTGGCAAATTGATGGTCTGCCCACGGGATGCCCGTGTCATAAGCGCGTGAACCTTCTTCGAGTTCGCGCCAGTGCTGAATGGAAAGGCGCTCGTACACGAGGGGCGTAAAGGTTTCGTCAAGGAAATCGGCAGCCTCTTTTTGATGCGGGAACGTGCTCGTATGGGGGGCAAGTTCGTTGAGGCGGCGTGTCAATAAGCGGGCGATCTCAAGGTCACTCTTCGCCTCGCCGCGCGGCGGGATGGCGGGGGTATTCAGTCCGACCCAGTGATGAAAATATCCTGTGTAAGCATCGAGTTCCTCGAACTCCGTTGTGACGGGCAGGAATAGATCGGACAGTGCGGCACTCTGCGTGAGGAATTTATCCGCCGTGACTACGAAATCGAGCTGTGTCCAAGTGGATAAGAGCTTTTGCAGGGAGACATCCTGACCGAGCGGATTGCGGCAGGCGATCCATAGGAAGCGAACCGGCGGGTCATGGAGGGCGGCGAGTGAATCGGCGAACTGGTTGATGTCGATGAAACGCGTATCACTGCGTCGCTGCATAATCGCATCAGAAAATAGAAGCATCCCCTGATGGGCATAGTTTACGCCGCCCCCTCTGCATCCAATGTTTCCCGTCAACATGGAGAGTGTGTCGATGAGTCGAACCGCGAAGCCGCCGTAACGATGTCGCTGCATTCCAAAGCCACACCATACGTGCATGGGATGGTTTTCTTCGATGAGCGCGGCAAGTTTTTGGACGGCATCCAGCGATTGTCCTGCGGTGCGCAGAAGCTCGTCTGCATCGAGTGCCGAGAGGTCGCGCAGGAACGAGGATCCGCCTGTAATATGTGCGGGCATATCGTGTAGCATGTTGCGTTTTTCGAGCAGGTGGAGCAGGGCAAGTGCGAAGGAGGCATCGCTCCCGGGACGCAGCTGGATATCTTAGTGAAACAAGGGGAAGGGGAGAACGGAGGCGTAGAAGAGCTGATGTCCGAGCAGCTCCCCGAGGGCAATCAGCAGAAACGCCCAGAGAGAAAGGCGATGTGCCGCAGCGCTCGGTACGGACATTTTCCTGAGCAGGAAGAGCGGCAGGAGTGCACCGACGGCAATGCGGAGAACGAGCCAGCCGGCCGGAAGCATCAGGTGTTCTGCCTGCACAACAGCATAGGCAATGCTGATCACAATTCCCGCAATCAGGACGAGTGAAATGATGCGCACGAGGGGGAACTGCACCGTCTGTTTTTTCTGCAACAGCAGAAACTGCAGGAGTGCCGGTCCCGCTGCAAAGGTCGTCAGCAGGAAGAACAGCAGGGGGAAGGGGGAGTCCCACGCAGGGCGTGAGGGGAGGGTGTAGACAAGGGAGGTCGAGAGAATGCTGAGCAGGCCGGCGACACTTCCCAGTATACCACAGAAGCGATGCAGCGGTCCTGATCGTGCATCACAATGCCGTCGTCGCGCTTTGTGTAGGCACTGGTTGGACACGCCTTCATGCAGGATGGTGCGTCGCAGTGATTGCAGGCGAGCGAGACGCTGACGCGGCAGGGCTGGGGGAGATCCTTTTCCTGCATATAGTACACCTTGCGCCAGTGGACAGAGGCTTCCTGCTGATAGAAGTTCTTGCAGGCAATTTCACACGCATTGCAGCCAATACAGCGATCCGTATGAACGAGAAAGGCATATCGTTTGCTCAAGAGACTCACTCCTTTCAGGCTTTCACAAGGGCGACAAAGTTATCGTGGAACGCGAGCCCTGGTGAGCCGGTCGCTTTCTTTCCCATATCGGAGAGGATGGCGTGCAGGGTCGTGTTGATGTTAAACGGCGTATCCTTGAGCCACATCTGGTAGACGACGAGCGTATCGGGGGCAACCGTGCGTGTAAGATGCGTCTTTAGACGCACTTCTCCCTCGTCGTTGTAAAGGCGAACCATATCACTCTCGGCAACATGGTACTGCTTTGCCGTATTCGGATGAATCTTCACCGTCGGCTCATGATAAATATCTGCCATCCAATCGAGGTTTTGGAACTGCGAGTTTATGCCGAGCTTCCAATGCGGGGAAATCAGCCGCAGGGGGTATGCCTCGGGCGTCTTCATCGGCTCGCTCCAAATCGGGAGCAGCGCGTGTCCCTCAGCCTGTGCCGTTTCGGACGCAAATTCGTATTTCCCTGACGGCGTTTTGAACTTGCCGTCCTGCCAGCCAATCAGGCCCTTTACTGCCTTGCGCGGCCCCTTTTTGAGTTCCTGCCAATGCGTGAGTCCGAACTGCTCCAAAAATTCCGGTGTAAACTCAGCAGCAAGCCATTCATCGCTACCACCCGAGGTCGGATAGGTACAGCTTCCGGGCGAGAGCGCATTCAGGCGAGCGGAAAGCCCCATGGCAATCTCAAGATCGCTCCTTGCCTCGTACATGGGCGCGATTGCCTGCTCGTTGAGCGAGAGCCAGTAATGCCAGTAGGAGACGTTCAGTCCGACGGTTTCAAAGGCACTCGTTACGGGGAGGACGATGTCGCTCATAGCGACGGTCGGCGTCATAAAGAGATCTGCCGTCACAACGAGATCCATGGACTCGAACGCCTTTTTTACAACGGCGGTCTCGGGATCCTGCGTCATGGGGTTGCGGCAGGCGATCCAAAGCATTTTGATTGGGGGATCCTGTGCGTCCAGAACCTCACGGCCAAAGTTGTTGATGTTGATGATGCGGTCTTTTTCCGTGGCCGTTCCTGCGGGCGGCTTCATCTTCATGGCATGATACTGGATGCCCCATGTTTGGAGCTGCGCGTACTGTGCGCCGCCGCCGGAGGTTCCGATATTTCCTGTCATGGCAGCGAGCGTGTCGATGCAGCGGACGTTCTGGCCGCCGTTTGCATGGCGCTGCATCCCGTCGCCGTTTGCATGGCGCTGCATCCCGTATCCGATCCAGATGTTCGCGGGCTTGGTCTTTGCGTATTCCTGTGCCAAGGCTTCGATGACGCTTGCCTCAATGCCCGTTTCCTTCGCCGCCCATTCAACGGTGATGTTTTCACGCAGATATTGGAAGTATTCTTCATAGCCCTTCGCATTCTGCTGCAGCCAATTCATATCGACGAGGTTATGCTTTAGGATGTAGCTTGCCATGCCGAGTGCGAGAGCACCGTCCGTGCTCGCTTTGATCTGGATGTACCAATCCGCCTTCGAAGCGGTTTGGGTGAGGGTGGGATCGATGACGACCACCTTGCAGCCCTGCCGCTGTGCCTGCTCGATGAGATACATGGAGTGCACCGAACACCACGCGGGGTTTACCCCTAGAGAATCAGGTACTTGCTGTTGACTATGTCCTCGGGGTCGTTGTTCCAGACCGTTCCAAAGTCGAAGGTCTGTGCATCAACGCCGGCAGGCCAGCACGGTGTTCCCGTCGCCCGTGACGTATGTCCGATGCTCGACATCATGCCCTCTACGCAGTAGTTGAGCAGGTTGAAATTGCCCGAGTACTTGTTGAGACAGATGGGGAGCGTAGAGCCGTATTCTTCCTTGATGGAGAGGATCTGCTTGGCAATGATGTCGAATGCCTCGCCCCAGCTGATCCGTTCCCATTTCCCACTGCCTCGTCCCACCTGGCGCATGGGGTATTTGATGCGATCCGGACTGTAGACGGATCGCGTATAGGAAAATCCCTTTGCACAGAGACGTCCATGTGTATACGTATTGGCGGGGTTGCCCTCGACGTATTTCAAAACGCCGCCTTTGACCGTCGATAGAATGGAGCACGAGTCATAGCAGTTGCGCGGACAGGCACTTTGAAAAACCTGTTCGGATGCTTCCGCTGCAGCGGGACGGAACGGCGTTTTGTCCAGCGTGAGCGAAGACCCGATTCCAGCGGAAATGACGGCGGCGAGACTTCCCTTTAGGAAGGTTCGGCGGCTGAATGAATGCGGCGAATTCATGAGAGAACCTCCTTTTCAGAAGTGAAAAAC
>ERZ772960.2825-NODE-2825-length-12195-cov-12.322735_pt1 | contig 12195 bp, 8 predicted proteins | sample MGYA00580678_ERZ772960 | MGnify/ENA primary metagenome ERZ772960 (study PRJEB29015, sample SAMEA2737930) | human oral metagenome | biome: human oral; feature: human-associated habitat; material: dental | place: China | collected 2059 ...
CATTTTGTTGTCTCTTTTGTCTCCGTAACGACGCCACAAGCTGCCACATACTACCTACCAAAACAGACCGAGAATGCTGATAATACTATAATTTTGTAATGTATTCATTAAACAAATTGCCCATAGTTACTTACCTATTATTATATATAATTTGTAAAGTGAAAAGCTATGCCTTTCCATTTTCACTTATATGCGTTTGTATATCAGTAGATTACGATAAACCCTCTCATCTGGCTCCGTCTCTCTTATCCGCTCTTCTTTTCGACATATCATTCATGGACATATATCCTGCCCGTTGCTGGGTGGCGGACAGTTGTGTCTTGCCTTTCCGCCATCCCCTTCCTCCCTGAAATAAAGATTTATCCTCATAAATAGGTATGTAAAAGGTTGTCATCGGGAGGAAAGAACGCCGTCTAACAGTGATTCATACACATATATCCAGCGTACACAGGGCAAGCGGCGAACCATACGCAGCAGCATTTCTATACCACTCTTACACAAGTGTTTCGGAAACAAGAGAGAGGGAGACTAGTCTTCGTTTTCTCAACGACGAATGACATGCTTATCGGCCGGTACGGGGAAATTTAATCGTTTTTAGGTATTGCGCAGTATACCATAAACGCGTATTTTTGAACTGAAATAAAACCTACAACTAAAATAAGAACGATATGAAAAAACTAACTTGGTTGGAGAAAGGCCTCTTTCTCCTGATTGCAGTACTCACATTTACCGCATGCGGCGATGACAAAGACGACCCCGTTACAACCGGTTCTCCTGAAGGAACCTATCAAGGTTGGGCTAAAGCCACATTCAAATACATGCCTTCGGGTATGGCATTGGATAATCAAAAAGTGCAGATAACAGCCAATGCTGATGGTACCGTAAAGATTGTTTATGCCTCTATGGGCGTTTTCGGCACAATGACCATCCCCTCGGCCACCTTTGTGCTGAAAGACAACCAATACATTTTAGCAGGCATGGGCAAGGCTTCCATTGCTCCGCATGGTGGCGGTGCTGCTACTGAATACGATTGCAACGTGAAAGGAAGCATCAGTAAAGACAAGAAAACCTACAACCTTATCTTTACCGTTCCTGCTGCAATGGGCGGATTGGAGATAACGGTAAACAACGGTTCGGCACCTTTACCGATGCTGGTGGCCGATGTCTATAAAGGCTATCTCACAGCTTCCTCCGCAATGTTTGCCGGCATGACCGAGAAAGACGTTACCGTATCGATAACGGCCAATGCAGACAACAAGACCGCAAAGGTGGTATTAGACGGAAAGACCTTTGGTATAAGCACGATTGATAACGTGAAAATCACCAAGAAAGATGCTAACTACGAACTCGAAGGAACAGGCAAATCGCTCATGGGAATGGGCTCTGCTCCTAAGAAAGAGTATGACTGCACGCTGAAAGGAACCATCAGTACGACCAAGAAAGCTGCGGAACTTACCTTTACGGCACCGGCAGTGATGGGCGGATTGAACATGGTCTTCAAGCTCGGAACCCCTCCGTCTCCCTCTCGGCATTCTGTTCACGAGGATGTGTTACAGGCTTTTGAGCAGTTCTTTGCTAACTAACCTCTGAGTTTTCACCAACGAATCACGAAACATCAATACCGACTATGAGACGAAACCTCTTACAGTCGCTATGCTTATCCATCATGACAGGGACGATTGTATTATCGTTCCTGTCGTGTGATAACATCTATGACGACCCCTCCGAGGGCGACCCCTCACAGCACAAAAAGGACAATACGTACACCAACATCAATGCCACAGAGTACACCAACTGGGTATATCTCAACCTGAAAAACGGGTCGCAGAAAACCCTTCTCTATGACAACACAGCTGATATACCTGCCGAATGGCACTTCGCATTGCACCGCTACGACTGCAAAACCAATGGCGGTGCGGCATTGGAAACTTCCTACGCAGACTTGGAGGCTTTCCGACGCGATGCCGGAAACGGCACCTATGCGCGTCCGTCGGATGCTTCGTTCAAGCCCGATGTTGCAGACCGCATCATCGTAGATATGTCCGGCATGATGCAAGGGAAAGTGATTTATGCGAATACGCCAAAGAACAAAGAGTTAGGGAAATGGCTCGATGTAAATATGAGTACAATGCCTCCTGCTTACAAGCCCTCCGAGAAAGTGTATCTCCTGCTGATGAAAGACAAGACGATAGCAGCGATTCGCTTCACAGGGTTTGCCAATCCCAACAAATACAACATCAAAGGATACATTTCCTTTGATTATATCTATCCCGTAAAATTCAAGGATTGATACCATGAATAAAAGACTTTTACCGCTGTTTGCAGTTCTGCTCTTCTTCTCAATGCGGACTTTCGCCGACCCGATACACGGCATCGTGGTAACAGATGGCAACAAGCCCGTGCCTTTTGCCTATGTGATGACCGAGGGAAAGAAATATGCCACGCAGGCAGACAAAGAGGGGCGATTCACGCTCAACGTGCCTTCGGGCGAATATACGCTTACGGCTATGCTTATCGGTTATGAACGGTGTACCGTCAAAGTGTCATCGTCGGCCACAACGGAAGTAAAAATGTATATGAAAGAAGACCTCATCAACTTAGGTGCGGTCACAGTGACCGGCACCATGACGAAGAAGACGCTGGCCAATACCCCTGTGGTAACACGGGTAATAACGGCTGCCGATATACGGAAGCTCGATGCCACGAATATCCGAGATGTACTGGAAGCAGAGCTTCCGGGCATAGAGTATTCGTATGCCATGAACCGTCAGGAAGTGTTGAAAATGCAGGGATTGAGCGGTCTCTCGTTGCTTTTCCTCGTCGATGGGGAACGTCTTGCCGGTGAGACACTCGACAATGTGGACTACAGAAGATTGAATGTAGACAACATCGAGCGTATCGAAATCGTGAAAGGAGCAGCCTCCGCATTATATGGCTCCAATGCCGTGGGGGCTGTCATCAATATCATTACAAAGTCGGCAGCTGACCCGCTGACCGTTCACCTCAACACTCATTTCGAGAGCAAATACGGTACACAACGCCACGGAGCGGAGGTAGGGTCGCGCACAGGGCGGTTCTCCAACCTGCTGAACATACAGACCGACCGGATGAAATCTTATACCGTTTTTGATAAAGGGCGTGCAGACAGCACACAAGTGTATGGCAACCGACAGTGGAACTTTAAGGACAAATTGGTCTACAAATGGTCGGACAAGACATCATTGACGGGCAAGGCCGGCTATTATTTCCATGAGCGCAACGTGTCGGCGTATAGCAAAGACCGCTCGAGAGACTTCCTCGGAGGGCTACGCTTTGCAGGTACATTGAGCGAGAAAGACGTGCTCGATGTGTCTTATAACTTTGATAGATACGATAAAAGCGACTTCTATCCTGTAACGAAAAAAGACATACTCAACTATAAAAATGTGCAAAACTCCCTACGCGCACTCTATACCCATGCCTTCGACAAAGACCTTTCGCTGACGATGGGCGGAGATATGATGGCCAATTATCTGCAAACCTATCAGTTCGTGAATGGGGGATCACACAGACAATTCTCGACCGATATCTTTGCACAAGCTGACTGGAATATCGCTCATCATTGGAATATCGTGGCCGGTTTGCGCAGCGATTACTTCTCGGGTTATGGGTGGCAACTGACACCGAAAATAGCGGGAATGTATTCGTTGAACAACTTGAAAGTGCGCGGGTCTTATTCCAGAGGCTTCAGAGCGCCTACTCTGAAAGAGATGTACATGAATTTCAATATGGCAAATGTATTCTATATATATGGTAATAAAGACCTGAAAGCAGAAACGAGCAACAGCTTTTCGACCTCCGCGGAATACGTTCATCGCAATTATTGCTTCACACTGACAGGGTATTACAATATCTTGGACAACGAAATATCTACCATCTGGAACCCTGCCTTGGATGCAGGAAAGGGCGCAATGGCCTACTACAATGTGGAAGGAACCAGCCTTGCCAGCGTAGATGCCACAGTGGTGGCACGCTATTCGTGCGGTTTCGGAGCAAAACTCTCTTACGCCTATTTCCACGAGTTCACACGTCATAACATGCCGATAACGTCTGATTCGCGTCCGCATACATTCACAGCACAGGTGGATTACAGAAAGACTTTCAAACACTATGAGATGAGTGTTACACTCAACGGCCGTTATCTGTCGGAAGGAACATACAGTACGTTGGACACCGCGACCAAGACTTATAGGAAAACCACTTCGGCTGCATACAGTCTTTGGAGGCTTATCGTGCAGCAACGGCTCTATCAGGCCGTTCAGATTACTTTGGGTATAGACAATCTTTTCAACTATCGGCCGAAAGTATATCAATACAATTCGCCATTCACCACAGGCACCTCGTTCACCGTGGGCGTAGCCGTGGAATTGGAACAACTCTTCAAACACTTATAAAAAGATGGCATTCCGACAATAAAACGACAATGATATGTGGAAGATAAAACAGAAACTTGGATTTAAAAAACATAGAAAAATATGGTTAGGCGCACTCTTAGCCTTGTTTGTGGGCTTACTTGTGGGCTTCTATCATATATGGTTGAGCCGCACGAAAATTGCACTTGTAAACTTTCAACCCGTTATGATGCAGGCCTTATCGCAGGCCGACGATAACCCGTTCATCAAACTCTATGATGTGAAGACCGACGAGTTGGGGTCGTTGGACGATTACGATGTAGTGCTCATCAACGGCATGGGGTTCAATATAACGGCCGAACAACGGCAGCAGATACAAGAGACAGCCAATGAAGGAGTACCCGTCTATACGATGATGGCCACCAATCCGGACAACGATATTTCCAATTTCACCGTAGAAGAGACAGCGCTCATACAGAAATACATGATGGGTGGCAGGCGGAAGAACAACCGAAGTCTGCTCAGTTTCTTACGTAGAAACGTGGATGGGAAGATTATTTTCACCGGAACACCGGAGAAACCGGAACAGAAACCCTCGGATTATCTCTTCTTCCCTACAGACAATGGCGAGGAAGAAGAGTTGGAGTTTACCTCCGTAAGCAGCTATGAGAAATACATGAAGACGCACGGCCTTTTCAGGAAAGGTGCTAAAAAAGTGGTTGTTTCGGGTGCGGTAACCGACCCCACAGACCTCGTTCGTGCGTTGGTGAAAGAGGGATACAACGTTTATCCCGTGTCTTCGTTTATGAATATGGCAGACTTCATTCGGCAGATACGTCCCGATATGGTCATCAACAGCGCACATGGAAGGTTGGGAGACGATGTTGTGCAATACCTCAAAGCCAACAATATATTGCTTTTTGATCCAATGGATGTAAACGCATTGACCGATGATTGGGAGAAAGACCCTCGCGGAATGATGGGCGGTTTCTTGTCGCAAAGCGTGGTCATGCCCGAGATTGACGGTGCGATACGTACCACAGCACTGTTTGGTCTCACACGCGACAAGAACGGATTGCTGCATCCGTATGCCATTCCCGAACGTTTGGAAACATTCATCAAGACTGTGAATAACTATTCGCGCCTTACCTCCAAGAAGAACAAAGACAAGCGGCTGGCCATCGTTTACTTCAAAGGACCGGGACAAAGCAATCTTGTGGCCAGTGGAATGAATGTAGCCCAATCGCTCTATAACACACTTTTAAACCTTAAAAAAGAAGGTTATAACCTATCGGGACTACCAGCTTCACTCACTGAATTCAAGCAACAAATAGCTCGGGAAGGCTCTTTATTTAACTCGTTTGCTGAAGGCGATGTCGCCCGATACATGAAAACAGGGCATCCACAGCTGGTGACCAAACAGGAATACGACAGCTGGACGCACGCCTCCCTGCGCAAACAAAAGGTAGAAGACGTAGATAAGGAGTTTGGAAAGTTCCCCGGAGACCACAACAAACTAAAGACAGCAGATGGTCGTCTGGCCTTTCCACGCATCAGATACGGAAATATCGTCCTCATACCGCAGCCCTTGGCCGGTGAAGGGAAGGACGTTTTCAAGATTGTTCACGGAACAGACAAGGTGCCGCCGCATAGCTATATTGCCCCGTATCTTTGGATACAATACGGATTTAAAGCAGATGCATTGCTGCATTTCGGTACCCATGGCAGTCTGGAATTTACCCCGCAGAAGCAAGTGGCCTTGTCTAACAATGACTGGCCGGACAGGCTCGTGGGCGCACTTCCACACTTCTATTATTATACGATTGATAATGTGGGTGAGGCAATGATAGCCAAACGACGCTCATATGCTGGTCTGTTGTCGTATCTTACACCGGCTTTTCACGAGAGTGAGCTACGCAACACCTACAAGAACTTAGAGGATAAACTCTCTGCTTACTTCAATAACAAGGGCAATAAGCATGCCCTCGCTGTGGAAGCCAAGCAGCTTGCCATACAGTTAGGCATACATAAAGACTTGGGATTGGATGGCGATTTGAAGAGAGTTTACAACGATACCGACCTACAACGATTGGCCGATTATGCCGAAGAATTGTCCTCTGAGAAGATAACGGACACGCCTTATGTCATGGGAGTTCCCTATTCGCAGGAAGATATACGGTCTACCATTTTCTCTATGACAGTCGATCCCATTGCATATAGTCTTTATTCACTCGACAAACAGCAAGGAAAAGCACCCGCAGACCTGTATTTACACAAGGCAAAATTCAACGCCTTATATCTGAAAAAGGCCGAATCGCTGGTGAATCGCTTCTATACCAATCCCTCATCGCTCACCGATGGACAGCTATTGCTCATCACCGGTCTCACCACTGCTCAACTGCAAAAAGCTCATGATATAGAAGAAAAGAAGAATATGCCTAAGGGCATGATGGCCATGATGATGGCGGCATCGAGGAAAGATAAGAAGCACGAGGGTAAAGCCCATGGCGGTATGATGGGAAAGATGGAGAGTAAGGATATGGAAGTGCCTGCTCCGTCTAACAGCCCCATAGCCAAATTCATGAGATACCAGATGCGCAAGATGCTGGCAAAGAAAGACCCTACCCGTATGTTGGCAGTGGCCAAGAAGATGGGAGCCAGCCCTGAAGCCTTGAAGAAGATGGAAGAAGGCCTTAAAAAGCAAATGGGCAACACATCAGCAGGCAGGCAGCATGCAACCGAAACCGACGCATTAAACCCCAAGGATATCGAGTTTGCCCATGCTGTAACGGAAGTGGAGACTTCATTGAGAAACATCGGTCAGTATAAAGACCTGCTCGTAAAGAGTCCGAGTTTGGAGTTGGCTTCTCTTGTCAATGCTTTGAATGGCGGATATACTGCTCCTTCCCCCGGTGGAGACCTCATCCTCAATCCTAATACCTTGCCGACCGGTAGAAATCTCTTTGCCATCAATGCCGAAGAGACTCCTACCCCGGATGCGTGGGAGAAAGGTATCGCCTTGGCCAAGAATACCATCGACGAATATCGGAGAAAGCATCGGGGTGAATATCCTCGTAAAGTAAGTTACACACTGTGGTCGGGCGAGTTCATACAGACAGGTGGTGCTACCATTGCACAGGTGCTTTACATGCTCGGAGTAGAACCGGTGAGAGACCGATATGGCCGTGTGAGCGACATCAAACTCATTCCTTCGTCGGCTCTCGGCAGACCTCGTATCGACGTGGTGGTACAGACTTCGGGGCAGTTGCGCGACTTAGCTGCCTCCCGTCTCTTTCTGATTACGCGTGCTGTGCAGATGGCAGCTGCGGCAGACGACGACAAGTTTACCAATGAAGTGAAAGTTGGCGTGGAAGCATCGGAACGCTATCTTATCGACAAAGGTGTTTCTCCGAAAGAAGCCCGTGAGCTGTCGCACTATCGTGTCTTTGGGGGCGCAGGCGGAGGCTATGGCACCGGCATTCAAGGTATGGTGGAACAAGGCAACCGTTGGACAAATGAGCGGCAGATAGCCGAGACCTATATCAACAATATGGGAGCCTTTTATGGCGACGAAGAGCACTGGATGAACGATGTGCATGAGGCCTTTGGGGCTGCACTCACCCGCACAGATGTCGTTGTTCAGCCACGTCAGAACAACACATGGGGCGCGTTGAGTCTCGACCATGTATATGAGTTCATGGGTGGAGTCAGTCTTGCTGTGCGTCATGTGACGGGCAAAGACCCCGAGGCCTACTTCAGTGATTACCGCAATCGCAACAATTACAGAATGCAGGACAGCAAAGAGGCCATCGGCGTTGAGGCCCGAACGAAGATTCTTAACCCATCTTACGTGAAACGTGCACTATCCGGTGGTGAAAACGCCACCGATGAAATAGCCGAAATGGTGAGAAATACCTATGGATGGAACGTGATGAAACCTCGGAACATCGACAAGGAGTTGTGGGACGAAATCTACAATGTATATGTCAAAGACAAGTACGACCTCGGTATCAAGGAGCAGTTTGCAAAGGTGAATCCCACTGCTATGGAAGAGATGACCGCCACCATGATGGAGACTGCCCGCAAGGGTTATTGGAAAGCTTCGCCACAGCAGTTGGCCGATATCGCCACCCTCCACACCGAACTCGTTACGCGTTTCGGCCCTTCCGGCTCATCGTTCGAGGGAAACAACCGTCCCCTGCAAGACTTCATTGCGGGCAAAGCACCTGCGGCAAGCGCAAAGACTTACCTGCAGCGTAACAGGCAGATGACTGTTACTACGCAAGGAAAGACCAACGGTAAGAGTATGGTGATGAAGAAAGAGACAGACGAAGCTGCTGAAGATGCCGCCGAAACGAGTACTTCACTCAACGGTGTCGTCATCGTTTCCGTGGTTTTTGCTGCTTTTATCGTCATGCTGTTGATTCTCCGTCGTAAACGTAAAAACGAGCGATAGGCCACTTAACCTCGTGTCATGGAACAGATTATCTATGTACTTCTGCTGTTCATCTTTCTCAACTGCGTCATGAAACTCAGTCTGTGGCAGTGGTGGCAGCGCATCGTTTACAGCCTTGTCTTAGGCGGTTTTGCCTATTGGAGCATGGATTACGCCATGCTCCAATCCAAGACTCGCATAGCCGACTACCTGCAAAATACCGCTGTTTTACAAAACATGGCCATTATTGTAACCATCGAATCGGTGTTTTGTTTGGCTTTTACACTCACGTATCTGCAAAACGATGACCACACGATACGCAACAAATGGTGGGCGAAGGTGCTCTTTTGGTACCCGGGGCTGCTCATGTTTCCCCTCGTATTCTACCTCCTTACCCAGACGCTTTTTGCCGCGGTGGGTGTTGATTTCAGCCTCACGGCATGGCTTTTTGCCGGCGCGGTGGTACTTTTGCTACCACTCATTGCCGAGAGTTTTCGCTTTCTTCTGCCCGAACGCGACCATCGGGTGGAGGTTCATCTGTTGCTTTCGCTCTTTATCTGCATCCTCGGACTGATAGCGACAGAGAATGGAAAGATAGTCTACGCCGTGAAAGAGCATCCTGTCGATTGGCTCGCCCTCGCATTTACATTGGGCGGTTTTGCGCTCCTTTTCGGCTTAGGGTGGCTTCTCAGCCGTTACAGATGGCTTTTTCGTAAATCATAAAATCATACATTTAACCAATGGAATATATATCACGTGCCCTTTTCGGGATAGCCAACAGTCTGCTGATTCCCGACATCATCTTGTTGATTCTCTTCTTTCTGCGCGCCCTTGTGCTGCTTGGCGGCACTTACAATGGCTTCATGCTGCGCCGCAGAAACAATCAGTGCTTCAACCATCTCATAAAAGACCTTACCCCCGACGGTATCGAAAACCTCAAGGAAAGCCTGCCGCAGAAGACCGACTCCCTGTACGTCCGTTATCTGAAAGACATGCTCGACAACGGCAAAGACCATGAGGACTATACCGACTATCTCATCACCCAATATGAAACTGAGACTGTCAAGGAGGTGAATCTATCGCGCCTGCTGGCCAAGTTAGGCCCTGTTCTCGGACTTATCGGTACGCTTATCTCCATGAGTCCTGCACTGGTAGGTCTCTCCACCGGCGACATCTCCGGCATGGCCTACAACATGCAAGTGGTCTTTGCTGCAACGGTCGTGGGTCTGGTTATCAGTGCCGTAGGCCTGTTTACCCTACAGTTGAAACAACGATGGTTCGCCCAAGACGTAAACAACCTCGACTACGTGGCGCGCATACTGAATCAAAAGGAGGAACACCCATGAGCCGCAGGAGAAGAGGTAGCCGTCTTTTAGTAGATGATGATGCCGACCCGCTGAGCGTGGTTGTCAATCTGTTTGACGTGGCCATGGTGTTTGCCGTCTCTCTGATGGTGGCTATGGTGATGCACATGAATATGACCGAGGTTTTCGGCAATGAGGACTTTACAGTGGTCAAAAACCCAGGGAAGGACAATATGGAGATAATTACAAAGCAAGGAAAGCAGATAAACACGTATAAAGCCTCGGGAGAAACCACCGATAACAATGGTGCGAAAGGCAAACGGTTAGGCACTGCTTACCAGCTGGAAAACGGACAAATCATTTATGTGCCCGAGTAAGCACACTGTCCTCCTTCCTTTCCTGTCATAACGCATGGCTATTTGAACGTTTACCAAAGGCACGGAGAATCTCCGAAAATGTTGCACGATAGGGTGCATGGATGCCCTGTTGCCGCCCTGCGATGTATGGGGCAAGTGCTGAAGCACTCGTTTTGCAAGACACATCAATACCTTATTATCATGGTGTGGGGTGCAATGTAAGTGCCGGCAGCGTATGATTGCGCAGTACCTCAAATGCGAAATATAGTGGTACGAGGTGTAATGTAAGCTCTGCAAGAGTGCAATATGGGCCCTCTACAAAACTATCACCCACGGATTCGTTCATGTCAAAAATAGTCAGTACCTTTATATTATGAAATAGAGGCCATCGTCTCCCAGTTTTGCCGACCTGCTCCTCGGTCAGCGCAAAGGTCAAGCAGGCCTTCTTCTTCCAGATAGACAGGATAATCGACTGGATTCCCATACGAAGCATTATAGCAATCGCCTATACCAAGGGCCATAAATCAACAGGTCGCCCGAGTTATGACGGCTTGGTTTTATTCAAGACCAAACTTCTGCATACATAGTATGGACTGAGTGACGGTGAAGTTGAGGAGGAGGTGAACGATCGCCTCTCTTTCAACCGTTTCGTCGGTTTGGTATGGAAGACACTGCTCCCAACAGCACGACTGTCTGCCGTTTTCGGAATACACTGGTAGAGGCCGGCCTGTACGATATGATTCTCGATGAAATGAACCGTAAACTTAAAGAGAAAGATATTATCGTCAGGAACGATGCCATCGTAGAGACAAGTATTATAGACACTCCTCGTCGTCCTTGTGGGTATAGGGAATATGAGGTGATGGAAGGCCGTAATGAGGAGGACGGCCGAGAAACCTTGCAAGAAGCAATGCTTAAGGAAGTTGTCAAATCCAATGTGGACGGGGATGCCCGATGGAATAAGAAGATGGAAAAGCTCCACTTTGGCTACAAGCGTCATACGGTAACAGACGAGAATGGACTGGTTCTGGCCGAGGAGACTATGGCTACCAACGAGAGCGACATCAATCATCTTGAAACGCCCTTGAAGAAAGCCAGCCTCCCACAAGGGCCTCCCATCTATGCCGATAAAGGCTAGGATTTGGCTGAGAACAGGAAGACGCTCGGAAAGATGAAACTCAAAAGTCGCATCATGTACAAGGGAACCAAGGGCAAGAAGATTACCAAAAGACAACAGCGTGTCAATGTTACCATCAATAAGATTAGATACAGGTTCGAGCGCACTTTTAGTTCCATACGCAGGTGGTTTTTGGAGGGGTAGTAAGATATATGGGACTAGCAAAGACGCATGCGCAATATCCGATGGAGACCATGGCATATAACCTTTATCGAGCCCCTGGGTAATTGTGTCCAATTCTTAAATAAGGGAGAAATACCAGACGAAATAAGGCTTCATCAGCCGCTTTTACCTAATATCCCACATGTTTATCACCTCTAATGTATTGATAGGTAAAAATGAAGAAGCTCTAGGAGGGTTTTGCGGAGGTCTCCGTCCTGTTGAAGACGTAGCGAGCCTACGTCAAAAAAGGCGGCAAACAAGATGTTGCCAAGCGCATAAAAGATGACAAGAAGCCTATCATCCATTTTGAAATGGAAAATTCTTTTGTTGATTGAATTTTGCTTTATTATTTCTCTTATCTTTTTGATTT
>ERZ772960.2827-NODE-2827-length-12188-cov-10.091321_pt1 | contig 12188 bp, 8 predicted proteins | sample MGYA00580678_ERZ772960 | MGnify/ENA primary metagenome ERZ772960 (study PRJEB29015, sample SAMEA2737930) | human oral metagenome | biome: human oral; feature: human-associated habitat; material: dental | place: China | collected 2059 ...
AACAAAAATAAATAGTATTTTAAGGAAAGCTATTACTACAGGTGATTATTAATCGTGCAGATAATTGTTTTACATCGATATAATAAACTTAATACCATCACAGATGGCGATGCATACAATATGTCAGCACTGTCATGCAGACGCTCTTTTTATTATTTCAGGTTTCCTTTACAGTGCTTGCTCATATTTCTAAAAAGCACCGTACTGATTATCATAACGATAATTCCGCCGAAGGTGATACCCCAAATTGAACCGCCGACCCAAGCATAACGGAACATTGCAGCATATCCATCAGGAACTCCTATGAATGTTCGTTTATAAAATTCCGGGCTTAAAGCGGATAACGCTATTGCAATAATTCCTCCGATAACCCACAATCCAATAGATGCTACACCCATAGAGATAATCCACTTTAATACCGCTGATATATTCAGTTCTGCATTATTTGAGATAATATAAATACACGAAAATACTAATGCAAAAAACATCCCCTGTCCAAGCCCTTGATATAGTCCTTGTGCACCTGCAGACCGAATGAGACTTTCGACCTGTTCCCAATGCATTATGTTAATAAAATACTCAGGGCTTATAACTGCATTAATCAGATTCGTACACAAACCAATCAAACCGGACAACATTATACAGCTTATACATACGATACAAATTCTCAACGGTTTATTCACTTATTGCCTTCTTTCATTCAATTGATAATTATAGACTTAGTTCTCTTTTATGAGAAATTCTCATTAATTAATATATCACTACACCATGCCAAAAAAGCTTTTTAAAAGCTCACAAACTTATAATCGAATATCTTTTGGGCATCTCTAAAAACTCGGTTAGATTTGCTTCGCATCCTTCGGAATAGAGATGCCCGACAAGTTTTTATTTAAGTCTTTAAAATATAATAACTTAAATAAAAACATCGCAAATTAAATCTCCAGAGGTCTTTGCCTCTACTAGACACGACGAACTTCTGCCTGCTCTCTGCTGAATTACTTCAGCTTATCACAGTACCGTTTGTTTGTTGACCTATTTTATCATTCATCCTTGACGAACCGACCAGCGGCCTTGATTATGCGCACATGAAAGAAACTGCCGCGTTGTTGGAAAAACTTCCCTAAAATGCAACAGTTGAACAAAGTGTGAACTTTGGAAACTGCTGCATTACGCCGTTTCGGAAAGAAATAAAAAACGGCGTATAATCAGCGATGTTTCGCGGTATCGCGAAACTCGGCGGTTAACAAGGCTGCGCAATATTAGCAGCCCAAGTTATACCTTCGATCGATGGGCACAACAATTCTCGTTGTAACCCATGACAGCGAACTTATCCGCGCCTGTTGCACGAGGCGTATAACCGTATAGCGGGAGACGCTTTTTTATTACCAACGATATTTGCAATTTATTTTTCTAGCATTTCGGTTTTCCAATCCTTAATCGTTCTCGACTCTTCGTTAAAGCTCGTCCCAATCAGCACAATCTTCTTTCCGTCCGTCTTATACTTTGCGGCGTAGTTTTGCTTTTGTATTTGTGCGAGTGCATCTTCTGCACTGCCGGTACCGGAGAGTTTAAACTCGAAGATGTAGATGGCATCCGTGGTGCGTACAACGCAATCAGCTCTCCCTGTCGAACAATACACTTCTGTCTGTACAAACTGCCCCATCAGTTTAAAGATGAGGTACACTGCAGTCTGGTAGTTTTGCTCCCGTAATTTCAGCTCTTTACTGCTAAAGTTGTCATACGAGATACCGGCGATAAGCGACTGCATCCGTTCCATAAAAGAATCGACCTTCCCCTTGCGGATGTCCTCAACGAACCGCCACACTGATTTTCCCGTATCTCCAAACGGTACCGCAGTGTATGCGGGCAGCAAATTCTTTAAGAAGCCATACCGTACCTCATCATTCGGAAAGCCGAGCCGATACATTTGCGCTTCTTTGATGTATTCCTTAATTGTTAAATATCCTGATTGAAAGAGAATAGGCAGTGCATCTTCTGCTACCGCCCGATAGGTTTGTAATCCCGATTCATCCAACTCAACATTTCCATCCAAGTCAGGGATAAAGTAGTGTGCTTCTTTCAGGTAATTGACCAAAAATGTCGGGGTTCCCGTTTCAAACCAGTAACTTCCGAATCGCTCCTTTGCAAACGCATTTAATAAGCTAAAGGGATTATACATCCCTTCCCCTGCAGGTGCAAAACAGTATCCGTCATACCATTGCTGTAAGGCGGTCAATGTTTCTTGATAGGTTAAGTCTTGACTATCGGCAAGCACTTGTATTTCAGGTTGAAAGTTTGTTTCCAATTCTTTTTGGGTGATTCCGCAAATGCCCGCATAGTGTTTTTCCAGCGATATATCCCGGAGATTGTTCAAATCACTAAAAATACTGATCTTGCTGAACTTGGTAACACCGGTGAGAAAGGCAAAACGGATATATTCATCGCAGGTTTTAATGACGGAGTAAAATGCTTTAAGTTCGTTTCGATATTGCTCGTTCAAGACTTCATTTACGCCCATCGTTTGCAAAAGCGGTTTGTCGTATTCGTCTACGAGGATAACTACTTGCTTGCCGGTTTTTTCATACGCACGCTTTAAAAGTCCTTCGAAGCGTTTTGGAGGAGTCTCTTCAATAGCTTTTTTTCCATAGATATCTTCAAGCTGCGATAAAAAGATGTTGAGATTTTCTTGTAAAGCTTCCATACAATTATAGTTACCGGTATTAAAATCAAGATAGAATACCGGATATTCCTGCCATGCATCTCTATTGTCCAATACGGCTTGTTCTTCCTCAGCTTTTTCGAGGTACAGTCCTTTGAATAGCTCTTTTTGCCCGCGGAAATACGCTGCTAACGTCGAAAGGAATAAACTCTTGCCAAACCGCCGCGGACGGCTGAGAAAATAAACACGACTGCTTGTTACTAATTGAGTGATATACTTCGTCTTATCTACATAGAGATAACGATCATTCCGTAATACCTTAAAACTCTGTACGCCGATCGGCAATTTTCTTGGAAAGCTCATAGGGTAAGTATAGCAGGATTTTTCCTATCTGGCAATTTCGATGTTCGTCCACAGCATTTCTAAAAGTCAAACGACACAAAAATCGGTACAAGGTCGGAAAGAACAGGCATTAGTATTACTCCACATAAATAAGGCGATCTTCGACATCGATAACAGTGAAATTCTGCGGTGCAAGAAATCAATGTAAAAAATCTCTTGTCTTTTTTTTCTGTTTGTTGTATATTAACTTGTGAAAACAACCTAGACTAGAATAATTGCTTCAAGGATTGTATAAATGATTGTATTTAAAAGACTTACTACAACAAAATTGAATAGAATTTTTTTGTGTTTTAGTGAAGATTTAACTGCTGCGGCGACTGCAAGAATTACAGGCGTAAACAGGAATACTGTAAACCGCTATTTTACCGGCATTCGAGAAAAAATAGTACGGCACAGTATCGCCGAATATAACGAATTAATGAACGGAATAAAGGCGGAAACGCTTCGTTTTGAAGCAAAGACTGTGTTGGGAAAACGACTCAAACGAGTTTTGCAAGAGCGGCCGATATTGGGACTGTTACGGCGGGGGAAAAAGGTATTTATTACTGTTTTAGAAGATTTTTCTCACGACAATCTCTTAACACGGCTGCAGGAAAATCTACATGAGCGGTATGCTGCCCTGTATGAAAATGAGACGGCACGGACGGAAGCGGTATCGTTAAACGAGTATGATCAATATAGAGTGTGGCATGCCGGTGCGGAACAGGAAAGCGATGAGCACGATGTAAAGGGAATAGAGAATTTTTTGACATTTGCAAAAAAACGGCTTGCAAAATTTAACGGCTGTTCATCGGGCAATTTATTGCTCCATTTAAAAGAATGTGAGTTCCGGTACAACCACCGCGGTGAAGACCTTTTTAAATTAATAAAAAAAATCTTTCAAAAGTACTGAGTTGTACTGGTTAATTTTCAATCAACAACCCCGACGCGAGCGTCGGGGTATTAAACCAAAATTAAGCGTTCCTACCTAAAAAAGAATAAATGAATACTGAAGGGGAATATAATGCAAAAAAGTAAAGACGGAACAAAACTCTGTTATGCGGCTTTGGCGCTTGTTGCAGCGGTTACGGTATTTTTTGCCTCTATGCTGCCGAATATTATCATGGATAATGAGCTTCGCCATTTCTTTCCTGAAAGTCATGAATCGTATCGGAAGTTCAATACACTGACTGAAACATTCGGCGACCAATATGTTATGGATATTGTTATTGAAACGAACGAAGATATTATTTTGAACCGAGAAAGTCTTGCAGTAATCGGAAAAATTACCGAAGACATGGAACAGCTGAATAATATCGTGAAAATAAAGTCCATTACCAATATCGATTTTATCACCGATGATGATGGACACTTGAGTACCGGACAATTAATTCCGGAAGACTTTTCAGGTACTGCTGCCGAGGTGCAGCAGCTCAAGCAGCGGATTTTAGAATGGCCTAAGGCATATATCGGTACGCTTATATCTTCCGATTTTAAAGGAGTGCAAATTATTGCTACCTTAAATTCGGATGCAACACCGCCTGAAGTCAGTACGCTTTATTATGAAACCGTTGATGTCGTCAACAAGCATTTAGCCGCCCATGCTTCCCTCAATTACAAAATTGCAGGAGACCCGGTATTGGGTGAATATGGAAAAATATTTATGTATGCGGACTTAAAAAATTTAATTCCGCTTATTACCGTTGTGGTACTGCTCTGTCTTTTTCTTTCATTCCGCAATGCGGAAGGCACCCTGCTTCCGCTTATTACCGTGCTCATCAGTACAATATGGACAGCAGGGATTATGGCGATGATCGGGGAGCCGCTCACGATTGTTTCAAGCTGTTTGCCGGTACTGCTGATTGCAGTAGGGTCTGCGTACGGTATTCATATTATCAATTATTATTATCAGCGGTTGGAAAAAGAGCCGCTGATTACCGACAAGCTGCGGCATCAAGCGCTTATTAAAGAAACACTGAAAAGCGCCCGTTCTCCGGTATTACTTGCAGGAATTACCACGATTGCAGGTTTTATTTCGACTATCACCAGTCCCATCCGTCCGCTTAAATCCTTTGCGCTTTTCAGTGCTGTCGGTGTTGTAATTGCACTGTCGCTTGCCTTCGTGTTTATTCCTTCAATACTGATGATTAAATCGGTAGGTCTTATTCAGCGGCAGCAAAAACGGATGAGTCTCCGTGCCGTCAAAAAAAATGCACGCCTTGCAGCCCTCGGTGTCAATAAAAAAGGCGCTATGCTCGACAGAATTTATTCTTATTTTAATAAACGGGAAGGGCGGTTTGTGTTCGGTCTTTTGGTTATCGTCGGTCTTTCGGTTGTGGGCATTATGAACCTAAACATTGAATCCGCCTTTTTGGAATATTTTCCGAAAAACTCAAAGGTGCGTAATGATGTCAGTTCCATCGATACCAAGTATGTCGGCACTACGGGTTTCAGCTTAGTAATACAGGGGCAAGAAAAAGGCGATATGTGTAATCCTGCTATTTTAACCGAGATGGAAAAATTGGAAGATTATTTACAGGCGAACCATCCGGCAATCGGCAGTGTTGTGTCCTTTACCGAGTTTGTAAAACGGATGAATCAGGTGATGCATTCAAGTGCAGCGGTGCAAGGCGGTTCCGCTCCTCAAAATGCCTCGGCAGATTTTTCCGTAGGAGCCGTAAGATCCGTGGAATCGGAAGAAAACGGTTCATCTGATTTTGACAGCTTTTTTGAAGATGAATCCGCAACGGTGCAAAGTACCGGCGGCGCTTCCGGCAGTGTTGAAAGTTTTTTCGATGAAGAAGAAGCCGGCAGTGAGCAATCGCGGTATGCGGAATTGGACGGAAGCGGAAATGCAGTTAATGCCGTTTTTGCTCGCTACAAAAATCAGCCGCTCAATGCAGATGAAACCATTGCGCTTTTTACTGCGGCTTATGCCTCTGCGAACAAAAGCGACTTGACCGTTACCGAGTTTATGGATGCATTAAAAAAGCAGCTCAATTACCGCGGCGCCGCCTACTACGAAATACCGGCAGATATTTCAAAATATCCGGTCAGCACACAGGCGGAATTGAAAGATATCGTTACTCAATATTTGCTTTTGTATTCCGGTTCTCTTGATGCGCTTCTTGACGAAACGCTGGAACCTAAGACATGCAGAATGCAGATTATCATGCGGACGCACGATACGGGTAAGATAAAAGATGTTATCAGCGATGCGCGCCGCTTTGCCGAAACGCATTTTCCCGAAGGCTATACTCTTGAAGCGGCGGGCTTGGGTGAAATGGAAGTTGCAATGACTTCGATGATTATTTCGAGTCAAGTGTCCTCTCTGGTATTGGCGGTCGGGATAGTGTTCCTCATTTTAGCAGTGTTCTACCGCTCAGTGATTGCCGGTATTATCGGGGCTATTCCGCTTGGGGTTTCTATTTTGCTCAACTTCGGCATTATGAGCTTAACGGGAATAAACCTTGATATGGTAACGAGTTTAGTCGCCGCAATCGCCATCGGTATCGGTATTGATTACACTGTTCACTTTATGAATAACTATCATAACGAAAGAATTGCAAGCGATAATTTAACGCAGGTTACCTTAAACACGCTCCGTCATTCGGGAAAAGGAATAGCCGTCAATGCGTTTTCCGTCGGCTGCGGTTTTTTGGTTATGTGTTTTTCAAACTTTGTCGTGCTCAGGTTTGTCGGATTTTTGGTTGCAACAGTAATGCTTACCAGCTCGGTTGCGTCATTAACGATTTTACCTGTTGTATTAAATATGGTTAAACCGAAATTTATGGCTGTCAACCGATGAACTTCCGTGTACATCGGTTGACGGCGAATTTCGGCACAGCCGAAATATCGCTGCTGTTTGGAACCACCGCCATCCGTGGCGCTGTTGAACAGCGTACGTCCGTGTACACTGTTCAACGACGAGATTTGTGCACAACACAAATCTCGCTGCTGTTTGGAACCACCGCCATCCGTGGCGGTATTGATAGGAGGAAAAAATGAAACACTTACTGAAAACAGTTTTGATACCGCTGTTTGCTGCCGGTATCCTTGGGATGCTTGCTGCAGAAGACGGTACTGCAATCGTACAAAAGTCGCTTGATGTAAAGCGTCCGTTGTTTACTCATAGCGCAGTAAAAATGGCGCTCATTGATTCAAACGGAAATACGGAAGAGCGTATGCTTGAAGAGTGGGCAAAAGACCCGGGCGATAAAACCGGTGCTGCCGTTATTGCATTCCGTAAACCTGCTTCGGTAAAAGATACGCGCTTTTTACAGATTGTGAACAAGGACCGGGCAAACGATAAATGGATTTATCTGCCTGCGCTCAGGACTGTCCGCCGTATTGCAGGAGCCGAAGGTTCAAAGTCCTTTATGGGTACCGATGCCGACTATGACGATCTTGAAACCAGAAAAATCGAGCAGGATACGCATACATTGCTCGGTGAAGAAACCGTTGATTCGTATCAGTGCTGGAAAGTTGAATCGGTACCGGTTGATCCGAAAAGCAGCCGGTACTCAAAAAAAATTGCCTACATTGACAAGGTTACTTCCGTACCGGTGAAGGCGGAAATGTACGATAAAAAGGGAAAACTTTTAAAGGTGCTGCACATAGAAACACTGGAACAAAAACAGGGCTATTGGATTCCGATGAAAAGTAAGCTCACCAATGTGCAAACCAATCATAGTACCGTGCTTGAAATTTTAAAAATAGAAATAGACAAGCCCATTAATGATCAGCTGTTTACTCAAAATTTCTTGAATACGGGAAGACTGTAACAGTGAAGTGTTTACCCGCAGGGATGTGAACATTCCTGCACGGTGTTTGTTATGTACTCAATGTAATTGCCGCACAGCCGATGCCGGTTGTGCGCTGTCCGGAGGTTATATGAAAAAAATAATGATGCTGTGTGCGGCGCTGCTCTGCTGCACCGGTATGTATCTTTTTGCGCAAGATTCTTTTTTTGATGATGCCGATACGGTGGAAAGTACAACTTCAAATGAGGGTACGTCTTTCGGCAGTTCCGGCCGCGGTTCGGGCAATTCCGGCACTATCGACTTTTCAGGTTTCGCCAATCTGGGAATACGGATGTACCCGCATAAAGACCTCAAACGGACGGAAGCCTTACCGGTGTTCGGTATTAACTTTAAATACAGCGGAGCAAGGACGGAACTTGATTCTCATTTTAAATGCAATGCCCTCACCATTGCCGACTATCCGCTTGATCTTATTGATGAATTTACCGTCCGCGCTTACTTAGGCGACTTTGTGCTTTCAACCGGAAAGATGAAACTCGTATGGGGACGCGGCGATATGATCCACGTTCTGGACGTTTTTAATGCGAATGATTTTACCGACTTTACCATTCCCGCCTATATTGACCGCCGCATTGCGGAACCGATGGTACACCTTGCCTATAATGCGCCTATTCCGCTCAGGCTGGAAGCGGCATGGACACCGCTGATGACGCCTGACCGTTTTTCTCTAAAAGGCGCATGGGTGCCGCCTCAAATTACTGAAATAAAACAGAATGCCAAAGCCTCGCTTAATGAAGCTATTTCCAATCCCCGCATATCACAAATCTTTAATGAAAGCGCTTTACAAAAAGCGCTGCACGACCCCATTTCAAAAGAGCTGAAAAATATCACTTCTCATATTCCTACTTCAATCACTATTGATATGAAGGACATAGTGGCTAAGTTGGACGAGGCAGCGCTACTTAATGGTATAAGCCCTCTTGTCAAAGGAGAAATAAAAAAACTGTTGGTAAATCTTGGAAAGCAAAAACTTAATTTTTCAATCACGGAAATAGCCAACAAGATACTGCCGCCCAAACCGGACGGTTCTCAGTACACAGAAGCTGAAATTAAGACACTTTTGGCAGGGGAACCTTTTTTAACGGAAGTTACCACTCGTATTGCAAAAGAAATTGCAGGAACCGCTCAAAAGGCGGAAACGGAATTGCTTTCATCCTTAAAAAAAGCCGGTGCAATTATAGAGAATTTCCAATTTGATGAGTGTGCAAAAATAGGCATGAATGCCTTTATGCCCGATATGCATCAAATAAAATACGGGCAATACGGACTGCGCCTTTCAGGTTCTGCAGGGCATGTCGATATGGCGTGTCAATACTATTACGGACATTACAAAACTCCGTCGATCAATGTAGAAAAAATGATAACGTATGCAATGGAAGGTAAAAATATCCGTGAGTGTGTGTACTATGATCCGGTACATATCTTCGGCGCGGATTTAGGGGCTGCAATTGCAATGTTCAATTTTAAATCCGAAGCCGCCTACTACATGACCGAAGACTTTAAGGGAACCGATCCGGCAGTACATAACAACAGCTTTCAATGGGTGTTGGGTTTTGACGTGGACATTCCGCTTAATAACCTTAATTTGAATGTACAAAATATCGGCTCGCATATCATCGGTTTTAAAAACGTCAGGCAGAATAATAAAAGCGGCAAGATGGATATGGATTGGAACACTGCGGAAAAATCGACGAACAATAAACTTGTTTTCAATGTTTCGGACTCGTGGCTGCATGAAATCTTAACCGATTCCGTTACAGTAATTTGGGGTATTGAACATAATGATGTTGTGGTAATGCCTAAAATAAAATATAAAATTAAGGACGAGTTTTATATTGAAGGTGCGGGAGCTTATATTTACGCAAAAGATAAGAAAAGCGAGTTTGCTTCGTGGAAAAACAATCACTTTGCACAAGTCAGTTTTGAATATAAGTTTTAAACAAGCGTCGGGCATCTTTAAAAAACTCAGGTATAGATTTTTGGAAGATACCCCATTCTCTTTTATAATAGAGTAAACCTGTTCGGAAACTTTCGCTTCTGAACAGGTTACCTTGTAATGTTTAAGTAAAACATGCTGTCAATAGCGTTTCGGTTTTCCAATTCTTAATCGTTCGTGTTGCTTCATCAAATCCTGTTAAACAATGTACGTCCGTGTGCATTGTTTAACGTCGAGTTTTTGCAAAGCAAAAACGTCGCTTCTGCATGGAACCACCGCCATCCATGGCGGATCGGTGCGGGATTTAGCTTTGTATTATAGCAGTTCTACTTTCCAGTCTCTAATCGTTCGTGTTGTTTCATCAAATCCCGCACCGATCAACACAATCTTTTTTCCGTCCGTCTTATACTTTGCGGCGTAGTTTTGCTTTTGTATTTGTGCGAGTGCATCTTCCGCACTGCCGTTACCGCTTAGCTTAAACTCAAATAGATATACTGTATCCGCAGTGCATACTACACAGTCACTGCGTCCTGTCGAACAATGCACTTCCGTTTGTACAAACTGCCCCATCAGCTTAAAGATTAGGTACACCGCAGTCTGGTAGTTTTGCTCCCGCAATTTCAGCTCTTTACTGCTAAAGTTGTCATACGAGATACCGGCGATAAGCGACTGCATCCGTTCCATAAAAGAGTCCACCTTGCCATGGCGAATATCCTCTACAAATCGCCAAACCGATTGTCCTGTTTCATCGGGTCTTACTGATGAGTATGCAGGTAATAGATTCTTTAAAAAGCCGTATCGTACCTCATCGTTCGGAAAGCCGAGCCGGTACAGCCGAGCTTCTTTGATGTATTCTTTAATCGTTAAATACCCCGATTGAAATAAAATAGGAAACGGCTCCTGTGCAGCAGCTCGATACGTTTGCAAGCCTTCTTCATCAAGTTCAATATTTCCATCCAAGTCTGGGATAAAGTAGTGTGCTTCTTTCAGGTAATTGACTAAAAACGTCGGGGTTCCCGTTTCAAACCAGTAACTTCCAAATCTTTCCTTTGCAAACGTATTTAATAAACTAAACGGATTATACATACCATCAGCTGCAGGTGCAAAACAGTAGCCGTCATACCATTGCTGTAAGGCGGTCAATGTTTCCTGATAGGTTAAGTCTTGACTATCGGCAAGCACTTGTATTTCAGGTTGAAAATTTGCTTCCAATTCTTTTTGGGTGATTCCGCAAATGCCCGCATAGTGTTTCTCCAGCGATATATCTCGGAGATTATTCAGATCACTAAAAATACTGATTTTGCTGAATTTGGTCACGCCGGTTAAAAAGGCAAAGCGGATATATTCATCGCAAGTTTTAATCACAGAGTAAAAAGCTTTGAGTTCGTTTCGGTATTGCTCGTTCAAGGCTTCATTTACGCCCATCGTTTGTAGGAGCGGTTTGTCGTATTCGTCAACAAGAATGACTGCTTGCTTACCGGTCTGCTGATAGGCACGTTGGATAACTCCAGCAAAACGTTGAGGTGCATCTTCCTCATTTTTATTTGTTCCGTATACTTCCTCAAATCGGCTTAACAGTAGCTTGAGCTGGCTCATTAAGACGCCTTCTGTATTATATTGCCCTGTATTAAAATCAAGATATAGTACCGGATATGTTTGCCATGCAATTCGGTTTTCTTGTGCAGCTTGTTCCTCTTCGGCTTTTTCAAGATACAGACCTTTGAACAGCTCTTTTTGCCCGCGGAAATATGCTGCCAATGTAGAAAGGAACAAACTCTTGCCAAACCGCCGCGGACGGCTGAGAAAATAAGGACTGGAAGTTTGTACAAGCTTCCAAATAAATGGGGTCTTATCAATATAGAGATATTCATCTCGGCGAAGTTTTTCAAAACTCTGTATGCCTACCGGCAATTTTCTTGGAAAGCTCATAGGGTAAGTATAGCAGGATTTTTCCTATCTGGCAATTTCGATGTTCGTCCACAGCATTTCTAAAAGTCAAACGACACAAAAATCGGTACGTGATCGGAAAGATGGTTAACGAAGTATTCGAACGTCATGGACTTATTTCCGTAGCGAATCCATTGCTTTTGGCAATGCAAATTAAAAACTTACGGCAATGAAATCGTTTCTATACTGAAAATCGGTTCATCACCCGATTCATCGACATGCAGAATATGATACTTACCCGCCCATCCGAAGTCTTTGAGCGAGCGCTCTTTGAAGGTATCGTAATCGGAAGAAGTTCCGTAATGGTAGTGTCCCGAACAATACAGCTTGAGATTTGTTCGTGCAAAAAGAGAAAGGAGTTCGGCACGTTCGCGTGGATTGGAAAGACTGAAATACACAATACCATCGCCGTATAACGGATAATGAGTAAAAATGAATTTCG
>ERZ772960.2828-NODE-2828-length-12186-cov-4.354629_pt1 | contig 12186 bp, 12 predicted proteins | sample MGYA00580678_ERZ772960 | MGnify/ENA primary metagenome ERZ772960 (study PRJEB29015, sample SAMEA2737930) | human oral metagenome | biome: human oral; feature: human-associated habitat; material: dental | place: China | collected 2059 ...
CGCCACGAACGCTTTCACCGGCTTTACCCCTACAGGGGAATCGAGCAATATACCATGCGTCACCGGAGGGTGGGACGATGGTTGGCATTTTAACAACAAGCAAACCAATCACGATGCCACCCTCTACTTCCCAGCTATACCGGGTTATTATGGACTGCTAAGTGAGAAACTATGCTATTGGTCTGCACTGGCCTTCCGCAACTATGGGGGAGCGTTGGGAAATGGGTGGGCTGCGTGCTTCGAACTTAGGAAGGAAGATGTTCAGCCAAAGTCCTATACCTTTGAAATCTCGACCCACGCCGTGCGCCCCGTGGCTGATGAATAGAGCGGAACGTCCCAGCAACAACGCTTTTCCCATTTCCCGTTCGGAAACACGCAGGAAACAGCGTTTCCTCCCATTTCCCGTTCGGGAACGCGCAGGAAACAGCGTTTCTTTCCATTTCCCATTCGGAAACGCGCAGGAAACAGCGTTTCTTCCCATTTCCCATTTGGGGACACGCAGGAAACAGCGTTTCTTTCCATTTCCCGTTCGGGAACGCGCAGGAAACAGCGTTTCCTCCCATTTCCCATTCGGAAACGCGCAGGAAACAGCGTTTCTTCCCATTTCCCGTTCGGGAACGCGCAGGAAACAGCGTTTCTTCCCATTTCCCGTTCGGGAACGCTCAAGATACAGCGTTTCCTCTGTGCGCTTCGATTTCAACAATAAAAAAACTGTTCACCCCGGCATCAGCCGATAAAAAACATATAAGATATGAAACAAATAGGAAAAATGAGTCTGGAAAGACTCACCAACGGCGCCCATTATCTATTCATAGCCAACGTGTGCAAACATTTGGCGGGCGAGGCCGCGGCAAAAGCCAAAGTGGCCAACGAATTGCAGGCGTTGGAGACGGCGCTGCAAGAGGAAGACCGCATCTTCATGACATCGCAGAAAAGTCTTCTGTCAGACGACATCCACGCCGCCGACCGCAAACGCGACAACATCTATCGCGCCCTCAAAAAAGCCGTGAAAGCCTATCTGCTCTTCCCCATCAAGGAGACGGCGGAGGCCGCTCGGGTGATCGACCAAGTGCTGAAAGACTACAACCTCGACCCCAAAACGCAGCTCGACCGCGAAACGGGCGTGCTGATCAACATGATTTCCGATTTTGAAACCAAGTACCAGGCGGCGATTGCCAAACTGGGCCTCACGGACACGGTGGCCGAGCTCAAAAGCGTTAACAACGCGCTCGTGGGCGCTACCGACGACCGTTTGCAAGCCAAAGCTCTGATGGTTATCGGCGAACTCAAACACGCTCGCAGCGTGACCGACGAGGCCTATCGCACCCTCATCCAAAAGGTGAACGCACTGGCCGTTGTGGAAGGCGATGCCGTTTACGTTGGCTTTATCGACCTGATGAACGCCGACATCAAGCACTACAAGGAAGAAGCCATCGCGCGTCCGAAGAAAAAAGACGACAAGAAGAAACCGGACGACGGTAAAAAGCCCGACGATGGCAAGGATAAGAAACCATCGGATGGAGATAAAAAGCCGGGCGATGGTGGCAAGAAACCGGACAGCGGAGGCAAAAAGCCGGGTGACGACGGTAAAAAGCCGGACGACGGCGGCGGTAAAAATCCGGGGGATGGCGGCGGTGCCAGTCCTGTTCCCTCCGACCCCCTTCCGATGGTGCCGAAGGAGTGAGGCCGCAAGCCGCATGTGGGAAGAACAGCCTCCGAGCGTTCGCCATGCGGAAGGCATAAGAGACACCTTTATATTATATATAAACTTGCTTGATTGTAAATTGCTTTATTACACACGAAGAGTGGTACGCGTCGCGATGACGCGTACCACTCGCTTTTTAATGATTGGAAAGGCAAGTGCCTACAGCACTCTAATTGGGGGCTACTGTTAGAAAGTCCACTTAGCCGCGAAGGTGGGAATGGCATAGAAGCGGTTGTTTTCGCCGCGCTTGTTGAACACGAAGTTGTTGCTTACCTCCACCTCTGTGCCGAGACTTAGCTGCACGTCTTCCAAACCTTTAAGGGCATTGAGGTTGAACCAGAACTGCGGTTCGGAAACCACAATGAGATTGCCCTTTACGCTGCGGTCGTACCATAGGTCGCAGAAGCCGCTGAAGGTGCAGAGCTTACGGGCGAAAGTAGTGCTCCACACTTCGGTGAGCTGCACGCTGTTGAAAGGACGGTTCCACGGGTTCTTTCCCTTGAAATAATATTTGTAGAGCAACTGCACGGAGAAGGTTTTGGAGAAATCGCTGCTCGCCCAATTCCATGCTCCTCCGGCCAGCACGGCATGTTGGAATCTGGTGGAGTGCATGGATTGCTTGTCGGAGGTCAGTCCGCCGTTGTATTCTATGTGTGCGGCCCAGCGTTTGTCGGCCGTTAGGTTAAACTCACGCGCAATTTCCCAATAAGCACCTTTTACGCCGTCGGTCTCGTAGTCGATGTCGGTGAAGGTGTAAGTATTTCCGAACTTGTCGGGCTTGAAAAGTTCGATGGTTGTGGTGGCGCTTCCTCGGTCGCTCAGTTCGTTGTAGAGCGAATGGCCAAGGTCGTAGTGAAACTGAATGTTTTGTGCAAAGGCTCCTGTTGCGGTCAGGCACAGGGCTGTCATCATGAAGAATTTTCTCATATTCGTATATTATAAAGGTGATAAAAAACGGAGACAAAAGTACATCAATTTTTCCATATAGCAGGGCTTTTCAAAGGAAAAATGGCTACCTTTGCGCCCGAAACAAGGAGCAGCCGCGGGAGTTGCCCTATGATATAAAAAAGGTATGAGGATAGACATCATTTCGGTAATCCCCACCATGATTGAGGGATTTTTGAACGAATCGATTTTGGAACGTGCGCAGCGAAAAGGGTTGGCAGAGATACATCTGCACAATCTACGGGACTATACGAGAGACAAATGGCGGCGTGTGGACGATTATCCATATGGCGGCTTTGCCGGAATGGTGATGCAATGTGAGCCGATAGACCGGTGTATCTCGGCTTTGAAGGCGGAACGTGACTATGATGAAGTGATTTTTACCACGCCCGATGGCGAACCGTTCAACCAGCATATAGCCAACGACCTTTCGCTGAAAGGCAATCTTATCATGCTTTGCGGACATTATAAAGGCATCGACTATCGCATCCGCGAACATCTTATCACGCGTGAAATCAGCATCGGCGACTATGTGCTCACGGGCGGTGAGTTGGCTGCTGCGGTGATGACAGATGCCATTGTGCGGCTCATTCCGGGCGTAATCGGCGATGAACAGAGTGCATTGAGCGATAGTTTTCAGGACGATATGCTGTCGGCTCCGGTGTATTCGCGCCCTGCTGATTATAAAGGCTGGTGCGTGCCCGACATCCTGTTGAGCGGCAACGAAGCAAAGATAAAGGAATGGGAGATGGAGCAGAGCTACGAGCGCACGAAGCGGCTGCGTCCTGATTTGTTGAGAAAGAAAAGATAGATGCGGGTGCTTACGGGCGACGCGCTTTACAGAACTTCTCGCCCAAGGTGAAGCCCTCCTCGTACAGACGTTCGAGTCTATCGGTATTTTTCTCGATTCGACCTACTTCCATGGGGCGTTCGGGACGTATGCAAACGATTTTTCCCTCTTGTTCGAGTTGCTCCACAAGCGCAAGCTGCTCGTTGTACACTTCGATGCGATGGCTGAGGGCAACGCGTAGGCGCGGGTAATTCTTGTACACAAAATAAGGTATCTTGTGGTCTTTGCTCGTATGTCGGTAGCCCCAATTGCGGGTTACCACGGCAACAACTTTTGAGAATCCGCTTTTAAAGGCGCGCATCACCGGTATGCTGTCTACGATTCCGCCGTCGAGCATGGGCACGCCGTCTATGGGAACGATTTTGCTGACAAAAGGAAGACTGCTGCTGGCGCGCACCACATCGAGCAATCTTTGTCGGTCGGAAGTTTCCGTCAAATATTCTGCACGGCCTGTTTGGCAGTTAGTTGTCACCATTTCAAAAATGGAGGGATTGGCAAAACAAGCGTCGTAGTCGAAAGGAATGAGTTCGTTTGGAAATCTGTCGTAAAGCAATTCAGGGTCGAAGATGCAGCCTTGTGTCACCAAATGCCGCAAACCGATATAATTGTATTTGGCCAGCATGTCAATATTGGAGATACGTGCGCGGCGCGGCTGTCGGCTCATGTATGAGAGACCGTTGCAAGCTCCGGCCGAGACAGCCACGATATAAGGAAAATATACGTCGTATTTCATAAAGGCATCGAGCACGCCGCTGGTAAATACTCCACGCATGCCTCCGCCTTCTAACACCAAAGCTGTAGACCTTTCCATCCTTTTCGTTTTGTTCAATGGGTTTTTCTTTATCACGGAACGGGAAAGAAATGACCGGCAGTTTATTGCAGGAAATTCGTTCGTTTTCCTCCCGTTCTCACGACAAATTATTGGCAAAGATACAGCTTTTTCAATGAAAATATATATCTTTGCAATCAAACTTCAAAAACCTAATTTAGTATTTAAGCCTATGTTTAACAAAGAAACCTACGTCAGACGCCGCCAAGAGTTAAAGAAGCTCGTTAAAAGTGGCGTCATTGTTTTGTTCGGCAACAACGAATCGCCGAGCAATTGTCCTGCTAATGCTTACTCGCCTTTCCGCCAGGATTCTTCTTTTCTCTATTTTTTCGGACAGAATCGCAACGGTCTCGTTGGCGTAATAGATATTGACAACGATAAAGAAACCCTGATAGGCGATGACATTGATATAGAAGACATCGTTTGGTTGGGTGCTGTAGACAGTGTGAGCGAAATGGCTTCGCAAGTGGGAGTAGCCCATTCTGCCCCCATGAAAGCACTGACCGACATCTGCAACGATGCCAAACGTTTAGGCCGGAAGCTGCATTTTCTGCCGCCTTATCGCTTTGATATTCAGATACAGATATTCGATTTGCTCGGCATACATCCCCACCAGCAGAAAGAAGCTGCATCGATGGAACTTATTATGGCCGTTGTGAAGATGCGTTCGGTGAAGGAACCACAGGAAATAGTGGAGCTGGAGAAGGCTGCGGCCATCGGTTACAAGATGCACACCACAGCCATGAAACTCATCAAACCGGGCGTAACGGAGAAATACATTGCCGGTCAAATCGATGGTATCACCCATTCCTATGGCTCCATGGTCAGCTTCCCCACCATTTTCTCGCAACATGGAGAAATCATGCACGGTGCTCCTTCCATGGCCGAGCTTGAAGCTGGTCGTCTGGTCTTGTGCGACTGTGGTGCAGAAAACATCAATACCTATTGCTCCGACAACACCCGCACCATGCCCGTAAGCGGAAAGTACACGCAGCGTCAGCTTGATATTTACAGCATCGTTGAGGCATGCCACGACCATGCGTATGAAATATCGAAGCCCGGCATCAAATACTATGATGTGCACATGTCTGTTTGCCGACTGATGACCGAGAAGCTGAAAGAACTAGGACTGATGAAAGGCAATACCGACGAGGCCGTAAGAGCCGGAGCACATGCCATGTTCCTGCCCCACGGTTTGGGACACATGATGGGTATGGATGCCCACGATATGGAGAGTCTCGACCAGCGTTATGTGGGATTCGACGAAGAAATACAGCCCTCCACGCAGTTCGGTACGGCCTCCTTGCGCATGGGGCGACGGCTGCAAGAGGGATTCGTGGTAACCGACGAGCCGGGCATTTATTTCATTCCCGACCTTATCGACGAATGGAGAGCCAAAGGCCACTGCAAAGACTTCCTCAACTACGATTTGCTCGAAACTTACAAAGACTTTGGCGGCATACGTATAGAGGACGATTTGCTCATCACTAAAGATGGGTGCAGGTATATCGGCGAGCAGTTGATACCTTATCATCCGGCCGACGTAGAAGCATTTATGAACAATCATTAATATAAAAACAATAATTAAAAACCAATGAAGAAAATTCTGACATTAGCACTGTTGGCCATGGTTGTGACCGGGGCAAGTGCAGCAAAAAAGAAAGGAAAAACGAATCCTAACAAACCTGTTTTCACTGTCGTAAAGCAGAATCCCATCACCAGTATCAAGAACCAGAACCGTTCGGGCACGTGTTGGGATTACTCAACGCTCAGCTATTTCGAGGCCGAGATTCTGCGTGCCACCGGCAAGACCTACGACCTTTGCGAAAGCTTTGTTGCCAACAAAACCTATATGGACCGTGCCATACAGGTGGTACGTCTGCATGGCGACTGCCAATTCGCACAAGGCGGTGCAGCTTACGACCCCTTGTATTGCTTGGAAAACTATGGCATTTGCCCTGAAAGTGCCATGCCGTTCCCCGGCTCTATGACAGGCGACTCGCTGTTCAACTTCAATGAGTTCTTCTCCGTGATGAGCCCTTATGTAGAAGCTGTGGCAAAGAACAAAGCCAGCCATCTGTCTAAACAGTGGAAGGTTGGATTGCAAGCTATCCTCGATGCCTATCTGGGCAAATGTCCCGAGAATTTCACTTATGAAGGCAAGAGTTACACACCGAAGTCGTTTGCAGCAAGTTTAGGACTGAATTGGAGCGATTATGTGACCGTAACTTCCTACACGCACCATCCTTTCTACACGTCGTTTGCCGTAGAGGTGCAAGACAACTGGCGCAATCCACTATCTTACAACCTGCCGATGGATGAGATGATGCAAATCATCGACAATGCTATCATGAACGGCTACACTGTGGCTTGGGGTGGCGATGTAAGCGAGCCAGGGTTCACACGCGACGGATTGGCTTATATAGTTGATGGTAAAAAGATGCAGAGCTTGCAAGGTAGCGATATGGCACGCTGGCTCGGTCTGTCGGCCGCTAAGCAGCGCAACATCATCGACTCGCTTGGAGTGAATGTTCCCGAAGTAGTTCCCACACAAGAGCAGCGTCAAGAACGTTACGACAGTTGGGAACTGACCGATGACCACGGAATGCTTATCTTCGGTATTGCCAAAGACCAGAATGGCAAAGAATACTATATGGTGAAAAATTCATGGGGCGAAACCGGCGCATATAAAGGGATTTGGTACATGACCAAAAACTTTATCGCTGCCAACACCATGGACTATATGGTAAACAAAAATGCTATTCCGCAGAATATACGCAAGAAACTCGGTATTTGATGTTTTAGTTTTCATATTTATTTTAAAAGGTTGTCCCTGTCGCCCTATGTGGTGGCAGGGATTTTTATGAAATCTTCCCAATATTGTCAGCAGAAATAAATAATGATTGCCTCACACTCTATAAGTGAAAAATAAATTATGAATGGAGCTGCAATCGTCTTTTTTTAGACGAAGAATCATTTATTGTGATGTTGGTGAGAGAATCTTTACGGCCTATATTATAAGGCACTGTAATCGGGAATTTCTTCGAGAAAAAGGTATTGTTGGCGTGCGTAATCCATCTTGCAACAATAGTGTTGCAAGCCATTGCTTACCATCAGATAGTCTACTTTCATAAGCATATTGTATGCGGAAATCTGGTCGAACACTTTCTGTGTAAGCGCAATATGAGGTGCTTTGTATTCGATAATCATGCGGGGATGAAGCCTCGTATCATAAAGCACACTGTCGCAACGCAACCGTTTCTCGCCGATTCGCAACTCCACCTCATTGGCCATCAAACTCGCTGCATAGTGCTTATGCTCTATCAGAAAATGAACGAAATGCTGTCGCACCCATTCTTCAGGAGTCAGCACAACGTACTTACGGCGCAGCACGTCGAAGATGGTTCGCTTGCCGCTTGTCTCTTGAAGTCTCACGGAATAGGGTGGAAGATTCAGTTGCTGCATATTCTTCGGTTTCGTTTTGTCTTTCTCACGATTTCCACTATCTTTGCAATGCAAATTTATAGATTAAATTCTAATCATACAAGTATCATAAATAAAATGTAAGGCCGCTTCGGAAGTCGTACACCTCTTTATTTATAACGATTATGGCAGAGCGAAAACAGGCGATGGGCTATAATTCCATCATGAAGGATTTGAAAGAACGTCGGTTTGCTCCCATCTATCTGCTGATGGGCGAGGAATCTTTTTATATTGACAGACTTGCTGACTATATGGCTGAACATATTTTACAACCTGAAGAACGGGATTTTAATCAATCTGTGGTCTTTGGTTCCGATATAACGGCTGCTCAGTTGGCAGATATGGCAAGACGTTATCCGATGATGTCGGAATATCAAGTGATTATAGTGAAAGAGGCGCAGAACATCAAAAATGTGGATGCGATAGAGAAATATTTGGATAATCCCGTGCGTTCCACTATCTTGGTTCTATGCCATAAAAACGGAATCATAGACCGCAGAAAGAAAATCTTGGCCAAGATTGAAGCTGTGGGTGTGGTCTTTGAAAGCAAAAAGAAGCGCGACTATGAGTTGCCGGCTTTCATCGAAGGATATTTAAAGACGAAGGGGGTAGGGATAGACAACAAGTCAGTACAGATCATTGCCGACCATATAGGAGCCGACCTTCATCGGTTAACCTCTGAACTTGATAAAGTGATTCTCTCACTTCCTGAAAGTGAAAAACGCATTACACCCGATGTCGTGGAAAGACAAATCGGCGTGAGTAAGGATTTCAATTCCTTTGAACTCAGAAATGCCATCGTTTCAAAGGATATTTTCAAAGCAAACCAAATTGTGAATTACTTTGACAAAAATCCAAAGGCTGGTTCCCTTTACAGTTTTCTACCCTTATTGTTTGGATTTTTCCAAAATTTAATGACAGCCTACTATGCACCCAATAAAAATTCTGAAAAAGAATTGGCAGCATGGCTTGATCTTAAATCCACTTGGTCTTTGAAAGATTACCTTACAGGCATGAGAAATTATTCGGGCATGAAAACGATGCAGATTATTGATAAGTTTAGGGAGGCCGATGCGAAAAGTAAAGGAGTAGATAATCCAAATACGGGTGCAGGAGACCTAATGAAAGAGCTTATTTTCTTCATTCTACACTAAAAAGCTTTCTTTTTTGTTCTCCTTTTTTCTAAAATAAGCATTCTCGCAGGGTGCTTTTTTGATAGTTAAGTATGCTATAAATCAGTTCTTTTACTACTTTTTTACCCCTTCAAAACTCGCGTATTTTTATCTGCTTCGTCCATTACAACAGGAGAAGAGAATAATGCTTCATTTTACCTTTTTCTGTCTTCTGAAATTTACAATTAACATTTCTTTCGCTATAAGTTTGTTGAATTTACAAATATAGATACATTGTAATAGTTTACAAACTTACATCTTAAAATTCTTGATAATACTTCCTTTGAGTTTCTGCATACCTTGAATATGGATATTCAAATGTAAAATACCCCAATATACACATGTATAATATGATATATACAGATTCTTATAATGACTAATATCTATTTGATAATCAGTGGATAATACACTTTTGTTCATATAAAACATGGGGTTTGATAAGACAATTCCATACATTTTTTGCATAGCTAGCAAAGTACTCTCAGTAAGATAGCTAATAAGTTGTTTATAACCAGCACGATATTTAGTATTGTTGTATAAAAGTGTACGTTTGTACAACTTTATTCTGTTTAGGTTTGTGTTTGTAAATGTCAGGTCTAAACGATACGTTTTATCTTTGTAAATATTTAAAATAGCAAAGCAAAATTGTAGGTATGTATAATTTATCTGTGAATGTTGTGTATCTAAAATAAATGATTTATCTTTGTAAAATCAAAGAAAATTACTCAAAATAACATGCTAAACGTATAAGACGACCTAAAATGAAGGATAGAATCAGACAACTCATGGAGCAACAACACATGAACCAGCAAACTTTTGCACAGTTCATCGGAATGTCGTCCGCTTCACTCAGCAGTATTTTCAATGATAGAACGAAGCCTACACTCAATACTGTTGAAGCCATCAAAAGTAAAATTCCGAATTTGAGTACCGATTGGTTGATGTTTGGAAAAGGGAAAATGTTTATTGACGACGATAACCCTATGGGGACATCTCAGACAATTTCGAGCAATGCAACCGATGAACCATTATTGAATTTCAGTAATACATCTTCTACTCCACAGATGGGTCGACATCCTTCATTGTTTGAGCAAGGAAGGGAGAAAAATACATCGAAGACAGAGAAAGATGTTGTGAATTTTATTGACAAAATTGAGCGGAAAATAACAGAAATACGAGTCTTCTATGATGATCAGACATGGGAATCGTTCATTCCTAAGAAATCTTGATGAGAAAGCATATAACACATTGTAAAACGTACATATAGCGTTTGTTTTGAAAGGTCATAGCTTTTATGTTCTCAAAGCTATGCTTTTAGCGTGTGAAAGCTAAGCGATGATATTCTGAAAACATAGCTTTTACAAATGGAAGTAGAAACCGTTTGCTGGATATAACACTTATTGAATCGTTTACCATGCTTCTTCGTTACTGAGAAAACATGAGGATTTTTAGTGTAGAAATCTATTAAAGAATGAAATCTCCATGTTTAGGAGGAGAAAGAAATATGCTGTCAGATGACAAGAAAATAGGGCTGAATCAATAAGATTCAGCCCTACTCGTTAATATACTCTATTGAGTTATGCAGGAATATTTACTCTTCCTACGTTGTACATATGCATTACATTTACACAGTACTTGTTGAATTTTCTGCTTTCTACAATTTTTTTTACCATTTTTCTCATTGTCTTTTCACCTTTCTCTTTTATTGTTATCTTGTTGCTATGAAGTGTGAATCGCTCACACTGTGTGTTTATTGAAGTTAAGAAGCGAATACCTTTTGTTATCTTTTTGAATACTCCATTCTTTTACCTCTTTGTGGTTTACGGGTGCAAATTTAGTACCTTTGGCGTATTTTGCCAATATGTCACCCTGAAAATGCATGGAAAATGAGAAAATATTTGACGTAAATCAACCTATTTGACCTACATCAAGTATCCGAAATGACATGCGTGGATAGCAATATGGTGGTCATAGAGGCAGAAAAATGGTAGAAAATCTTTATTTACGAATCCATTAAAGCATATACTACCAATCTGATTCCAAGTTGCCTTAGTAATATTACCAGTAGCCAATCCTGCCATATTATATCTTATCCACGACATTGTTTCAGAAAATCATCCGCTTTTTACAGCAGGCCGGCCATCCCTAATTCTCTGATGAAGTAGCATTTGCTAAGTATCCAGTTACAAATCCGGCACCAACCACCAACAAGTCATCAATACCAAACCACTGTTCATCAGCGTCCGTATACTTCAGCGGATTGTTCAGACAATAGCTGTAGCGGTTGAAGCTCTGGCTGTAGTCCGGCAGCTGCACATAGTTGTCGGGGCTGAAGAATCTGCCGAGCACCGGGTCGTGCAGACGGCCGTTACTTTCCCCGCTTCGCGACAGTGACCTTCGGTTCATATTGATGATGTCGAAATCATTCAGCATCTCATGTCTCATTTAGGAATAGGGTAAACTTATAGTGTTATTGTTACAGTCAGCCTACCTCATCAGAGATAGAATATCCATATATGCCTATAAGCCATGCGTTAGTTCGTATCTTTAGTAAGACCGTCATTACGAACTCGTTTGAACTTTTCTATCTCCCTGTCATAATATACAGAATTCCATAAATCTTCAAACTCTTCTTGGGTTATCATTTGGAAACCTAATTCTTTCTTAAAATCTTCAAATTCCATATTTGTATCTAACCAAAAACCATAGTTCCTTTCATCTGGCATTTTAACGATAATCTTTTTATTGATATCCAGACCTATTTCTCGCCAAGACGTATTACATTCTTCATCATATTCTACAAAGCATTGGGCAACATAGAGTATTTTATCATCAAAATCAGGATTTGAACGGAACATCTTATCAAGTTTATCCAATAATTTCCCCCATGGAGTTCGTCTCTTTTTACGCAAAGGTGGAATACCTTTACATGGTTTATCATAAAATTTAAAATATAACATAATAATATCATATTTTTTGCACTCTGACATTTGTATTTATTCTCTCTACAGTCTCTCTCTTTTTTATTGTGTAATTAAAACCACGTCTCTGTTGTCTGTTCCCTATTTGATAGTTTATCTTTTATACAATTACTGTTCTGCCCTATCATATCAGAGTATACAGATAAGGCTTCCAAAGAGTAAATATAGAATAAAAGAATGATATTACAGCATAAATAACTACATTTGCAGTTGTGCACTTT
>ERZ772960.2830-NODE-2830-length-12179-cov-16.729792_pt1 | contig 12179 bp, 11 predicted proteins | sample MGYA00580678_ERZ772960 | MGnify/ENA primary metagenome ERZ772960 (study PRJEB29015, sample SAMEA2737930) | human oral metagenome | biome: human oral; feature: human-associated habitat; material: dental | place: China | collected 2059 ...
GCTGGGTTCAGAACGTCGTGAGACAGTTCGGTCTCTATCTATCGTGGGCGCAGGAGTTTTGCGTGGTGCCGTCACTAGTACGAGAGGACCGTGATGGACAGACCTCCGGTTTACCAGTTGTGCCGCCAGGTGCACCGCTGGGTATCTGAGTCTGGAATGGATAAGCGCTGAAAGCATCTAAGTGCGAAGCCAGCCGCAAGATGAGAACTCCATTGAGGGTCGTTGAAGACGACAACGTTGATAGGGTGCAGGTGTAGAGACGGCGACGTCACAGCCGAGCACTACTAATTGCCCGAAACTTTCTTCTCTTCCCTCGCTTCTACTTTGAGTTGTTCAAGCAAAAAAAGAAAGAACCCAGAAGTGTTTACACCACAGTTTACAGCTTGTGAAAATCATGTCAACCCCTTTATCAGGTGGTTATTGCGGTGGGGTTCCACCTCTTCCCATTCCGAACAGAGAAGTTAAGCCCACTTGCGCCGATGGTACTGCAATGCAATGCGGGAGAGTAGGTAGCCGCCTTTTTTCTTATCAAAGACCTTGGAGAGAAATCTCTGAGGTCTTTTTCGTTTTGAGAGGTCTTGAAAATCGCTGCCACCGTATCGTCCATGCACCGATGGTACACCGTGTCAAATAGGGCAATGCGGGAGAGTAGGTAGCCGCCTTTTTTCTTATCAAAGACCTTGGAGAGAAATCTCTGAGGTCTTTTTCGTTTTGAGAGGTCTTGAAAATCGCCGCCACCGTATCGTCCATACACCGATGGTACACCGTGTCAAATAGGGCAATACGGGAGAGTAGGTAGCCGCCTTTTTTCTTATCAAAGCGTTCATTTGAGCAATCAAGTGAACGCTTTTTTAGTTGTTCATTTTGTGCAATATGGGAAATCGCCGCCACCATATCGTCCATGCACCGATGGTACACCGTGTTCAATAGGGCAATGCGGGAGAGTAGGTAGCCGCCTTTTTTCAATCAAAGCGTTCATTTGAGCAATCAAGTGAACGCTTTTTTAGTTGTTTGTTTTGTACAATATTGCGTATCGCCGTAGCCGAAGTATTTACATTCTGTCTTACAGGGCGCCAACGTGGACGAAAGGGCAAGCCTGAAGGGCTTCTACTGGTTGCAGCATGGGATTGAAGGAGCTTTAGCGAACCAACCCTATGTCGCAAGAACAGTATGAATAGCCACCCTGAAGGGGTTGTACGCGTGAGGATTTGGTGATACTCGCCCTCGGATGCTGTGAAAAATCGGTGGGACGGCAACGTCCTTATGTTAGTATAGTATATCTTCTTTTGCTTCTTTTAGGGATTTCCATGTCATTTTTCCGATTACAATAATGACAATAAGAGCGCCAAATAGGATAGAGCCATTTGATATTGTGAAAGCAATGGCAAGCGCAAGTATGGCAATGCCTAAGGTTATTCCGCGCCAACCGATGAGAATCTTCATCACGGCTTCTTTGAACTCTGCTTTCTTTTCTGCTTTCTGGGCTTTTAGTTCAAGATTAACTTTATCTCTGAGTTGCTTGGGAATGCGCGTGAAGTTCTTATATTGTTTGGGGAGTCTTTTGATTAAAGAAACCAACAGGTTTGTAGCTTGATTGAGCGTAACCATGTCGTCGGCAGCACAAATGACGAGCTTTTGGTAGATTTGATCTGTCTTCTGCAACCACACTTCTTCTTCCGGTCCGATGACACCATCATTGTCATAGGCACTGCTTGCTGCCATAGACAGCAGTTCTAATAGGTCACCTTTGGTGTTGGGAACGGTGTAGACCTTGATTAAGTTAATCTTTGCATCTAAGTATTTTCGTTCGATTTGTCTGTCTCCTTTCTCTAAAGTACGAATTAAATCTTCTCTTTCTTTTTCCTGTCGCTCTTTACTTAGCGCATTTGTAAATTGTTTAAATGCGCCTCCACCATTATGCTTTTCGGAGAGCGCCTGAAGTTGTCTATTCTTCTCTTCGTCATGTTTTGCCAATTCACGAGCTTTCTCCATTTCTATGGCCTGTAACTTTTCAAAGAGGTTATTAGCAGACTTAATGGATCCAATATTATTAAACTCGAATCCGCATTCGGGGCATTTTGTGGTGAATGCACTCACGGTTGCTCCGCATCCAGGGCATTTGCATACTTCTCCATGTTTTGAATTAGACTTTGGTGAAGGGACAGGCTCTGTAGAAGTCTTCTTTGCTAAATGGAGTTTTGCATCGAGAATCATCTCAAATTCGTCAAGATCAACTCCGGCTTCTTGTGCTTTGCGCGTAAGTACGGTGCGTTCTTTGTCTGTGAGTTCGCCATCAGCCAAGGCAAACTCAATCAACTGTTCTAATTCTGGTGTTAACATCATTATTGAATTTTAAAATATTAAATATCTTTTATATATAGCATTTTATAGCATATTGCAATATATAGGGCAAGCAATATTCCGTTTATAATGATATAGTATGGTTGTTTTACCCCCAGTCCTGCGAAACAAAACTGGCTAATGAGGAATACGATAAAGAATAGTGCAGACAGAACGCGTATATTTGTTCCTAATCGGTTGCTCTCATATTGCAGACCAATCGTTGGTAGCAATGTTGCTATGAAGCAAATCGTGCTGACTATTCCATATATTGCATTGTTTGCCTGATCCTCGGTGACATGAAATATAAGATAGCCAACCAGGGATGCCAGTGCAACACTGATAAATGTGAGAAATAAATTCAGTTTCATAAACTTATAGATTAGCGGGGATAGGCGGTGGCGTTAATGCAATCATCTTTAGAATTGTAGGAATCTGCTCAATAGGTTGCCATTGAGACATTCCCGGCATCCAAGCAAGTGAGTCTTTAGAAACTTTCTTGTCGGTCACGAATTGCAAAAAGGCTCTTTCTGTAAGCGGCCCAACCGCAGCACCTTCTACTACCACATACACCGATTGTAACTGTAGATTAGGCATCAATTGCATTGAACCTGGGATACGCATCTGATTCATCGTATTGTTCATTACCTGTATCATTTGCTGTGCCATCGTCATTCCAAGGCCAAATTCTAATAACCTATCGATTGAATAAAAACTATTTTCTTCCATATTTCTTTTTTAAGTTTGTGGTGGAGTTGGGGCTCCTGTAGGAGGTGGAGGGGGCGTGCATGTTGATGTGAACAACATACTCAGTTCAGCAACATTGCCTGCAGCCTCCCATTGTGCCATGCCTTGTTTCCAGACATACGTGTCTTTTGTCAGCTGTCCTGATTGAACCATCTGCTGCAGTTGCTGCATTTCGAAGGGGCCAGTCTGCTGCCCATTCACGGCAAGCATATATTGAATTTGAGGCATTGGTGGCGGAGTGTTCATCGCATTCTGCATCTGTTGCCCCATGTTATTCATCATTCCGGCCATCTGACCGCCCATAGCTCCACCCATCACCATTCCAGTCATCATCGAAGCAGGATTCAAGTTGCCTCCTCCACCAACGTTTCCCATTTGCCCCATGCTTTCAGCTGCAGTGTGAAGCACGTGAGTTTGTTGGTCGAGTGCGTGCGCTCCCATAAAGTTTGTTTCGGTTTGTAGCCGCTGTGCTCTTTGTGATTCCTCACGTTGAATACGCATTGTTTCAGCAAGATTCTCAGCATTCATGCTCTGCATGTCTTGCATATTCTTGATATTGACCTCTGCTTGTGCCTGCAAAGTCTTTGCTGCAAGCCCACCGGTGAGCCCTTTCACTTCCTGGTACGCCTCAGAATCCTTGTCAATCTCAACGCCACTGATATCAATGTGTTTCATCTTAATGCCAAATTCATCTATACGATCTTTCAAATGAGCTTCTATAAATTCGCTGATCTCATCGATTTTTCGTTCCATCTGAACAATAGGCATCCCCATGTCCGAGGGAATATTGGCCACAATACCCTTCACCTTGCGGCTAATGGTATCTTTGATTTGCTTTTTAAATGCGTCAAGACTAAAATCAACAAGCCGATTTAACTTTATAAAGTTCTTGTAATCCTCGAGTGCAAAGGTTAATGCGCCGCGTACTGCCACCGGAACCGGAAAGTCAGGCAGGCGTGGATCAACAACATCAAAATAGGGGATTGTAAATTTTATCTGATTGTTGCCCTGAAGATTGATAAAGTATATCTCTGCCTGAAATGGCGAATTTCCTCCAAATGCTGCACCTACTATGCTCGAAAGAATAGGAAAATTCGCCGTCTTTATCGTGTCATCATACGGTCCTACAATGAAATCTTGTAGTGTTCCGTTCTTTTGTTGATAAACAAAAACAGCGACTTCTCCATCTTTCACGCGGAGACTACTTCCATAACGTATCGCATTTTCACGACTTGTTGTATTAGCGTCTTGTGATAGTGGGCGCCATTTCCAAACTAAGTACTCCACTTCATCACAGCGAATAACATTCATCATTCCGCCACTCTTTCCTTTTGGTCCTAATCCAAGAAAGCCCATATTCAATTCATAGCCCGCAGATATCCAATAAGGCTTTATATTCAAATAAAGTTTAACATCAAAAAGCGTAGATATCCATTACTATCCTATTCGAGATAAACGAATGTTCTTTGCAGTGAACAAAAGGGCTGCGAATATTCCAAATCTCAAATAGTTAACCCATAAGGTATCAATGACGCTTTCCTATTTTAATGTGATATCGAGTCTTGCCAATTTTCCAATTTCACTGTGGATTATTGTCTTGATAGATAGTATCCACTTCTGTTCACATTTGAACAGAAGTGGAATCTCTAAATAATCCTCACAAAAGTGTATCGTGTGGAACGTGGCATTACAAAGATATTAATAAGCTTATATCAAAAGATTTTAATGCAATTCTTGTGCGGCTGTAGCCATCTTAGATGTAATAGCCATATATCTTTTCAACTGTTTGGCCGACATATCATCTTTCGCATTTTCTAATCTGTGACCCAATTCTTCGGCTTTCTCCATTAATGCCGGATACTCCGATAGGGCAGAAGCGTCTCCTTTTGCAGCTTTCTTTGCGTATGACAAATACTTAGTTACATAAGATTCGTACGCATCAAGTAGTGCATCCCAGTCTTCTGAATCAGAACGCTTAGCAGATGATGTTGCATTCTCTTCCTCATCATCCATAGATGTCTCTGTTGTGTCAATGCCATTACTTGCAGTTGAATCTAACGATTCAATAGTCGTTTCGTTAGCATCACCCTTTTTTCCTTGAGAGTTACATGAAACAATGCAAAGCATAACTGTTGCGATTGCTAATAATCTTAATGTTTTCATAAATTACAATTATTTTTTATTTGAGATTGAAAGTTTTCGACTATGTCTTTGCAAAAGTAATTATTTATTCCTTACCCCCACTAAAAACTGTTAAATAAAGTTGCAAGATTGAAATTCTCCGTTTTTTCTTCAAATTTATGGCTTTGTCCTTGCGAGCAAGTTTCGTTTGAAGGGAAAAAGCATAGGGTGGCAAAGCATTCAGAATCGCGGGGCAATATAGTGCATATTGCCTCACGATTTGATAGAGATTACTCCCCAATTTAATATATATTACCGAGCAATTAATCAACGAAAATGAAGAAATATCGAAGTTGGTGTAAACTGACTGATAATGAGCAGGAAACGGAATAATTTGCATAGAACTTCCCTTTTTAAAAAGGGCAGGTATATACAGATTTAGGCATAAGTTCAGTTACCAGAGCGTTACCCGAATTTGCCATAGGTAACGATGGAGCAATGTTCGGTAACTGAATTATTTTCACTCGTGTGGCTGTTGCTGCGGTCGGCAGTTTTCTGCATAAGTGAGGAACGCTTTGAATTTGGTAATTTTGCCACAAAACATCAAAGCGTATGAAAACAGAAAAAATGAAGGTGTTGCTCTACCTCAAAAAGAGCGGTCTGGACAAGTCGGGTAAAGCACCGATTATGGGACGGATAACCATTGGGCGTTCCATCGCACAGTTCAGTTGCAAGCTCTCCTGTAATCCTGACTTGTGGAATCCTCGTGAGAGCAGAATGGATGGAAAAAGTCGTGAGGCGGTGAAAGTGAATGGCAGGTTGGAGAACTTGCTGCTATCCATTCAGTCAGCTTATCAATCTTTGCTTACAAGAGGTTGCTCATTTGACGCAACCGACGTGAAGGAACTGTTTCAAGGCAGTGTGCAGACACGGTGCATGCTCATCGAAAGGCTTGATATGCTCATAAAAGAGAAAGAAAGTCATATCGGTGTAGACATCAGAAAAGAGTCAATGGCAAGCTATCACTCCACGAGAATCCACTTGCAGGAGTTCATCCAAAAGAAGTATAAGGTTTCTGACTTAGCCTTCTCACAACTGACAGAGAACTTCATCCATGAGTTTCAGCAGTACTTCTTGGGAGAGTGTGGATTTCAGGAAAGCTCATTCTACAATGTCGCCACCCATTTGAAAACAGTTTGCAGGCTGGCTTACCGTGAGGGGTTGGCAGACATCCTGCTTTTCGACAAAGTCAAAATCAGCAAGGGTAACAAGAAACTCCCCAAAGCACTTGACAGAGGGGCATTTGAGAAGTTAAAGACTCTCCACTTTGAGGACTTGGAGGAAGAAATGGAAACGGCAAGGGATATTTTCCTCTTTGCCTGTTATACGGGTGCTGCATATTGTGATTTGATGGAACTGGACAAGTCCCATCTTGTGCGTGACGACGAGGGTAGCCTTTGGCTGAAGTTCAACCGCCACAAGACAGGTGTGCCTTGCCGTGTCAAACTGCTGCCCGAAGCCATACGGCTGATGGAGAAGCTCCACAGCGATGAAAGGGAAACATTGCTCCCTTTCATGGGATATGCCACTTACCAATCTTATTTGAAAGCCCTGCGGCTTCGTGCTGGCATCTCGTTTCCTTTTACCACACATACGGCAAGGCACACCTTTGCCACGCTCATCACGCTTGAACAGGGTGTACCCATTGAGACCGTGAGTAAGATGCTGGGGCATTCCAACGTGAGCATGACCGAGCGTTATGCAAAGGTTACACCCCAAAAACTCTTTGAGGAATTTAATTGTTTCCTTTCTTTCACGGAGGATATGCAGATGAGTATTTAGCAATAGACATATTAAAACTAAAATCATTATGAGAAGTACATTCAAGATACTGTTCTATATCAACAGACAGAAAACTAAGGCAGACGGCAATACCGCCATTCTCTGCCGTATCACCATCGACGGAAAGAATGCAGCCATTACCACAGGAGAAGAGTGTAAAGTCTCCGAGTGGAACACCAAGCAGGGGTTGACAACCAACAAGAAAACAAACCAAAGAATCAATGAGTTCAGGGATTTGGTGGAAAAGACCTATCGGAACATTCTTGTAAAGGATGGAGTAGTAAGTGTGGAACTTGTAAAGAACCGCTTACAGGGTATTGCCACCAATCCGACCACGCTCCTTGCCATGAGCAGGGCGGAACTGCAAGCAGTCAAGGAAAGTGTTGGCAGATCAAGGGCAGAGGGAACTTACCTGAACCTGTTCTATTCTGACAGAAATCTCCGTGAATTTGTAGAAAACAAAGGAGTGCAGGATATATCCATCGGAACAATTACAGAGGACTTGTTCGAGGAATACCGCTTCTTTCTCAAAAAACGTGGGCTGAAAGCATCCACCGTCAACAGCAACCTCTGCTGGCTGAGCCGACTGATGTTCCGTGCGGTCAGCAAGAGAATTATCCGCTGCAATCCGTTTGAGAATGCCAAGTATGACAAGGAGGAAAAGAAGATACGTTTTCTGCAAAAGAGCGATGTAATGAAACTTATGGCAATGAAGATGAACGACAGAGAAGCGGAGCTGGCAAGACTGATGTTTGTCTTTTCCTGCTTCACAGGCTTGGCTATCTCAGATATGGAGAATTTGGAATACAAGCATATCCAAACGGCAGCGGACGGACAGATGTATATAAGAAAGGAACGTCAGAAAACCAAGGTTGAGTTCATCGTGCCGTTACATCCCATAGCTGAAGCCATCATCAACCATTGCAGGAGTGAGAAGAGGAGAAGCGAGGAACAGCAGACTGTGAAAGAAAAAGACGACAACCTTGTCTTTCACCGTGATTGCAGCCGCAGTGTCATGGATGCCAAACTGAGTATTGTGGGAAAGGCTTGCGGTATCTGCCAAAGACTTTCCTTCCACATGGCAAGACATACATTCGGCACAATGAGCCTAAGCGCAGGTATTCCTATTGAGAGCATAGCCAAGATGATGGGACACGCCTCCATATCAAGCACTCAAGTTTATGCGCAGGTGACGGACAAAAAGATATCAAAGGATATGGACAGGCTCATTGCCAAGCAATCGGCAAAAGAAAAGGAAACTTCGGAGAGAGAGGCTTGTGAATCTTCGGATATTGTAACCTGTAAAATGGAAGAAACGGCATGAAGACAAACAACAATCCAAAAATAAGAACAAACACTTCCAATCAGCGTAGTTATTTTGATTGGGGCAGCAAAATGCAAGTCATTCGAAAAGGAAACGGAGAGATAGCCATGACAGAGAGTGAACTTGTGAGTTTTTTTGGGGTAACATGGAGGAAACTCAACCATAGGCTTCAGACAATTATGAAATCTTCCAACCTGCATCCCGAAGAAAGAGTTGCTGACGAGGAAGAAGTCGTTATCAATGGACCGCTCAAAGGCTATGCACCGCTCTATCCGCTTTCTATCATCATCGCTCTGTCCTTTCTGTTAGACAACACGGAAGCGCATTTGTTCAGAAAGTACATCTGTCAGAAGTTGCAGAAACCAGCATCCATAATAACACCGATATTCCTGATAGGCAACATGGATAACTGATGGTAATACGCTTTTTTCTTTCACTGATTATATCTTACTACATAACTACAATAGGGTATAATACGGTAAAAGAAAAAATCTTGTAGCGTAGTTAGTAAGAGAAGCATCCAGTTACTACTTAAAAACTACATACTACTTCTATTGGTAATCTTCCAGTAAGAACACATACTGCTTGCCATTATATTCGTATCACTTGCAAAATGATATTCTGAAATGGAATGGAAATGATCAACCCAAATAAAAATAACTTCAAAGAATTTGGGTGTTTGGAAAATACTCGGTATTTTTGCAAAAATAACCGACTTAATATATGTTAATAAACAAAGAAGAAAAGAAGGTTGTTGATATTCTTAGGAACTGTATTGAAAAAGCAAACACCGGTACTCTGTTTTTTAATAATAGTTTCCCAGAATACGACGACGAGTATGTTGGCAAAATTTTGTCAGATTTTGTCCGGCAGGGATTGTTATTAAGGCTATCTCGTGGTATATACCTAAAAACAAAGGAAACCAAATTCGGTGTTGTTTATCCAACTACCGAGGATATTGCTCGTGCTATTGCAGAAAGAGATAATGCAGAGATTCTCCCTACTGGTAGCACCGCGCTGAATATGCTCGGATTGTCCGAACAAGTTACCATGACCCCTGTTTTTCTCACCAGTGGGTCTGCAAGAAAAATCAAGTGTGGCAATAAAACCATCACGTTCAAAAGAGGAGTGCCCAAGAATTTCGCATTGAAGGGAAAGGTCACACGTCTGTTAGTACAAGCCATGAAAGCTATCGGTGAACGAAACTATAATGGCGAGTGGGAAAGTGCAATCAATGTGATATTGAGTAAATATCCAGAGGACGATACCATGTCGGAAGACTTAAAAGTCATGCCTGCATGGATAAGAAGAAAAATAATAAACATCCTAAACAATAAGAATCATGAGCAGTTGGCAGAATCATAGCATTGATGAGAGGATCTCAATGATACAATCAGTCGCACAAGATCATAATATCGAAGATAATGCGATAGAGAAGGATTGGTGGGTGACAGTAGTCCTCAAAGCCCTGTTTAACACATCTTGTGGGAAATGGCTTCTTTTCAAGGGTGGAACTTCTTTGAGTAAAGGATGGAATCTTATTAACCGTTTCAGTGAAGATATCGACATCTCCATTGACAGAATTTTTTTTGAAAAAATCCTTAACCTGCCATTTGCCAAGTGTGAGAACAACAACCAGGTAAAGAAGTTAAGAAAAGCGTCGCGAGATTATATTCATGGGACACTTTCAGCAGAACTGGATGTGGAACTTCAGAAAATGGGAATTGAAGGATATACTGTAAAGAATGAAACGATAGCGGGGGAACCTCCCAAGCCTATAGATCATGACAGTGACCCAACGGTAATATTCGTCAATTATGAAAGTATTTTCCCGTCCAGCATGAGACTTATTGATGCGAGGATTAAAATAGAAATCAGTTGTCTATCTATGTCTGAGCCTAATGAGAAATGCGACATTCACTCTCTTGTCTTCGATAAGTTCCCTGAGGAGGATGATGAAATGACAGCATCTATCAAGACTGTAACGCCATCAAGAACATTTTTGGAGAAGGCACTGCTTCTTAGTGAGGAGCTTCAAAAGGAAGAACCAAGAACATTGCGTATGTCCCGGCATCTTTATGATTTAGATAGATTGATGGACACGGAGTTTGGCCAGAAGTCACTGAACGATGGCAACCTTTATAAGGCTATCGTAGAACATCGTCGTCGTTTCTATCATTTGGGATATGTGGACTATGACAAAGATTATCCGACAAGTATTGATTTTATCCCCCGAAATGAGGTTCTGAAAGCCTATCGTCTGGACTATGAGACAAATATGGTAGATGGATATATATATGGCGAAGCCAAGCCCTTTAAGGAATTGATGAAAAGAATGGAGAAATTACTTCATGACTTCAGACAAATTATAATTCCTTAGATGTGCCATTGACCATCGTTTGTTACAGGTATCAAAATACGCAATCCAATGTTTCCTTTATGACGGGAGGTGAACTTTGCAATAGTGCTCTTGTTGTTGATTATTCGCCCTTAAAAATAGGCCACTAGTCATAAATTTGAGCCTTTTTTCAAGTTTTTCAAAAAAAAGTTTCAAAATTCGTGCAGTCTTTTAGTCACAATCTGCTCCTTTTAATAAAAAGGAAAAGTATATCTATGAAAGTAGATGTTGATATAGACGCATGTAAACAGGGAGAACGGGAAGCTCTCGGAAATTTATACAAGGCATATTCCGACAGATTATTGCGGATATGCCAGCATTATGTGACAGACGAAAGCACGGCAGAAGATATTTTGCATGATGCGTTCATCATCATCTTCACCTCCATCAAATCGCTGAAAGACAACTCAAAATTGGAGGGATGGATGATCACCATTGTAAGGAACCTTTCTCTAAGGTACCTGCAAAGCACAGAGAAGGATGACATTTCTCTGTCTAGTCTGGGCATAGAATTTTTGAGCGAAGAAGACGAGGAAGAAAAGAATATAGAACTTGAACTATTGCTGTCGGCAATAGAGTCGTTACCGGAGGGGAACAGGGAGATATTCAAACTCTCGGTTCTGGATGGTCTTTCCCATAAGGAAATTGGAGAACTGCTTGGTATCAATCCTCACAGTTCATCTTCTCAGTTGGTTCGAGCAAAGAAAATGTTGCGGACCATACTGATGAACTATTGGATGCTCTTCTTGCTTCCAATTCTGATACCTGTCTATATCTATTTCGTAACGAAGGACAAAACTGTTGGAACTTCTGAACACAAGCAAACAGCAGTAACCACTCATAAGGAGCTGCCAGGACAGGTTCTAAAAGAATCTGCCTCTCAAAAGATAGTGCAACCAAGATATTCCATCCCATCAAGTATAAGTACCAGTAATAATGATGAACGTGCCTTGGCAGAAATGGCTACCTCTACTGAAAAGATTTCTTCACGGATGATAACAGATAGTGTAGAATCCGAGCAGCAGACTGTAGTTTTCCATGTGGATTCTATACAGAAACAATTGGTTATAAAGGGTATCAGCACCAAAGACTCCGTGCTTCGCATTCCACAAATTACCGAAGAAAAAATGATGGCATTGAATGAAAGTATGTCGCCTAGTGTCAGCAATAAGAAGAAATACCCATGGACATTTAACTTCGGCTATTCATCTAATGCCGGAGCAAATGGAGCCATGTCCAATTTGAACTACCTATCAGTAGTAGATTACGCTAATGGTGGGGCTGCGGCCAAATTATATACATGGAATGATTATGTAAATTATTTAGTTCGGAACAGTGCACTGATGGATTCCGTCGAGAGGGCAAAAATGTCATGGATAGCACTGAATAATGCAACAGACGGCAACG
>ERZ772960.2833-NODE-2833-length-12176-cov-15.169540_pt1 | contig 12176 bp, 10 predicted proteins | sample MGYA00580678_ERZ772960 | MGnify/ENA primary metagenome ERZ772960 (study PRJEB29015, sample SAMEA2737930) | human oral metagenome | biome: human oral; feature: human-associated habitat; material: dental | place: China | collected 2059 ...
TGCTGCGCACAGATGGTCGGCTTCGCCGTGATTTCCTACCCGGAAAACGGCTTCGGCGGCCTGGTCTCCCAGGGCATAGGAACTTCGATGCTCCAGATGGGCAATATCGTGAGAAACCCGAAGGTCTGGATTGCGCCCTGCGTGACCTCGATGATCACCGGGCCGATTGCGACCTGTGTGTTTCATCTCCAGCAGAACGGCGCGGCCGTTGCCTCCGGCATGGGCACCTGCGGCCTTGTGGGACCGCTCGGCGTCTACACCGGCTGGGTCAAGGATGTAGCAGCGGGACAGAAGGCAGCGATTACCGGCACGGATTGGCTCGGCATGCTCCTCGTCGCCGTGATTCTGCCCGCGATCCTCAGCCCGCTGATTCACGCACTGGTGAGACGCGCAGGGCTCGTCAAGAGAGGCGATCTGAAACTCGCCTGATGAATCAAATCGTTTTCCATCCGCAAATATCTAGGCATTGAGAAAAGCGGAGGCGCGCCAATCGGCGCGCCTCCGCTTTTCTCTGCCCTATATCAGTTCTTTACTCTTCCCGCTCCGTCACGGTCATCCCGCCCTCATCAGTCTTCTTTGCCTCTGCCTCCGCCTCTGCGAGGGAATTGTACCCCGTGCTCATGTCGTCGTTCATCACATTGTCGCCGAGATAGATGGATTGCCCTGGAGTGATTACATTGTCGTAGTCAAAGCTCACACTGTCGCCTTCCCGGACTAACACATTTTTGTAGCGCGCAACCTGATAAACCGTATGCGTTTTCCCACTCTGACCGCGGTAACTGATCTCAAAGATATCGCTTAAGACATTTGTTTTGTCCTTGCTCAAAAGAATCAGTTTGACCGGTTTTGCCGAGAGCTCCTCGTTTCGATGCGTCCCCGACATGCTGGTCGGAAAATAGTTCTGACGTATGGCTGTGAGACTTATCTCGTGCAGAGGCTGTAACGCCGCGCTGTCCAGGCTGTCAAGACTACTCAAATAGCTCTCAAGTCCTGTGACTGTATACTTCTGGATCTTCTTATTCAGGCGATACTCATCGCTCTTTGCCTGCACCGTCACTGTATCGCCATTCGAGAGTTTCTCCTTTGGCTCCACGCTGTAGGAAATCCGATTTCCGTTAATTTTCTCCGGGAAACTGCCCTGCTGCAAAGTCGCTTGTCCCTCGCCGTCCTTGCCGGAAAAACTGACGCTGACATAGGGAAATGGATCCAGCTTTGCTTTTCTCACTTGATTTGCAAAAACACAGCCGCCAATGATGACTGCGGCAATGCCAATGTTAATCACGCGTTTTCGCAGCTTTCTGAGGTCTCTTCGATTCTCCTGTTTTTCTTCGGCTTCGGCCTCGGCGCGGAGCCTGCCCCTGGTCTCTCCATAGGAACGCTCCTCTGCCTCTTTCGCGGTCAGTTTGCCGTTCTCCATCGAAAAATAGATTTTCTTCCGGCAATAGGGGCACACTGCCATCTTCTGGTCTTCGGAAATCTGCATCTCTGCGCCGCAACTCGGGCAAGTCAAATCGATCTTCCGGACTTCTGCCATTTTATTCTCTCTCCTCCCGCTGTCTCGCTGTATCACACTGCCTTCTTATGTAATGCCGTCTCGCTGCCTGTCGCTGTCTCAGCTGCCTTTACTTCTTCTTTCTCTCCTTGACGCTGTAGCTCTCTGCGTCAAAGCGGAACACGGCTACGCCCGCCGCCTGCTGTGCCGTGATTTCGAAGTCTCTTCCGGTCTGCGCCCGCATGAGGAGCTTTAGACCCGCAATCTTCTCTTCGGGATCCTCGACCACCGTGACCTCGCCGCGCGCCATGAGGCTCGCATAGTTCGCGCCGTAGACACAGGCGATATCACCCTCCCCCGTCGTCTCGACCTCGCAGTCGAACTCGACAAACGCGTGGGGATTTGACATCGCGAGCGCAAGCTTTTTCCCCGCCTTTGCGCCGTGCATGTAGAAGCGGAGCACATCATCCGCGTAAACATAGCCGTAGTGCAGGGGGACGATGTAGGGATAGTCCCCGTCCGTGAGCCCGAGGCGCAACACCTTCGCGACCTCCAGAATGCGCTGAATCTCTGCTCTGTCCCGTACCTCTCTGTCGTTTCGCCGCATATCTTCCTCCTCGCCGTTTTGTCCAGTATAACATAAAAAGACCGCAGCCTCCTGAAAAGCTGCGGTCTCTGCCGGTTTATTTCGCTTTTGTTTAGGTAAAAAGTCCCTGGAACAGAATGATCAGCACCAGAATCGGCAATCCGAACTGAAAATAATACTTCAGCGCGCGCGGCAGTTTGATGCCCTTGCCGTCATTTGCCTCCGCGAGGTAGTGATCAAAGCCCCAGCCCCATCTGGTCGTGCAGAACAGAAGGAAGATCAGGGAGCCGAGCGGCAGCAGCAGATTCGAGACAATGAAGTCCTCGCTGTCCAGCACATCCTTGCCACCGATCAGATGCAGATTGCTCCAGACATTGTAGCCGAGCACGCAGGGGACGCTCGCAATCAGAATGAAACTGCAGCAGACCAGCGCTGCCTTTTTCCGGCTCCAGTGAAGCGAGTCCATCAGATTTGCCATCAGGTTCTCAAACACCGCAATGACCGTCGAGAAGCTCGCAAAGGTCATGAAGAGGAAAAAGAGTGCGCCCCAGAGCCGTCCGAGACTCATGTGCAAAAAGACGCGCGGCAGGGTGATGAAAATGAGTGACGGACCCGCATCCGGCTGCACGCCGTAGCTGAAGCAGGCCGGGAAGATGATGAGGCCGCTGAGTAACGCCACAAAGGTATCGAGCACACAGATCCAGGCTGCTTCGCCGGCAAGTGTCTTCTCCCGGTCCATGTAGGAGCCGAAAATCTCCATCGCGCCGACGCCGAGGCTCAGCGTAAAGAAGGACTGGTTCATGGCCGCCGTGATAACTTTGCCAAAGCCCTGATCCATGGCTCTGCCGAGATCCGGGAGCAGGTAGAATCTGACGCCCTCCATCGCGCCGGGGAGCACCAGACTGTGCACACCGAGCAGGAGGATGAGCCCAAGGAGCCCCGCCATCATGACCTTCGTGATGCGTTCCAAGCCCTTCTGCAGGCCGAACGAACAAATCAGGAAGCCCAGCACCACAGTGAGCGCCATGTAAAAGCCCATCTCACCCGGATTGCCGAGCATATTTGTGAAGACCTGATCCACCGCCTCGCCGCTCACCTTCACAAAGTCGCCGCGGAGGAACTTCACGAAATAAGAGACCATCCAGCCGGAGACGGTCGTGTAGTACATCATGAGAAGCGCACAGCCGATCAAGCAGACCCAGCCGTGCAGGTGCCAAAAACTCCCCTTCGGCTCCAAGGCCTTGTAGGCGCCGACCGCGCTCTTCCTGCCCGCGCGCCCCACCGAAAATTCCATGGTGAGCACCGGGATGCCCATAATGACCAGAAAGAGCAGATAAAAGAGCACAAAGAGGCCGCCCCCGTTTGCCCCCGTCACATAGGGAAACTTCCAGACGTTTCCGATTCCGATGGCGCAGCCCGCGCTCACCAGAATGAAACCCAGTCTGGATCCGAAACTTTCTCGCTTCATGAATCTAATTCTCCTGTCCGCAAATTGTCGCAAAAAACAGGTTTAGTTTATCACATAAAAGCGGTAAAGTCACCCGCCCGCCGCCGTCCGATTCCCCCTCTTATTCTCTGCTCCTTCCCGATGTAATTCCCGAGCACCCGGCGCATACAATCGCTGCGTTTTCTCCGGATACAGGCCGTAGTGAGCGTAACCGGACTGCGTTCACACGGATTCTTTTCCTTGGCATACCGCTTGGACGCGCGCTTACGGTAAGTCTTTCCCGCCCGCGCGTTGCCGTCTCTCCTCGATATAATTCCCGAGCACCCAGCGCATATAATCGCCGCGTTTTCTCTGGATGCACGCTGTTGCCAGGGTCACCGGGCAGATGTAATACGGGCCCGTTCTCGTGTCATAGATCAGGGACGGGAGCTTATAGTAAGCGTTTTTCGGCTGATCCAGTATCATGTACCAGCTCCCGCCGAGCTGTCGCCGGTACACCTCCCCCACATAAATGCCGCAGAGATCCGCCAGGCGGTAATCGTTCCCATAGGGCTCCTTGTCCTCGACCAGGTCCATACTCTTTTCATACTTGCCGAGCAGCCAGTGTTCGAGCGCATCCAGACTTTCCGGCGTGTAGTCGAGCGTGAGTCCCTGTTCCCTTGCAAACTCGCCGGTAAAGTAATCCATTTTATCCGAAAGAAAGAAAATCCAGTCATCAAAGTTTTCTTTTGTGTACGGCATCCGCAGTCCTCCCGCTTTTTTCCACAGACAACAATACAACAAAGAGACCTCCGGCAGGTGCCGAAAGTCTCTTCTTCGTCAGGTCACAGTGTTTTTCGTAGCACTTACTGCTTCTTCGTCGCCAGATAGTTGGCAATCTGCTTCGTGAGTGCCGGGACAATCTGGTTCAGATCGCCGACAATGCCGATGTCCGCGACATCGAAAATCGGCGCATCCTCATCCTTGTTGATGGCGATGATGAGGTCGGAGTCCTCCATACCGGCAAGGTGCTGGATTGCACCGGAGATACCGATTGCGAAGTAGAGCTGCGGGCGGACTGTCTTACCGGTCTGACCGACCTGGAGCGCCTGCGGCTTCCAGCCTGCATCGACCACCGCACGGGAGCAGGAGACCTCTCCGCCGAGAACCTCTGCGAGCTCATCGAGAATCTTGAAGTTCTCTGCGCTGCCGACACCGCGGCCGCCGGAGACCAGAATCTTCGCGTTCATGATGTCGACCGTATCGCTGATCTTCTTCACGACCTCGAGAATCTCGACATAGCGCTTGTTCGGCGTAAAGCCCGGGTTGAACTCAACAAGCTCAAACTTTCTGCCGTCTTCCTTGGCTCTCTTCTGCATAACACCCGGGCGAACCGTTGCCATCTGCGGGCGGTTGTTCGGGCAGGCAATCGTCGCAATCGTGTTGCCGCCGAATGCCGGACGCGTCATGAGCAGCTGGTTGTGCTTCTGGGTATCTTCCTTGCCGGCCGGAACGGTCAGCGGGAAGTCGCCGATCTCAAGCTTCGTGCAGTCTGCCGTGAGGCCGGTTGCAACGCGCGCCGAGGTGCTCGGACCGAGATCGCGGCCAATCGGGGTTGCGCCGATCAGGACAATCTCAGGCTTGTACTTGTTGATGACTTCCGCGAGCGCGTGCGTGTACGGCTCGGTTCTGTACTCCTTGAGCTCCGGATCATCGACCAGAATCACACGATCCGCGCCGTAAGCGCCGAGCTTCTCGGCCTCGCCTTTCACGCCGGAACCGATCAGCACTGCCGTGACGTCGGTCTTCAGTGCCTCTGCGAGGTTCTTTGCCTCACCGATCAACTCGTATGCAATGTTGCTGACTTTGCCGTCCACCTGCTCGGCAAAGATATATACGCCCTTGTACTCTTCTAAGTTCATTGCCTTCACCTCTCTCCCGCTCTATTAGATGACGTGTCTCTCGACCAGCTGATCCATCAGGTACTTCACGGACTCCTGTGCGTCCAAGTTCACCTTGACGCCCTTGCCCTTCTTGACCTTATCGGAAGCTCTCGCAATCTTGGTCGGGGAGCCCGCAAGACCCATATCCTTGTCCTCCAGGGTCGGCAGATCCTTTCTGCCCCAGGTCGTCACATCCTGATCGAACGCGTCAAAGAGACGGCCGACCGTCATGTAGCGCGGCGGGTTCAGCTCTGCGAGTGCGGTGCACAGGCAGGGAAGCTTCACCTTCAGCACATGGTATCTGTCCTCAAACTGACGCTGCACAATCGCGTAGTCGCCGTCAATCTTAAGATCCTGTGTATAGGAGACAACCGGGAGACCCAGGTGCTCCGCGATCTGCGGGCCGACCTGTGCGGTATCGCCGTCGATTGCCTGGCGGCCGGTGATGATGAGATCATACTCAAGGTTTCTGAGCGCTGCGGCAATCGTGCTCGAAGTAGCCCAGGTATCTGCGCCGCCGAGCACGCGGTCGGTGACCAGGATCATCTTGTCCGCGCCCATCGCATATGCCTCGCGCAGCATATCGGTCGCCTTCGGAAGTCCCATCGTGAGCACAGTGACCTCTGCGCCGAGCTCATCCTTTAAGCGGAGAGCCGCCTCCAGTCCTGCCTTGTCATCCGGGTTCATGATAGCGAGCATGGCAGCTCTGTTCAGCGTTCCGTCCGGGTTGAATGCAACGCCGCCCTTGGTGTCCGGAACCTGCTTAATGCAAACGATAATTTTCACGATCTGTCCCTCCTCTTGATTACTTCAGTAAGCTTGCAGAGATTACCATGCGCTGCACTTCGGACGTGCCCTCGTAAATCTCCGTGATCTTCGCGTCGCGCATCATGCGCTCCACATCGTACTCTCTGATATAGCCGTAACCGCCGTGCAGCTGCACGCACTTGGTGGTGACAGACATTGCCGTGTTTGCCGCGAAGAGCTTTGCCTTTGCAGCCTCGACGCCGTAAGTGGTCTGGGTCTGCTTTGCGACCGCTGCCTTGTAGACAAGAAGCTGCGCCGCCTCGCAATCCGTCGCCATGTCAGCGAGCTGGAACTGCGTGTTCTGGAATGCCGCGATTGCTCTGCCGAACTGCTTTCTCTCCTTCACGTAAGCAATGGTTCTCTCGAGAGCGCCCTCTGCGAGACCCAGTGCCTGGGAAGCGATACCGATACGGCCGCCGTCCAGCGTGTGCATTGCGACGTGGAAGCCCTTGCCCTTCTGGCCGAGCATCGCATCCTTCGGGATGCGGCAATCCTGGAAGATGAGCTCGTAGGTGGCGGAAGCGCGGATACCCATCTTCTTCTCCTTCACGCCGAAGGTGAAGCCCGGGGTTCCCTTCTCGACGATGAACGCCGAGATCTCCTTCATTCTCTTGCCGTGCTTCTCAACCGTGCCGGTCACTGCGATAATCACATAGACATCCGCATACTTACCGTTCGTGATGAAGCACTTGGAGCCGTTCAGGACCCACTCATCGCCGTCCAGAACCGCCTTGGTCTGCTGACCCTGTGCATCGGTACCCGCGCCCGGCTCCGTGAGGCCGAAAGCGCCGAGCTTCTTGCCGCTCGCAAGGTCCGGCAGATACTTCTGCTTCTGCTCCTCGGTGCCGTAGGTCAGAATCGGGTCGATGCAGAGCGAGGTGTGTGCGGAGACGATAACACCGGTCGTGCCGCAGACCTTCGAGAGCTCCTCGACGCACATTGCGTAGGTCAGAACGTCACAGCCCTGGCCGCCGTACTCCTTCGGAACCGGAATTCCGAGGAAGCCGTAGCGCGCCATCTTCTCAACGGTCTCAACGGGGAAGCGCTCTTCCTCGTCAATCTCCTGCGCCAGCGGCTTTACTTCGTTTTCCGCGAAGTCTCTGAAGAGCGAGCGCGCCATCTCATGTTTCTTGTCCAGTGCGAAATCCATTGATCCTTCCTCCATGTTAAATAATTAACGCACCGGAGTAAATCCAAACGGGAAGGGAAACCCTTACCCGTTGGATTGCTCCGATGTAATTACCAGAATCGCTTACTTCGTATAGTCGTAGAAACCTCTGCCGGTCTTTCTGCCGAGTCTGCCGCCGCGGACCATCTTGCGAAGTTCCGGATGCGGTCTGTACTTCGTGTCGCCGGTCTCGCTCTGCAACACTTCCATGATTGCGAGCACGACATCGAGGCCGATGAGGTCGCCGAGTGCCAGCGGTCCCATCGGATGGTTCGCGCCGAGCTTCATTGCCTCATCAATCTTCTCTGCCGGGACATTGTTGTCCGCATAGACGCCGATTGCCTCGTTGATCATCGGAATCAGGATGCGGTTCACGACAAAGCCCGCAAACTCCTGCATCGGGACAACCGTCTTGCCGATGTCCTCCGCAATCTTCGTGATGCGATCCAGATCCTCCTGCGGGGTATCCAGGCCGGAAATCACCTCAACCAGCTTCATGACCGGAGCCGGGTTGAAGAAGTGCATGCCGGTCACCGGGCGATCCAGGCCTGCGCCGATCTCGGTAATCGAGAGCGAGGAGGTGTTGGTCGCGAACAGGCAGTCCTTCTTGCAGATCTCGGAGAGCTCCTTGAAGGTCTGCTTCTTAATCTGCATGTTCTCGATGGCAGCCTCAATGACCAGATCGCAGTCCTTGCAGATGTCCTTGGTACCGGTGTGGATGCAGCCGAGAATCTTGTCCATCTCTTCCTGCGAAAGCTTGCCCTTTGCGACACGTCCCGCGAGACCCTTCTCGATTCTCTTCTTTCCGCCCTCTGCGAATGCATCTGTCAGATCGCAGAGATAAACTTCATAACCATCTACCTGCGCAAACGCCTGCGCAATGCCGCCACCCATGGTGCCGGCGCCGATGACGCCTACCTTCATGCTGTTCCCTCCTCTGTGCGTTTTGCCGATTCCGGCACAATCTCTCACCATACTACTATAATGTATGCACTTTTTCCAGATGAACTTGAAATTTTATTATGTGATTTTCGGATAACCGTTTTTCACAAGTTACTCAACGGTTTTGGAAGCTCACGCCCTTCTTCTTCTCGAGGAAGGCCTGCATCCCCGTCTTCTGATCCTCGGTCGCAAAGCAGCTGCCGAAGAGTTTTTCCTCGGTCACAATGGCTTCTTCCATGGGCTGCTCGAGACCCTCGTTGATTGCCTTCTTGCAGGCGCGGACCGCAACCGGCGCATTGGCCGCAATCTGTCCCGCGAGTTTCTCGGCCGCCGCCATGAGTTCCTCCGCCGGATACACCGCATTCACGAGGCCAATGCGAAGTGCCTCCGCCGCCTTGATGTTCTTTGCGGTGTAGATGAGCTGCTTCGCCATGCCCGGTCCCACGAGGCGTGCAAGACGCTGGGTGCCGCCGAAGCCCGGTGTGATGCCGAGACCCACTTCCGGCTGGCCGAAGATTGCCTGCTCCGCACAAATCCGGAAGTCACAGCTCATCGCGAGCTCACAGCCACCGCCGAGCGCAAAGCCGTTGACCGCCGCAATGACCGGCAGCGGGAAGGTCTCGATCATGCGGAAGATGTCATTACCCTTCTTGCCGAAAGCCTCGCCGTCCTGTGCGTCCATGCCGGACATCGCAGCGATATCCGCGCCCGCGACAAAGGACTTCTCACCGGCGCCGGTCACGATGACGCAGCGCACGGTCTCCGTGTCAATGCCCTCAAAGGTCGCCTTTAAATCATCCAGCACCTCCGCATTCAGCGCGTTCAGTGCCTTCTCGCGGTCAATGGTCACAACGGCGACAGCGCCCTTGGTCTCATACTTTACATATCCCATTTGTCTCGCCTCCTCGGAAAAATCAACCGAGGGTCTCCGCGCATGCGAAGACCCTCCGATCACTCTTAGTTGTACTGCTCAACAATCGTTGCGCAGCCCTGGCCGCCGCCGATGCAGAGCGTCGCAAGACCTCTCTTGGCATTCTTATGCTTCATCGCATAGAGCAGCGTCACAAGAATGCGGCAGCCGGAAGCGCCAATCGGGTGGCCGAGCGCAACTGCGCCACCGTTTACATTGACCTTTGCCATATCAAAGTTCAAATCTCTTGCGACTGCAACCGACTGCGCCGCAAATGCCTCGTTTGCCTCAATGAGATCCATGTCCTGCACGCCGAAGCCAGTCTTCTTGAAGAGTCTCGTGGAAGCCTCGACCGGACCGATACCCATGATAGCCGGATCCACACCGCCAAGTGCGCCGCCAATCCAGACTGCCATCGGCTTCACACCGAGTTCCTTCGCCTTCTCCTCGCTCATCACGACCACCGCCGCAGCGCCGTCGTTGATGCCGGAGGAGTTACCCGCGGTCACAATGCCGTCCTTCTTGAATGCCGGCTTCAGCTTCGACAGAGACTCTGCCGTGGTTCCCTCTCTCGGGCCCTCGTCCTTGTTGAAGATAACCGTGCCCTTCTTGGACTTCACTTCAACCGGGACAATCTCCTCGTCGAATGCGCCGCTTTCCTGTGCCGCGACAGCCTTCTGCTGGCTGTTTGCCGAGAACGCATCGAGCTCTTCTCTCGTGAGACCATACTTCTCAGCGACATTCTCCGCCGTGATACCCATGTGATAGTCGTTGAACGCATCCCAGAGACCGTCGTTGACCATCGTGTCGATCATGGTCGCATTGTTCATGCGATAGCCGAAACGCGCCTTGGTCAGCGCATACGGTGCCATGGACATGTTCTCCATACCGCCTGCGACGACGATGTCCGCATCGCCCGCCTCAATCATCTGCGCCGCCATGTTGACGCAGTTCAGACCGGAACCGCAGACAATGTTCACCGTGACTGCCGTAGACGTGTAGGGAAGACCTGCCTTCAGTGCTGCCTGACGCGCCGGGTTCTGACCCAGAGCCGCCTGCAGTACGTTACCCATGTAGACATGATCCACCTGCTCCGGCTTCACGCCTGCTCTCTGCAGAGCCTCCTTGATGACCAGTGCGCCGAGCTCCACTGCCGGCGTGGTGCTGAGACCGCCGCCCATCTTACCGATTGCGGTGCGGCATGCGCCTGCAAGAACAATTTTCTTCGACATATCCTGTTCCTCCTTCGCTGTGCGATATATGCTATCGAACTTGTCTCAACTGTGAGAATGCATACTCTCACTCACTAAGACCTATGGCAATAATAGCGCAAAAAGAGGATTTTTGTCAAATCGGACTGTACTTTTTCACGGAGTTTCTCCGCTGCCCGCACGGCATTTTCCGGCTATTCTTGCGCTTTTTCTCGCGCTTCTTGCGGAAGCGCTCTGCACAATCTTGCGCACTTTATAACTTTTCTCGCGTTTTCCCGCCCGAACTGCTTCTGCGTTGAAAAGGCGGCGGCGGAATGTTACACTAGGATTTAGAATTTATTCATACTGCTGAAACTGCGCGGAACAAAAGCGCAACGGGAGGTCAAAATGAACATGCACGAAGAATACAAGCAAAAACTGGTGAGCGCCGAACAGGCTGCCACCCTCGTTCGGTCCGGTGATTGGATTGACTACGGCTGGTGCGTCGGCACGCCGGTCGCCATTGATAAGGCACTCGCAAAACGCATGCCGGAACTTAGCGACGTCAAGATTCGCGGCGGTGTCCTGGTCCGGAAGCCCGCGATCTTTGAGATTGAGAATCCGGCCGAGCACTTCTGCTGGAACTCCTGGCACCTCGGCGGCTGGGAGAGAAAAGCGGTCTCGGAGGGCTTCGGCTTCTTTAACCCGATGCGCTATGCGGAACTCCCGCGCTTCTACCGCGAGGACAACATCGAGAAGCCTGCGGTCGCCTTTTTACAGGTCGCCCCGATGGACGAGCACGGCTACTTTAACTTCGGCCCGCAGGCTTCCCACCTCGCGGCAATGTGCGCTTCCGCCGGTAAAGTCGTGGTCGAGGTCAATCAGAACCAGCCCGTGTGTCTCGGCGGCTACCAGAACGCGATTCATATCTCCGATGTCGACTACATTGTAGAAGGCGAGAACGATCCCATGCAGGAACTCGGCGCGGGCGCGCCGCCGACCGAAGTGGACCGCGAAGTCGCGCGCCTCATTGTGGAGCAGATTCCGAACGGCGCCTGCCTCCAGCTCGGCATCGGCGGCATGCCGAACACCGTGGGCAGCATGATTGCGGCCTCCGACTTAAAGGATCTCGGCGTGCACACCGAGATGTATGTCGACGCCTTTGTGGATCTCTACGACGCCGGCAAGATCACAAACCTGAAAAAGCCCTTCGACAAGGGGCGCGAAGTCTATGCCTTCGCGGCCGGCACGAAAAAGCTCTACGATCACTTAAACAATAACCCCGGTTGTATGAGCGTGCCGGTCGACTATACGAACGATCCCTATGTGATCGGCCAGATTGACAACTTTATCTCGATCAACAACGCCGTGGATATGGACCTCTTCGGTCAGGTCAACGCAGAGTCCGCGGGGCTGAAGCAGATTTCCGGCACCGGCGGCCAGCTCGACTTTGTGCTCGGCGCCTACCTCTCGAAGGGCGGCAAGAGCTTTATCTGCATGAGCTCCTCCTTTGAGACCAAGACCGGCGAGCGAAAATCCCGCATCCGCGCGACGCTGACCCCGGGCTCCATTGTCTCCGATCCGAGAAGCGCGATTCACTATCTCGTGACCGAGTACGGCATGGTCAACTTAAAGGGCGTGACCAACTGGCAGAGAGCGGAGCGCATCATCTCGATCGCACATCCGGACTTCCGCGACGAGCTCATTCAGGA
>ERZ772960.2834-NODE-2834-length-12172-cov-3.060328_pt1 | contig 12172 bp, 10 predicted proteins | sample MGYA00580678_ERZ772960 | MGnify/ENA primary metagenome ERZ772960 (study PRJEB29015, sample SAMEA2737930) | human oral metagenome | biome: human oral; feature: human-associated habitat; material: dental | place: China | collected 2059 ...
AGCCAATGCGCAATTGTAGACATAATGGGGCGATTTCCAGCCCAGTACGTGCTTTGCGCCCTCTGTCAGCATGCCCTTAAAGCCGAGCTGTGCCACCTGAAGGCCAATATCGTCGCTGTAAATCAGTGAGGAATTGCGCAGTACCGTGGGCTTCTGACCGAAATATTCTTCCATTTTCTGGCACTGCATCTTCACATCGGCGGCGAAGCTTGCGGGGTCTTTCAAAGCTGATAAGCCATGAGCGTATGGCTCTGCAAGGAATTCCACACAACCGGTTTTGTTTAATTCCTGAAGCTTTTCTATCACTTGAGGCGCATACAATTCGAGCTGTTCCATGCCCACTCCCGACAGCGAGAAGGCCACTTTAAAGAACTTCCCGTTCTCCTTTATCATGTCGCCAAGCGTGGTCAGCGCCGGCATATACGAGCGTTCAGCTATATTGGTGATGGTCCTTTCATTCTCGTAATCGTCATAATAGTAGTGATCGGTTCCGATATCAAAGAAGCGATAGCGCTTCAAATGCACGATTTGGTGTATCTCAAAGTATAAGCAGATGGTTTTCATATTGTTGTTTTATTAGAAGGTTCTTGTGTTTTGCTATTATCCTTAAGCCAGCCAGTGGACTATTTCCAGTGCAGGGTCCGGAGGTAAAGTTCCCTGATCCAGGCGCCAACCTTTTCCCAGGTAATCTGCTCTACCTCCTTTTGGCCCTCCTCCTGCAGGTAACGGAAGAGGCTCTCGCGATGGCAGATGCTGTAGATGGCGTCAGCAAGGGCATGGATATCCCAGTAATCGACCTTGATACAATTATGCAGAATCTCGGCGCAACCGCTCTGCTTGGAAATGATTGACGGTGTTCCGCACTGCATTGCCTCAAGCGGAGAGATGCCGAAAGGCTCGCTGACCGACGGCATTACGTACACATCCGAGCTTTTCAGACACTCATAAACCTGCTTCCCGCGCATGAAACCTGGGAAATGAAAGCGGTCGGCAATGTCGCGTTCAGCGGCAAGGTATATCATCTGGTCGAGCATATCACCCGAACCCGCCATGCAAAACCTGACGTTGTGCGTGCGGTGAAGTACCATGTTGGCGGCCTCAACGAAATACTCCGGGCCCTTTTGCATCGTGATTCTGCCTAAGAATGTAACCACCTTTTCGCGTCCGTGATGGTCAGGTCGCGGTATAAGTGCATTCTCCTGACTTAGCGGATACACCGCGTTATGCACAGTAAAGACCTTCGATGGGTCCTGATGATACTGGTTTATAACCGTATTTCGCGTCAGGTCGCTGACGCACATGATGCAGTCTGCGTGGTCCATGCCATCCTTTTCAATGGCATAAACCGTGGGGTTTACATGCCCGCGGCTGCGGTCGTAGTCGGTAGCGTGTACATGAATACACAGCGGTTTGCCGCTCACCTGCCGGGCATGTATGCCTGCCGGGTACGTAAGCCAGTCGTGAGCATGGATGATATCGAACTCCTCGGCCCGCGCAACAACACCCGCAATAACCGAATAGTTGTTGATTTCCTCATTCAGGTTGGACGGATAGCCACCGGCAAACTCCATACATCCCAGGTCGTTGACATTCATGTAACGGAAATCGGAATAAATGTGGTCGCGGTAACGGTAATACTCTCCTGGCTCCATCAGATGACCAATACGGCCTTTAAGATAATCATCATTGACGTCACGATAGACAATGGGCACACAATTCATTGCCACAATACGGGCAAAAGTATGGTCCTCATCGCCCCATGGATGGGGCAGGCAAAGCGTAATTTCAACGTCACCCTGAACGTGCAGTCCTTCGGAAATACCGAAATTGGCCGTCGCCAAGCCGCCATAAACATGCGGAGGATACTCCCAACCAAACATTAGAACTTTCATAAGCTTCCCCCCTATTGTTTATATTTATAAGTGTCGAGGAACCCAAGTGAACGCAATATCTCGGCTACGTTCACGGCAAAAGAAATGGCACCGCGCCCGTGGAAAGGCGGATTGCCATCAAAAAGTTCAGGAAGCGTTCCCAAACAACGATTAAACATTTCGTCTTCATAACCCATCAGCTGCCGCTCAATAAAGCTCAGGCGCGTACGCTTATACAGTTTCAGGCAGGCCTCCATGTAAAAACCACCTAACCACGGCCATGCCGTTCCCTGGTGATAAGCATAGTCGCGCTGAATCTGAGGCCCGGTATACATAGGGTTATACCCGCTGCTTTTCGGCGAAAGCGACCGTAATCCCTTCGGTGTCAGCAGCTCACGGGTACAAATATCAAGCACGGTTTTCTTCTGGTCTGACGATAATGGCGAGAAGTCGAAAGCCACAGGAAAAATCATATTCGGCCGAACGCTCCAGTCTTGCTCGCCATCGCTCACATAATCAAAGAGGTAACCATAGGGAGTCATAAAGGTTTTGAGAAAAGCCTCCTTACATTTTTCGCCCAGGCTCTCGAAGCGGGTTGCGCGCTTTACATCGCCTTCTTCGGAAGCTAAACGGGCTGCGAACATTAAGTCGTTATACCACAGGGCATTGAATTCAACAATAAAGCCCGTGCGAGGAACCACCGGACGGCCGTTCACCGTTGAATTCATCCACGTTACTGCTTTCTCACGACCATTAGCTTTCAGCAGACCGCAGTCGGCAAGCTTGAGGTTAGGATGCTTATCGGCCGTAATATAATCAATGATGTCATAAACAAGTTTGCCATACCGCGTGATGCTATCGTCAGTTCCCGCCTTCTTATCATACTGCTGAACACACCATATTGCCCACAAGGGAACGTCAGGCTGTTCGAGCTCTGAAATCTTTACCGTGAGAGGTTTACACTCCATAAACTCGCGCAAACCTTTCTCGGCAGTGGCCATCGCTTCCTTAAAGTAATCGTTTTCCTCAATAGAAAGGGTCAGCCCGGGCAATGCAATGAAAGTGTCGCGGGCACGTCCCTTGAACCACGGATAACCGGCAAGGATATAACGTTCGTCCCCTTTCCCACGGACATGGAACTGGTGGGCAGCATTGACAAGGCAATGGAAGAAGTTATCACGCGGCGAACGCTCCTCTACCTCCTCGTCAAAAAGCTTCTTCAATGTGCGCACTTTCGACTCTGATGTAGACGCTGCGAAGATAATGCTCTCACCTTTTTTAATAGGCAATTCAAAATAACCAGGTACATAAAGGTCTTCATTTGAAGCATAGCCACGCTCCTGTTCCTTGGGATATTCGATGCCACGATACCAGTCGGGCTGAAAAAAGAACCGGGCTTTCTTTGAGAACTGCATATAAAGTTCAGGGTAACCGGCATACATGCACGTACGAATTCCGTTACTTACTTCCTGATAATCGCGGCTGGCCACGCTGTTTTCGTGTGTAAACTGCCGCACACTTCTGAAAGCCAAAAAGGGACGGAACTGTAAAGTTGTTGAAGAATGGGCATCAACCAACGTATAACGAATAAGGATTCTATCTTCAAAATGCTGAAAAACCACTTCCTTTTTCAACACCACTCCGCCCACACGGTAAACCGTTGTAGGTACTTTATCGCAGTCGAATGCCTGGATATACTTGTGGCCTTTCGGACTAAAATTATTGCCCTGATATTTATGAAGGCCGAGGTTAAAAGCCGCACCATGCTGTATAACAGAACAATCAAGTGACGAAAGAAGGACGTGATTATCATCATCCAACGTCGGAACGGGAACAACAAGAAGTCCATGATATTTCCGCGTATTACAGTCAACAATGGTTGAACATGAATATGCGCCGGAACGGTTAGTTCGTAGAAGCTCCTTCGAGAGGGATTCCTGAAGGTTCGTCATCAGTGCCTTTTCAAATCTAATATAGCTCATAGTTCTTATTTAGGCTTTAATACAGTTCAACGATCTCCAACTGGAAGTGCGAAAAGTGGGTAAACGTTTACACTCCTTGTTTCCCTCAAAGTTAGAGAAAAATTTGCTTAGTACAAAAAAATATATAGATAATTTGCACTAAATTTATGCAAGAAAGAAAAGTTTGAAAGGGTCGGAATATGAAGAAAAACAGCTGTTTGATTATCCCATCAATTGGAGAATCTGTTTGAGTTTTTCAGCCATCGGAAGCGAAGCATCTATCCAGTGAATAGTCAGTCCACGGCGCTCCATACCCCTAAACCAAGTCATCTGGCGCTTGGCAAACTGGTGAATGGCAATCTCAAGCTGCCGAAACATCTCCTCATAAGTGAGTTTGCCTGTGATGTACTCGGTAACAAATTTATATTCCAGACCGTAATAAATCAGGTCTTCGGGTGTGATTCCACTATCAAGAAGTGTCCGAATCTCTTCCACCATCCCCTCATGAAGACGTTGTTTCAAACGGGCGGTTATCTTTCTACGACGTTCTTCACGCGCAATATCAACACCTACAATCAGCGAGTCGATGACCGGCATTGTACGCAAAACGGCAGGATGTTCTATATTGTAAGTCTCGATTTCTATAGCACGGATGGCACGTTGGCACGAGTCAACGTCGGTAGTATTATGCATGACAGAGCCTGTTCTGGCCTTCAAATCAGTGAGCATTTTAGTCAGTTCGGTCAGTGACTTACCCTCTAAACGCTGCCTCAATTCTGGATTCTGGGGCACTGGTGACAAAGCATAGCCCTTGAGAACAGCCTCAAGATAAAGACCTGTTCCGCCACAGAGAACAGGTGTTATCCCTCTGTCTACAATATCCTGATAGGCTACATGAAAGTCATGCTGGTATTGATAAAGATTATATTTCGTTCCAGGCTCTGCAATATCTATTAAGTGATAAGGGACGATTCTGCCGTCAATCACATAGTCTGACAGGTCTTTCCCCGTACCGATATCCATTCGTCGGTATACCTGTCGCGAGTCAGCGCCTATAATTTCTCCTCCTATTGCTGCCGCCAGACGCGTAGCAAGCGCCGTCTTTCCACTTGCTGTAGGTCCAAGAATCGTAACCATCCTATTCATATCAGCAAAAGTAGACAAATTTTCATAAAAATAAAAAGGCGCCTGATACAAAAGTATCAAGCGCCCGTTATTTTGAGATTCTATCTCCGAATAATCGTACGGTATTACTTCAGCTCTGCAAAGTACTTGATTGTACGAACCATCTGAGAAGTATAAGAGTTCTCATTGTCATACCAAGAAACAACCTGAACCTGATAGGTATCGTTGTCAATCTTGCTAACCATAGTCTGAGTAGCATGTCAGAAGAAACAATCAAATCTTCATTATAGCCAAAGCTCTCTGTGCCTGCAGCCTTCATTGCTGCGTTGATACCCTCAATAGTTACGTCCTTACCCTTAACAACCGCAATAAGGATAGTGGTAGAACCTGTAGGAGTAGGAACACGCTGAGCAGCGCCAATGAGCTTGCCGTTCAGTTCAGGGATAACCAGACCGATAGCCTTGGCAGCACCCGTTGAGTTAGGAACGATATTGCAAGCACCTGCACGAGAACGACGAAGATCGCCCTTACGCTGAGGACCGTCAAGAATCATCTGGTCGCCAGTATAAGCGTGGATAGTTGTCATGATACCGCTCTGGATAGGAGCATATGCATTCAAAGCTGCTGCCATAGGAGCCAGACAGTTTGTTGTGCAAGATGCTGCAGAGATAATGTTGTCGTTAGGAGTCAGCACCTTGTGGTTTACATTGTAAACGATGGTAGGCAGATCGTTACCGGCAGGAGCTGAGATAACAACTTTCTTTGCGCCAGCCTGGATGTGTGCAGAAGCCTTAGCCTTAGAGGTATAGAAGCCTGTGCACTCGAGAACAACGTCTACATTGAGCTTGCCCCAAGGCAGTTCGGCTGCGTTAGGCTTAGCATAGATAGTGATCTCCTTGCCGTCAACTGTGATTGATCCGGGAACCTTAACCGTTCTGCCATCCTCTTCGTAAACAGCGTCCTTGTAAGATACGGTGTGCCTACCTTCGCCATACTTACCAGCAAAGCCACCCTGAGCAGTATCATACTTCAAAAGATGAGCAAGCATTTTAGGGCTTGTCAAGTCGTTGATAGCAACAACTTCATAACCTTCAGCTTCAAACATCTGACGGAAAGCCAGACGACCAATACGGCCAAAGCCGTTAATAGCTACATTTACCATTTTTACTTTAGTTTGTTTATAAAAGTTTATAAAATCAATTCTTTTTGCTTTTTCCTTGATTACATCGCAAAGTTACAAATTATTTTCTAATTTTGCAATTGATACTTATCTTAAATAATATAAAAAGGAGACCACTGTAACATAGACTTGACAAAACGGCATCTTTCATCTTTCTGCCGCTTTTTCCTATTGCTTTTCTGCCTCCTGTCATAACAAAGATTATTCATTAACAACAACAAAATCATGGGAAAAATTTTAAATGAGTTCAGAGAGTTCGCAGTCAAAGGCAATGCTGTCGACATGGCTGTAGGTGTAATCATTGGCGGTGCTTTCGGAAAGATAGTGAGCAGCATTGTTGATGACATCATCATGCCCCCTATCGGGTGGCTGATTGGCGGCGTAAACTTCTCTGAACTTAAGATTACTCTGCCTGCAAAACAGCTTGCCGACGGCGTTCAAACGCAGGCTGCAACCATTAATTATGGCAGTTTTATCCAGACGACATTTGACTTTCTTATCATCGCTTTCTGCGTGTTCCTTCTCGTTAAAGGCATCAACAAGCTCTCTCAGAAGAAAGAAACTAAGCCCGAACAGCCCGCGCCAGCTCCGGAACCGTCTAATGAAGAGAAGCTCCTTTCAGAGATTAGAGACTTGCTGAAGCAAAAATAGACCGTCCTTTTCTTCTCTCTTCAAACGATGAGGGTAGAAGACACACAGGGCTATACACAAAGAAAGGTTCGCAGATGTCTGCGGACCTTTCTTCATTTATAGCAATAAGGCCAATGCTTCTTTGGTATTACTTACGTATATAATCTTTGGCAACGAGATCATAATAGAGGGCTTCGAGCTCGCCCAGCGACAGTTTTTCAACGCTGTGTTCGATGGTTCTTATCAGCTCTTCGCGCCTGCTTTCCTCGTCTCCACCAAAGTGGGTAAAAACCTTCTTCATGTCTACTCCCACTCAATTGTCGATGGCGGCTTTGAAGAAACGTCGTAACAAACGCGGTTCACGCCCTTTACCTTACGGATAATCTCATTTGAAACATCGGCCATAAAGTCGTAAGGCAGACGTGCCCAGTCGGCCGTCATGGCGTCCATAGAGGTTACGGCCCTCAGTGCCACGGGATGTTCGTAAGTGCGTTCGTCGCCCATCACACCCACCGAACGTATGGTTGACAGCAACACTGCGCCTGCCTGCCATACATGGTCATACAGACTACTGCCGTCTTCCAACCTATACCGGTGCATTTTCTCGATGTAGATATCGTCTGCGTCTTGCAGAATGCGCACCTTTTCACGTGTGATATCGCCTAAAATTCGCACAGCAAGGCCCGGCCCCGGGAAGGGGTGACGCTTTATCAGATGCTCGGGCATCTTCAGCTCGTAGCCCACACGGCGCACCTCGTCCTTGAACAACCACCGCAGCGGTTCGCATAATTTCAGCTTCATATCCTTTGGCAAACCGCCTACGTTATGGTGGCTCTTGATGGTCATTCCGGTTATGCTGAGGCTCTCTATGCGGTCAGGGTAGATGGTTCCCTGGGCTAACCATTTGGCATCGGTTATTTTACGGGCCTCGGCGTTAAACACTTCAACGAAGTCTCTACCTATAATCTTGCGCTTCTGTTCGGGGTCGGTAACTCCCTCCAGGTCTTTAAAGAACTTATCGCTGGCGTCTACACCCACAACGTTCAGTCCCAGACCCTCATACGCTTCCATCACCTTCCTGAACTCGTTCTTGCGTAACATGCCATGGTCAACGAATATACACGTCAGGTTTTTACCTATGGCTTTGTTCAGCAGCGTGGCGCAAACCGATGAGTCGACGCCGCCCGAGAGCCCCAGAATTACACGGTCGTTGCCCACCTGCCGGCGCAATTCCTCAACCGTTGTTTCAACAAACGATGCAGGACTCCATTGTTGTTTGCTCCCGCAAATGTCGACAACAAAATTCTTCAGCAACAGTTTGCCCTGCAGGCTGTGGTACACTTCGGGATGGAACTGCACGCACCAGACGGGCTCTTTGTCGCTGGCGAAGGCGGCATACTTCACATCAGCCGTCGACCCAATGACATGAAAATGGTCAGGAATGGCCGTAATGGTGTCACCATGACTCATCCAAACCTGCGAATTTGCCTCGAAACCTTTGAACAACGGGTTCGCAGCGTCAAACGTCTGCAGGTTGGCACGTCCATACTCGCGCGTGCCGGTCTGCTCCACTTTCCCCCCACCGGCATCGCTTATAAACTGTGCACCATAGCAAATGCCGAGCACAGGATATTTGCCTACAAACCGATTAAGGTCGACCTTAAAGGCTTCTTTATCATGAACCGAATAAGGACTTCCGCTCAGAATAACGCCTATCACGCCGGAATCGTTCTCCGGAAACTTGTTGTAAGGCAGAATTTCACAGAAAGTATCCAGCTCACGAACGCGCCTTCCTATAAGTTGAGTGGTCTGTGAACCGAAGTCAAGGATGATGATTTTCTGTTGCATTGTATTGTTATTGTAAAATGAGTAACCGTCAGATATTTTGTTTAAGTCTCTGCAAAAAGGCGTCGGCATCGTGCAGAGTGTCTAATTTCCCAACATCCATAAGCTGTAAACCAGCTTTCACCACGCCCTGAACAGGAATGTTTTTGCAGTTATTGAGATAGAAATCAAGTATGGGAAACTTCTCGGGATAGCCGTTCATCAACGGGAACATGCGCGGATAGAACACATGAATACCGCTGAAAGCATAGATAAGCAGATGCTCGGTTATCGGCTTTGGCGTGTCGCCTACAGTGTAAGGATAGGCTACTGTTTCAAGCTCGGCGCGCACCTCGTCATACGGTGTCTTTATTTCGCCCGTCTCTACGTTTACCCATCCTACGAGCCGCATGTCCTTATTGAACACCAGATAGCGCCTTGTCTTGCGCCAGCTCACCAGCAACCGTGCACCCGTCATGAGGTGGGGAACGCCGCAACCGGCGCACATCACCTTCTCGTCGAGCGTGTAAAAGCGGGCCAAATCGACGTTGCTCAATATGTCTACATTATGAATAAGGATGGGATAACGCCGGTCAAACATCGCGGCGGCCTTCTTAATGCCGCCCCCCGTATCAAGCAAGCCGCCGGTTTCGTCGCTGATACGGATATCCAGCCCAAAATTATTGTTCTGCTCCAGATACGTCATTATCTGGCCTACAAAGTGGTGAACGTTCACCACAATGCGCTCGAAACCGGCATCGCGCAGGCCAAGGACGACATGTTTCAGCAGCGGTTCTCCCCCTACCCTTACCAAAGCCTTGGGCATGGTGTCGGTAAGGGGCTTGAGACGGGTTCCCAAACCCGCGGCAAATATCATGGCTTGTTTCATGGCTTTGCTTTCATTGTCTGTAACCGGCCGTCGTAACAGACTTCATTGTGCTCCCTGCACAGCCTGCGCCGGCAGAGTTTGTTCGATGTTCTGCTCACGGTGAATGACGTGCACTTCGACGCCGAACCTCTGGTGTATGTGCTCGGCGAGGTGCTGTGCACTGTACACACTGCGGTGCTGGCCGCCCGTACAGCCGAAGCAGAACATCAGATGGGTGAACCCGCGCTGTATGTATCGCGCCACGTGCTTGTCGGCCAGGGCATATACGTGTTCGAGAAAGGTGATGATTTCGCCGTCATCTTCAAGAAAGCGGATGACGGGTTCGTCCAGTCCCGTAAGCTTTTTGTAGGGCTCGTAACGCCCGGGGTTGTGCGTGGAACGGCAGTCGAACACATATCCTCCGCCGTTACCCGACGGGTCGTCAGGTATGCCGCGCTTGTAGGAAAAGCTGTATACGGTCACCACCAGCGGGCCCTTGCCGTCATACTTTGAGAACGTTGGCAGACCGTCTTGCGGGTTAAGGGGATATATATCGGCCGAAGTGGTCTTGAAACCGTCCTTGCGGGGCTGGATGGGTGTTTCCTGATGGGCGAACTGCGGCATATCAGTAAGCCTCTTCAGCACATCGCGCAGATAGGGGTAAGGCAGCACCGTCTCGCGCAGTTTCAGCAAGTCGCGCAGGTTGTCCATGGCAGGAGGTATGCTGTCTATGAAGTGTTGCTTGTGCTCAAAATAGCCTCTGAAGCCATAGGCGCCGAGCACCTGAAGCGTACGGAACAGCACGAAGAGCGTCAGACGGTCGGCAAAATGGCGCAGCGTCGGCACCTCGATGTATCGTTTCAGCGAGTTATAGTATTCGGCTATCAGCTCACGCCGCAGCTTGAATGGGTACTTAGCCGATGCCTGCCACAGAAAGGAGGCCAGGTCATAATAGAACGGACCCTTGCGCCCGCCCTGAAAATCGATGAAGAAAGGCGCCCCTTTCGCGTCGAGCATTACGTTGCGGGCCTGAAAGTCGCGGTAAAGAAAGCTCTCGCTCGGCTCCGAAGTCAGGTCCTTTGCCAGGCGCCGGAAGCTGGCCTCGAGCTTTAATTCGTGGAAGTCTAACTCCGTAGGCTTGAGGAAACAATACTTGAAATAGTTCAAGTCGAAGAGCACACTGTCTTCGTCAAATACGGGTTGGGGGTAGCAATTGCTCCAGTCAAGGTCAAGCGCTCCCCTTATCTGGATGTTCGGAAGCTCCCTTATCGTTCGCTTCAGCAGGCGCTGTTCGGCCAGATTGTAGCGCCCTCCGGCCTCGCGTCCGCCCTTGATGGCGTCGAAGAGCGAGAGGTTACCGAGGTCGCTCTGCAGGTAACGCATCTCGTCATCGCTCACTGCAAGCAGCTGCGGCACGGGCAGACGGCGCCGCATGAAGTGCCTGGCAAGGTAAATAAAAGCATGGTCTTCGTCCCGACTGGTGCCCACAACGCCTATCACCGTCGCCCCCCGGTTGTCGGTAAAACGATAATACTGGCGGTTGCTTCCGGCGCCGACGAGCTTCTCCACACTCGCAGGCTTGCGGCCTGCCCAACGCACGTATAATTCGGTAAGCTCTTTCATTTCCGGTCGTTCTCGTCCTGACGGGTTTCGCCTTCGGCTTTCCCGCTGCGCAGCTCGTCGAAGATGCGGTGCGTCTGACGGCGATATTCGTAGCTCGCTATCAGTGCGTCAGCAACAAAGAGCAGCATCAGCACGCCTACCGACATCAGCACAGAGCGGGTAAGATAAACCAGCCCGCCCGATACCAGCAGGAAGATGACGGCCTTTTTCCAATCCAGACGAATTTTGATTTTCATAGTGCAAAGATAGCATTTTCTTTTTATTCTTACTTCTTCTGCCTTACAAAATGCTGATATTACCATTTAATATTACGTGCACAAAAACTGAACGCCGCATGCCTGACGCCCCGACGGCCCCCGCCCAACGCCACGGCACATATCGTACGGCGGGCGCCATAACACTCGTACCACGGCCGTGGGAAGCGCGTGCGGCGGCCGCCGCACAACCGCCTGACAGCCGCCGCACTCTCACCCCTGCGCCATAATGGCAGAGCCTCCAGCTTCCACGCGTCCGGCGAAAACAAAAAAGGATACGGGCCGTCGGGCCCATATCCTTTCCTCTATACTGTGTTACAGGTATTTACATCTGTGGTGCAACCGGCATCTGTGCAGGCTGTTCCTCGGGCTTGTCAACGACAAGGCACTCGGTTGTCAGGAACATTCCGGCAATTGATGCGGCGTTCTCCAGAGCCACGCGCGCAACCTTGGCAGGGTCAATAACGCCCTTGGCACGCAGGTCCTCATACTCATCGGTACGGGCATTGTAGCCAAAATCGCCCTTTCCCTCGCGCACCTTGTTCACCACTACGGCACCCTCGCCGCCGGCGTTGTACACAATCTGGCGCAGAGGCTCCTCTATGGCGCGGCAAACAATGTTGATACCGGTCTGCTCGTCGGCGTTATCGCCCTTGAGTCCGGCCAAATCTTGCTGGGCGCGGATGTAGGTAGTGCCACCGCCTACAACAACACCCTCTTCCATTGCAGCGCGTGTAGCGCACAGGGCATCGTCAACGCGGTCTTTCTTCTCTTTCATCTCAACCTCAGAGTTTGCACCCACGTAGAGAACGGCTACACCACCGGCGAGCTTAGCC
>ERZ772960.2836-NODE-2836-length-12162-cov-2.204179_pt1 | contig 12162 bp, 7 predicted proteins | sample MGYA00580678_ERZ772960 | MGnify/ENA primary metagenome ERZ772960 (study PRJEB29015, sample SAMEA2737930) | human oral metagenome | biome: human oral; feature: human-associated habitat; material: dental | place: China | collected 2059 ...
CAAGAAAGGACTTGAGCCTAAAAAAAGCTCTTGACCTTATTTTACAAAGCATACCGGTTGCAGGAGGGGTGCTCGTAATAATAGGTGCCGCAAAGGGGCTTGCCCTCTTCTTAGTATATGCAGGAATCCCCGAAATGCTTTCGGATTTTGCAATTACCTTTGTCGGTTCAAAAATTTTATTCCTGCTGCTGCTAAACATTGTGCTGTTGATAGTAGGCTGTATCATGGATTTATATTCGGCTATCTTGGTCGTATCGCCCCTTATAATTCCTGTTGCCGAAAGCTTCGGTATACATCCGGTACATACCGGAGTAATATTTTTAACTAACCTCGCACTCGGCTTTTTAACCCCCCCCATCGGAATGAACCTTTTTATAGCAAGTTATACATTTAAAAAGCCTGTAATAAAAATAGTAAAAAACATTCTACCCTATCTGGCTGTTCAATTTATTATCTTGCTTTTAATCACATACATTCCATGGTTCAGCATGGCTTTTATCAAATAAGAATTGAATTTGTAAATTGTGATGAATGACAAATGACAATCGGCATTTGCCATTCACCAATCGAGATAGTTTAAACTCGGCTTTTATCCTTTACTGCAATAATAGCACCCAGAATCATTAGGTGCCTTGAAAGTTGTGAAAGATAATTTAATACGGACATTGTGCTTGTAAAAGTATTACCATTGATGGGACCGATAATATCTATTAGTACAATATTTACAATCCATAAAATCATAAAAACAATTAGAATTATACCGGTCAAGCGAATTTCGCCCGAAAAAAATTCTACAATCAAAAATACACCTGCAATCAATTCAGATACAGCCAAAGTTATTATAATAACCGTTGTTATTGTCCGGCTTTTAAAGACAGCATCCAAAAGAGATATTGCCTGACCCAATTCTCCTGCAGAGGAGCGGATAAGCCCCAATATTCCCGCAACAATCAAAAAGAAAGCTAATGCAATCTGAAGCACAACAAGCCCTACAGTTCTTTTCATAAGAACCTCCCATAATTTAAAAATAGATTCTGTAAAACAGTTCTTTTTATTGTATCGGAATAAGGAGGCTCTTGCTGTAGAGATAAATTGAGTTTTAGCTCATTGCTTTTTTTACCTCGGCCTCGATTTTTCCTTTTGAGGGCTGAATTAAAAGGCTTTCGCCTTCTTTAACTTGGGAAAAGGAGCGGATAGTTTTTCCCGTTTCGGCATTACGGACAATGGAGTAGCCCCTGTCCAAGATACCTTGAGGGTTCGCCCCTTCCAAAATCTTATTTAAAACTAAAAGCCGTTGACGAAACTCCTTACATCGATCTTGCATAGCGGATAAGATTTCTTCCTTTGCATTGTCAAATCTTGCAAGAAGGGGCTGCTGAATGTTTCTAAAGCGCAGCTCCAATGAATCTGGCTTAAAATTATTTAACATGAGTCTTATCCTTTCGATGCGGTTTTCAATATTTTGTGTAAGGTCTTCCCGATTTACGGCTATGGAGTACATAATATCGTTTAAGATTGGAGCGGCCAGTTCTGCGGCGGCGGATGGGGTGGGAGCCCTCATGTCAGCTGCAAAATCGGAGAGAGCCCAATCTATTTCGTGGCCTACAGCAGAAATGACGGGGGTTTTGCAGGCAGCTATTGCCCTGACAAGCTCTTCATCCGAAAATGGAAGGAGGTCTTCCAAAGAGCCGCCTCCCCTTCCTATTATGATAAGGTCGCCTAAGTTTTTTTCGTCGGCAATTTTTAGCTGCCTGATTAAGACAGGAGCAGCCTCTTCTCCCTGTACGATTGCAGGAAGAACAACTATGCCTATTTTTTCGTTCCGTCTTTTTACTACATTTATAATATCCCGAACGGCGGCTCCTGTGGGACTTGTAATTACGGCAATTCGTTTCGGAAAATAAGGCAAAGGTTTCTTTTTTTCAGAATCAAAAATGCCCTCTGCGGCAAGTTTTTTCTTGCGTTCTTCCAGCATTTTTAAAATATTCCCCTCGCCTGCGAGGCTCATCTCTTCTATTATAATCTGATAGGAACCGCGCTGCTCATATACCGAAATTGCCCCTTCAGCTTTTACGGTCATGCCGTCCTTGGGAACAAAGCTCAAAGAGCGGGTCTTTCCCTTAAACATCACGGCTTGAATCGAGGCCTTTTCATCTTTTAGCGTAAAATAAAGATGCCCCGCTGCCGATGGACGGAAGTTGGAGATTTCTCCTTCAATCGAAACATATCCGAAGCCGGATTCCAAAAGCTCTTTTATCTGTAAAGTAATTTCATAAACGGAATAAGTTTGTGCCATCTTAATCTTTCCTCAAAGAAATTTCGTTAACCTTTTTGTAAAACTCTTCAAGTCTTTGAGAAATCATCCATGTGTAAACTTCTTCTTGAAGACCCGATAAAAGTTTTATTCCTTCGTCTATTGTCTTGATTGTCCAAATATTGAACTTACCTTCTTTTACGGCTTCCTTAACCTCCTTAGATAAAAACAAATTGTTTTTATTGCTGACCGGAATCATAACGCCCTGCGTTCCCGTAAAGCCCAGTATTTTACACGTATTAAAAAAGCCTTCTATCTTTTCGGTTATGCCTCCTACGGGTTGAACCATACCATGCTGATTTAAGCTTCCCGTAACGGCTATATCCTGCCTCATCTCAAAACTGCCTATCGCAGAAATAAGAGCCAAAAATTCTGCACAGGAAGCGGAGTCTCCGTCAATGTAGCTGTAGGACTGCTCAAAACAAATACTTGCAGAAATTGAAAGAGGAATATCCTTTGAAAATTTTTCCCGTAAAAGAGAGGTTATTATAAGGTGTGCCTTATCGTAGATTTCTCCCGAAAGGCCGGCTTCTCTTTCTATATTTATAATTCCGCCTGTACCGGGCGAAGCTTGAGCCGTGACCGAAACGGGCACACCGAATGAATGATAACCCCGTTCCTCTACGGCGAGACCGTTTATTTTTGCAAGTTTTCTGCCGGAAACATCTATCAGAATTTCTTCCAGCTGAACCATCTCAGCAAATTTTTCTTCAGGCAGAGCATGAAGATAATGCCGCTTTTCGATTGTGTCGTTTAAAACGCCTGCACAAATAGCCTCCTTTTTTTGCTGCTTTGCATTAAAATCAGCTTCAATTATAAGGTCGGAAATTTTAGTAAATTGAGCTGTAAGTAAATGGCGGGAACCGGCAAGCTCCGAAGCATAGGAAATTAAGCGGCTGTATCCCGAATCATCGAAGTTAAGAGCTTTTTTTTCTTTACAAAGATACTCGGTCAAATGAATTAGGGAAGCTATATTTTTATCGTTTTTTTGCATCACCGAATCGAACTCCGCACAAACTTTAAAGAGTTTATAAAAGTCGGGATCTTCTTGATAAAGAATATCGTAGGTGTATTCTCCTCCGATTATGATTATCTTAAAATTTGCAGGCAGAGCTTCGGGTTTAAAAACGCTCGGACTATGGTTCCCGGAAGGAGGTATCTGCACTTCGATTTTTCCCGACTGCAAAACTCTTTTTAAATAAGACCACGAATCGTCCTCTTCAAGTAAATCGTGTAAACGCACGATAAGATAACCGCCGAAGGCTCTGTGGACGGCGCCCTCTCTTATGCGTAAGTGTCCGTTAATTTCGGGAGCATCCGAATCGGAATGAGATTCGATCGTGCCGAACAAATTTGTAAAACTCGGCAGGTTTTCATTTATTACATAATTTTTATCCTTATTGTTTTCGCAAATAAGATTGATAAGATAGCGTCCGAAAAAGTTTTTCTTTATTCTCGAAGATTTAAATTCCGAACTGTAGATATTCATTCTGCTGATTAGATCTTCTTCGGCCTTTTTTAAGAATAGAAGAATCTTTTTATTATCTTCAATTTGTTTCGGATTATTGTATTTTGTTGTATATGAATCCACCAGCTTCCTTAAAGGATCGAGGGCTTCTTTAATTATCGGCATAACGGAATCTTTTTGATGCTTTATCAGCTTTTCGTCCATTTCAATTCTTTTATCCCGCAAGATAGAAAAAAGCTCGGACATTTCATCGAGAGAAGCATAGTATTTTTCTCGTAAGGCAGCGAGTTCTTGTTCGCTGAATTTTTTTCGGGCAGCCTTGGATTGAAGCTCGCTAAAGGATATTTCTTTTCCCTTTATTATAGGAATTAAATCCAATGATTGGTTGTTTTCATCTTTTATCTGCAATACCTTAAAACCGGCATGCAGCATCTTGGACTCAAATTCCATCAAAAGAATATTTTCTTCATTATCGGTTTTAGTAACGATTTTTTTCTGCTCGGCTAAGAAGCCCTCTGATTTTAAAAGGGCCAGAGTCTGCGTATGAATATGCCCTACGGCTTTTTTTATCTTTTTGCGGAAAAGTCTTCCTTCTCCGGCAGGAAAAAAAAGAGCGATGGGCTCAATCGGGCGGCTAAAGTTGTAAGCATAGGCTATATCTTGAATTTTTGCAAAATTTGGTTTATAATTCCGCAAGAGAGATGAGAGAACGGTTCTTCGGCCTGTTCCGGGTGCACCCATAACAAAAATGTTATAGCCTTCACCCTCGATACCGAGGCCCAGTTCAATAGCCTTAAGAGCACGGTCTTGACCTACTATGGTTGAGTCGGCTCCGTTATTTTTTAATTCCCTTATCTTAGATTCGGGAAAGGAAAATTCCAGTTCATCAAGGTTTAATTTTTCTGCAGAACCGTTCATCATGTAAACTCCTTAAATTGTACTTGTGAGGATATTATGTCTGATTTTTTTGTCAGCGAAATACTTGTTTTAATTTTACTTGTTTTACCTTTGATTCGCCCGTTCTCAAAAGCTCTTAAAACAGCCGGCGCAATCCCGCTTTTACCCTTGGTCTCTTTTATAATTTTAGTCTTTACAATTATGGGACAAGGTTTAATCTTCTCGCTAATTCCCACAGCACTTATAGTCATAATCTGTATTATAACAGAATTCGCAAGATTTGTAATGTTTTTAAGGCAAGTTCCTAATAATTTTTACACAATTCCTTCAATTTTATTAAGAATTTTCGTCCTGATTCTGCTGAGCGGAGCTTTTTATGCAGCTTTTTATTTTTCGCCGGAAAGGGAATATCCCGTTTTTACATCTATTGCCGAAAAAGAGAAGATTTCTTTTATTGTCGATGAAAAAGAAAAAACGGCCGGAGTTTACTATAAACCGGAACCTTGCCGGAACGAAAAAGAAGCAATCATAATAGTTCCGCCCTTAGCAAATGGAGAATATGCCGGAACCTTTGACCGCTATCTTTTAAACGAAGGGTACAAGATTGCAAGCCTATCCCTTCCTAAAAAGACGGGATATAAATACAAGCTAAAAAATTCCGAAATCTTTTTTTCCGTTTTTGATTCCGTGTTTAACACAAAGACAGCAGAGGTATCAAAAAACGCCGGCAATGAAAACTTAGGTACAAGTCTATCCTCTCTTATTCGATTTTTTGGGAATACGGAACTCTTTTTAATAGGAGAAGGGCACCCAGTTCAAGACCTTCTAGACTACTATAACAAAAATCCGAATGCCTTTTCGGGTGCTTTTTTTATAATTTCCGAAGGCTCTCCTCTTCCTGACGGCTTAAAGGAAGGAACATACACTGTTTTAAACGAAAAAGATTTAAAGTTTTCGGAAAATCTTGCTCTTTTCCCGATATGTTTTTTTATTCAATCAAAAGAAAGTTTAACCGGCTTCGGAGATATAAGGGGAAATGATATTCTTGCAAGTCTTTTATTGGAATCAGATCGTGATTTGGGAAGGCAAGACCGAGTCAACACAATAAAAGCCTTTGAAAAATGGCTAAATTTAAGGGCAAGCCGTACAATAAAGTAATTTAAATTTTACTTATAAAAGTATAATGCCGATAATAATGTTTGAGGTGGTTTTTTATGAATGATTTTGTTGTCTGGGATACCAGTTATGATTTAGGAATAGAATATGTAGATAAACAGCACAGAAGATTAGTAGAGCTGATAAACGAGCTGTATCATGCATGTCTCGGCGAAAAAGGGGAATTAGAAGAGAAATTTAAACAGGTGATGAAAGAACTTGTCGAATATGTAATGATTCATTTTAAAGATGAAGAAAAGATAATGGAAGAAATCAACTATCCGAACATTAAAGAACATAAACAGCATCATGAGAACTTTGTAAAAAAAATTTTACAATCCGTCAATGATTATCGCAGCGGAAAACAATTTGTTCCAAATACATTTGTGAGATTTCTGAGGGATTGGCTTTTTAACCATATCTTAATTTCAGATAAAGAATGGGCAAGATTCTACTTTGCAAATAAAAAATAAACTGTTTTAATCTTTCTTTGAAGCCTTTGCGGTTAAATCAAAAAGCCGCCTAAGCAAATTTTGCTTAGGCATTTTTTTTGATTTACTTTTTACCCTGCAATAATATTGCAAAGGGATTGTACTTTGTACCGTCATCATCTTTGCGGAAGCGGGGTTCGCCTACCTTTCTATCGCCTCGATGTGCAGGAGACCTTTCACCCCTTGCAGCGGGACTTCTTTCTCCTCTTTCGGAAAGAGCCTTGCCGCTCTGTACCGCCGGAGATCCTGCAGCGGTTTTAACCGTAAGTGTTTTGCCGTCCTTGGTTTTGACTACAAGTTTTTTTACCTCAGCCTTTTGCTTTGCGGTAAGGCGGGATGTACCCTCCCCCGTTTTTCGGCTTAAAGAAATTCGGCGGCGGTCTTCGTCAAGTGAAATGATTTTACACTCTACAATGTCGCCGACCTTTACGGCCTCAAGCGGATCGGAAATAAAAGAATCGCTCATCTCCGAGATATGTAAAAGAGCCGTTTCCTTAATTCCCAAATCGACAAAGGCGCCGAAGTCGACTACGTTTTTGATTTTTCCCTTTACCGTCATCCCGACTTTTAAGTCTTCAAATTGAAGAACACCTTGCTGCATTATGGGCTTAGGGCAATCTTCACGCGGATCACGGTTAGGCTTTTTTAATTCTTCGATAATATCGTTTATGGTCTGGTCTCCGATATTGTACTTGGTTTTTATTTTGCTTCGGAGCTCGCCCGAAACTTCTTCATTTTTATGAATTACATCGTATATGATTTTTCCGGTTTCATAGTTTTCGGGGTGTACCCAAGAATTGTCCAATGGGTTCGAGCTTTCGGGGATTTTTAAAAAACCGGCACACTGCTCAAAGGATTTAGGCCCCATTCCGCTCACATTTTTTAATTGTTCCCTGTCGGTAAAAATTCCTTCGGCTTCACGGCGGGCAACAATTTTTTTTGCAAGAGAGGAGCTTACACCCGAAACATATTTTAACAAAGAGACACTCGCGGTATTTAAGTTTACACCTACATTATTTACTACGGAGCCTACAACAGCATCAAGCTCTTCGCTTAATTTTTTTTGGTTTAAGTCGTGTTGGTATAAGCCGACACCTATGGACTTAGGGTCAATCTTTACAAGCTCTGCAAGAGGATCCTGCAATCTTCTTCCGATAGAAATCGCCCCTCTTATGGTTAAGTCCAAATCGGGGAATTCTTCACGGGCGACATCGCCTGCAGAATAAACGGAAGCTCCGTCTTCATCGACTACCGTAAACAATACATCGGGACAAGATTCTTTTATAACGGCAGAAACTATTTCCTGCACCTCGTGCGAGCCCGTGCCGTTACCTACAGCGATTAGCTGAACATTGTATTTTTTAACGGCTTCCAATACCAAGAATTTTGCTTCTTCAGCCTTATGTTGATAAATCACAAAGGAGCCTAGGTATTTTCCCGTTTCATCGAGAGCAGCACATTTAGTTCCCGTCCTTATACCGGGGTCAACTCCTAAAACCCTTGTACCCTTGATGGGCTGGGTCATCAAAAGATGCTTTAAGTTTTCACTGAAAATATTTATGCCGTGCTCGTCAGCCGTGTCTGCGAGGTCGCTTCGGATTTCGCGCAAGACGGCAGGAGCAAGCAAGCGCACAAGCCCGTCGGCTATTGCTTCCTTATGGTAATCGTTATTTAGGGTGTACTTATTTTGTAAAAGCGAAATAGCATCTTCTATGCTTACATCTATTTTTACTTCCAAAACCCCTTCCCTTTCTCCGCGGTTAATCGCAAGCACGCGGTGGGGTTTTATTTCGTTTAAGTTTTCGGAATAGTCCCAGTACATCTGATAAACGGAAGTCTTTGCAGCCTCCTCATCGCCGAGCCCCTTAACTTCAAACTTTCCGGTCTTTATAAAATAATCATGAACGGCTTTGCGGTTTTCGGTATCTTGAGAAATTTCTTCGGCAATTATATCGGCAGCACCTTGGAGGGCATCTTCGGCTGTAGGAACATTTAGCTCTTCCGTTTCTGCATCGGTTACAATAAATTCTTTAGCCTTTTCTTCAAGGGGAGCGGCTTCAAGCTCTTTCATCAAATCGGCTAAAGCCTGCAAGCCTCTTTCAACGGCAAGCATACCGCGGGTCTTCTTTTTCTTTTTAAAGGGAAGCCAAATGTCTTCAAGCTCGGTAAGAGTTCCGGCCTTCATTATATTTTCATAAAGAGAGTCGGTCAACTTTCCGGCAGCAAAAATACCCCGCACAATTTCGAGGCGGCGGGTTTCCAAATTTGTATAAGATTTAAACAGGCGGTCGGAATCTCTGACTTGAACTTCATCAAGAGAGCCGTGCATTTCTTTTCGATAACGGGAAATAAAGGGGATGGTGCATCCCTCATTGACCAAACTTATAACTGCAGAGACTTGAGCAACCTTTATATTCAGCTCTTCTGCAATCTTCTTCATAATATCGGCCTCGTTTACACTGAGGCCTTCAATAAATTCATTTGTAAATTCCATAATGAAATGAGTATATACCATAAAAAAAAGAAAATCAAGGGCTTAAAATCAGGTATCGGATTTAAGCCTTTTACTTTATTTCTCCGCTTGTTACCGAAAAAACATTGTCTTCTTTTTTTGTCTGAACCTTTATATCTCCTATCGGATTCCACTGAACAAAAAATGTTATCGTAGGCACAAGTTCATAATATTTTCTTGACGCACCCGTACGAAGCACAGGTTTTACGGAATATGAAAATTTCATTAACCAATCTTTTAAATAGTGGGTCAAATCAAGACTAAGAGATTTTAATTTAAACCCTGACTGTAATCTTGATTTTTCATCCCAAAAATAGAAAGAAGAAATTAGATCCTTAAAAATATTTTTTTCACCGGGGATAACAATCGGAAGATTAAGAGCGTCTTGAAAATATCTTGCTATAACATCATTGCGGGAAACGGCACTAAAACTTATATCCAAAAATTCATGTATTTTAAAAACCAGCTTAGGAGAAAATGAAAATGAAGAATCCGTTACCCTTATCAAATTAAAATTAAGAGACGAATTAAATGAAAACTCTAATTTAATTCTGTTTTTCCAAGCATAAATTTCAATGGGCTGTGATGAGTTGGAAAAATTTATATCCAAAGAGCGAGGAATAAATTTTTTATAAGGTAAAGCTTTCCATCCCGTACCCGAAATTAATTCATAGGGATTATCATAACTCATTGCATAAACTGCCGACATATATTTCCATGAAAAAGAAGCTGCATACTTCTCACTTCTTTTTTCTTCAATATTATAAACATAGGATTGACTTAACGAAATATTATAAGGCAACGAAAAACTTAAACCGATATTAAGCGGATCCCAAAACCTTTTTTTTGCATCATTTTCTTTTTCAAATAATCTTGTAGAAATATTAAGTTTGCCGTAAGGAAAAGCAAAGTTTCCTGCAAAGGAATAGGCTTCCAAAAGCGGATTTAAATTCATGGATGTGGTAATCAATTGGGTATAATTTTTTAAATTGATTCCAAAACCTGCAGATGCAACATGAGTCTTAATATCTTTCTTATCCCATTTTACCGAAACAGTCTCCCATTCAGGATTATCAACGGTTCCGATAAATTTATTTTGAAGGAGAGTTTCCGAAATAGACCATTCAACAAAGGTTGGTTTAAATAAATCGTTGGAAATAAACGGACTAAGTTTTAAGCTGTTTGAATTATTTATGCTATAAACATTTAATTTATAATTATTCAACTGAAGCTTATCAAGCTCTGCCTTGTCCTTATGCCATATATGTTTTTGATTATTGCCGTTTAATTCAATTGAATTTGATAGATTCAAAAAACCTTGATTATACGAAAGACGGCTGTCAATTTTAGCCTGTCCGCTTAATTTATAATAGGATGAATAAAAATCAGACCAGTTAATATCAAAAGGCTTTTTCCAATCTTTATGATTAAAAATTATATCTTGAGATGCAAAGCCGTTTAGTTTATAGGTTAAATCATAGTTTATTAAATTCGAAAACCGATTGGTTTTTACACCGTCAATTTTATATGAAGGAAAAAGCTCATTGGAAAAAGCCGAAAACTCATCTTTTTTCTCGTCCTTATTCGTTGCTTCATCTTTTTTATCAATGCCGCCCTCATTTTCTTGAAAAGGATTTTTAATACCGGCTATATCTTGTTTTTGTTTTTTTTCTTTTTTTTGAGACAGCATAGATGTTGAAAAAATAGTACCTCCAAGACCGGCTCTTAATTCAGGTAAAATATTTTTAGGGTAATAAAACAATCTGTCTGGAGCATATAAAGCATCGTTTCCGCTAAGGCCATCATTTTTCTTTGATTCAAAATTAAGCTTCCCTGAAAAAGCCTCAAGAGCCATATAACTTATCCAAGGTTTTAATACGGAAAAGCTAGGATTGATCGAACTGTCTATCTTCCATGAATAAAAATTTTCCAATGTAGTATCTTCGGCAGCTGCCAGCCTATCCTTGTTTAAAAAATATTTAAACCAGTTCATATCTTCGCTTCTGCCCATAAAATCTTTTTTAAAAAAAGGATCCGAAATAAACGGAAATAAAACCGAAACATTGAACGGACTTTTTGTCATACTCATATTAAAGCTGAAATTATATCTGAAGGGTACGATTGCACCGAAAAGGTTTGCCTTATTTATAGTTTTTTCTTTACCGGGATCTCCATATTGACTAAACAAAAGACCGGTTCTAGGATACAGGGTATAAGAAAAGCCTAAAAGACCGTGAAAATCAATTTGTTTTACATATCCTTTTTCGGGAGTAAATTTTCCTTCAAGTCCCGTCAAATAACCGAGTCCCGAATAAGCGTCCGCTATAAGCTTTAGATAAGAACCTCCGGTATCGGAAGCCGGCTCATCCAATTTTTTAAAAAACAAACCTTCCAGCTTTTGTTTTTTTACCGTATCGCTTTGCATAAAATTAGAAAACGAAGTCGCCTCATCGCTTTTAGGTGCAGGCTTACGCCCCAAAATATAAGTAGTAGTTTGTACAAAAGCACCTTCCCTGTTTTTAAACCCGAAGACAGGGTGAAAAAGCATCTCATCAGACGGATAATAAAAAAAGGGAAAGTACATTATAGGCACAACTCCGACCGACAAAAATCCGTTAAAAAAAGCCATTTCGTTTCCTGGTAAAATCCAAAGGCGGCTTGCCCGAATAGACCACAAGGGGTATTCTTCTTTACTCGTCGTAAGCAGGGCATCTTTAAAAGTTATAGCACCGCTTTCATTTCTTCCGGCAAGGCCGGTATGAATTCTAAAAGGGTCTTGATTTTTTTTTGCAGGAGCCTGCGATATAATTCCATCAACAAAAACTCCTTCAAGTTTTTGAATATTAAAAATCAAAGCATCCCCTTTAAAACTTTCTCCTTCATCGGATCCGATCTTGCGTGTATAAACAACGTTTCCGATTGCTGTCAATGTTTCGCGGGTCTTGTTATGAATTATTTTATCGGCAGTAATTGTCGAAACCGAATTTTCATCCGAAACGGAAATCGAAACAAAGCCGGTAAAAATAATCAGTTCATCTTTTTTTTCTTTTGCAAAAAGAGAAAATGGTATAAATAATACAAGCATCGAAAATGCAATATATTTTCTCATATGCTTTGTTCACCTTAATCCTTGATAATTAGTACTCTTACTAAATTACGTTTTTTATGTTAATCTAACGAACGTAATTTATATAATGTATAATATTATTATCAGAGAGTTCTTACAAGACGGAAGGTAAAAAAATTATGAAAATAAAAGCGATGATTCTTCATGCGACAGGAACAAATAGGGACGTTGATGCTAAGTATGCTCTAGAAGCTGCAG